>CAJDTU010000052.1_pt1 | contig 30446 bp, 27 predicted proteins | sample 7389901 | NCBI WGS metagenome assembly CAJDTU01 (sample SAMEA7055649, study PRJEB34461) | soil metagenome | biome: terrestrial ecosystem; feature: Peninsula; material: soil | place: Antarctica | collected 2016
TCAAGGCGGGATGCACTACGTGGGGTTCGCGGAACTCGCCTCCGCAGTCTCGAATGCCGGCGGCCTCGGAATCATTACCGGCCTGACGCAGAAGACCCCCGAACTGCTCGCGAAAGAGATTTCCCGGTGCCGTGGCATGACGGACAGGCGCTTCGGAGTAAATCTCACCTTCCTTCCCGCTTTTTCGGCCCCGCCCTACCCCGAATACATTGCTGCCATCGTCGAAGGCGGAGTGCGAATCGTCGAAACCGCGGGGCGCAGCCCGCAACTCCATATGGCGGCCCTCAAAGCGGCCGGGATCAAGGTGATTCACAAGTGCACATCGGTACGCCACGCGCTGAAAGCCGAACGGATCGGCTGCGATGCCGTCAGCGTGGACGGATTCGAGTGCGGCGGCCACCCGGGCGAGGACGATCTGCCCAACATGATCCTGCTGCCCCGCGCCGCCGAGGAACTGACGATTCCTTTCGTGGCCTCAGGCGGCATGGCCGACGCACGCAGCCTTGTCGCCGCGCTTGCCCTGGGAGCAGACGGCATCAACATGGGCACGCGGTTCATGGCGACCCGGGAGGCGCCCGTGCACGAGAACGTGAAGAAGGCCATCGTTGCGGCCTCGGAACTCGATACGAGACTTGTGATGCGCGGCCTGAGGAACACCGAGCGGGTGCTGAACAACGCCGCTGTCGAACGATTGCTGGAAATCGAGCGCGAGAAAGGGGACAAACTCCAGATCGCGGATATTTTCGAGCAGATCGCCGGGGTCTATCCGAAGATCATGATCGAGGGCGACATGGACGCCGGCGTATGGAGCTGCGGAATGGTCGTCGGCCTGATCCACGACGTCCCGACGGTGAAGGAATTGATCGATCGGATCATGGCCGATGCGGAACGGTTGATTCAAGGACGGTTGTCGGGAATGCTTGCTTGAGTCAAGTTTGGACGTGCGTGGCCGACTTCAGCGGCCCCTGAGCGCCGCTTCGCGCAGTCGCGCGACTTCCCGCGCCAGGTCGCCCGGCCACGGCGGCTGCCGGGGCGCGTAGCGCGCGCGCATGTAGCTCGCGATCTGCGCGATCTGCTCGTCGGACAGGCTGTACAGGAACGCCGGCATGAAACCAAGGTCGGACGACGCTGGCTCCCGGATGCCTTCAAGGACGACTCGCAGCAGGTTGTCGGGCCTTGCGCTGTGCAGCTTGCTGCTGAGTGCGAGCGGCAGGTTGCGACCGAGCGTGAGCGGGCCTTCGCCGTCGTGATGACAGGCGCCGCAGGCGCCGATGAAGAGCCGCTGCGCAGCGCCAGCGAGTATCGCGTGCCGGGCCTTGCCCTGGGCGACCACGGTGTCGGCGATCGTAGAGGCTTCCTCGCTGCTTGCCTCAGCGCTGAACGACGCCAGATACTGCGCCATCGCGCGCACATCTGCGTCCGGCGTCGCAGCCAATTCCCTGACCACAGGCGCCATCGGTCCGGTCGCGCTGCCATGCTGCGCGGAGTAGCCGAAGCGCAAGTAGTGGTAAAAATCGTCGGTTGTCCACGGCACCGGCGCGTGGTTGAGCACCGTGAGCGGCGGCGCTTCCCACTCCTCGACGATCGCGCCACCGAGGAAGGCTTTGCCTTCCTGCTCGGCGCCCATCGCGTTGCGCGCGGTATGGCAGGCGCCGCAATGGCCAAGGCCGTTCACCAGGTAGGCGCCGCGGTTCCACTCGGCGCTGCGCGCGCTGTTCTGCGCTTGCGGTCCGGGATCGAGGTAGAGCGCGTTCCAGAAGGCCACGAGCGGGCGCAGGCTGAAAGGGAATGCGAGTTTCGTTTCCGGCACCGCGTTGCGCTGCGCGGGCTGCGCCATCAGGTAGGTGTATATCGCCGTCAGGTCCTCGTCGCTGACCTTCGTGAATGCCGTATACGGGAAAGCCGGGTACAAGTGTCGGCCGTCGCGCGAAATGCCCTCGCGCATGGCTCGCTGGAACGCGCTGAACGACCACGAGCCGATGCCGGTTTCGGCATCCGGTGTCAGGTTCGTGGTGATGACGGTGCCGAAAGGTGTATCCATCGCCTGGCCGCCGGCATTCGGCGTCCCGCCTGGCGCCGTGTGGCAGACCACGCAATCGCCTGCCGCCGCCAGTTGGCGCCCGCGCTCGATCAGCGCCGCGGTGTAGACCTGGGCCTGCGAGCCGGCTACTGGTGCGATGGCCGGGCGCCAGCCGAGTGCCGCGGCAGCGAGCCCGAGAACGGCGGCTGCGAGCGCGCCTGCGCGCGGCCAGAAGCCGCGTCGGCGTGGCCAAGGCGCATCCGGTGGCAGCGAGCGCTGCGGCAAGCCGTGCGGTGCCGCGGGCACTTGCGTGCCGTCGGCCTGCGGTGCCGGCAACGGGTTCAGTGCTGCGCGCACCACCTCGGAGGTAAACGGAGGCGCGCGAAAACGCACACCGGTTGCGTCGAAGATCGCGTTGGCGATCGCGGCCGTGCCGGGCACCGAGGAGGATTCGCCGACGCCGAGCGGTGGCTCGCCGGGCCTGGGCATCATCAGCACATCGATGACCGGCACCTCCCGGAAATTCAGGATCGGATAGCTGCCCCATTCCCGGCTCGCCGCGAAGTTGCTCGCGAGATCCACCGGCAGCTTTTCCTTGAGCGCCCGGCTGGTGGTTTGCACCACGTTGCCGTGAAGCTGATGGCGCACCCCCGCCGGGTTGATCACAAGTCCCGCGTCTTGTCCGACCACGACCCGGCTGACGTTGACTTCGCCGGTCAGCCGGTTGACTTCGACGTCGGCGACCCAGGCCGCCCACGCCGCCCCGAAGCCCGGGAACCTGCTGTGAACGTAGCGGGCGTAAGCGAACCCCTGTCCCTTCAGGAGATCGCCCTCGGGCGCCTGTTGTTGGGGCTTGGTGTGGCGAATCCAGCCAGCACGCTCGACCGTTGCGCCGATCAACTCGACGGCACGCCGATCGTGCAGGTAGCGCAGCCGGAACTCGACAGGGTCGACGCCCGCGACGGTCGACAGCTCGTCGATGTAGGACTCGTGCGCGAACGAGTTGGGCAGCGCCGAGACCCCGCGCAGCCACGATGCGCGCAGGATCGGAGCCATGTCGTTGACCGTTACGCGCAGGTTGTGAAAATCGTAGGGCGGGACCGCAGTGCGGTCACCCATCTCGTACACAGTCGGCCCGGGATCGACGGCGCCGGTCAGCAACAGCGCAAGGGGCACGGCGCCGTTCGAAGGGTAGAAGGTGCGAAAGTCATAGGCGGCGACCCCACCCTGAGCATCGAGTCCTCCGGCCACCTCCATCAGTTGAGCAGCGCCCTTCGGCTCCCAGAGGTTCTCCTGCTCGCGCGACAGTTGAACGCGCACGGGGCGGCCCACCGCGCGCGACAACAGCACCGCATCGGCGGCGACATCGTCGGCGCAATTGCGCCCGTAACAGCCGGAAGCCTCCATCCGGATCACCTCGATGGCGGTATCGGCAAGACCGGTCAGCGTGGCAAGATCGGCTCTCAATGCGTGCGGGTACTGTGAGCCAGCCCACACGGCAACGGTATCGCCGCGCCAGTCGGCCAGTGCACACGACGGCCCGATCGAGGCGTGCATTTGATAGGGCCAGACGTAGCTGCTGCGGATCGTCACATCGGCCTGGGCAAGCGCGGCGTCCACGTTGCCCTGGTCGGCGACCACCCTCGGCGTGGCGGGATTCGCCCGTAGCGCCCGCGCGAGATCTGACAGCTCGGGCAGGCCCGGGGTCGGCTTCCAGGACAATTCGAGCTCCCGCATGGCCTGCTCGGCCTGCTCCTCGCGCTCCGCGACGATGCCGACGAAGTCGCGGATGACGACCACCGACACGATCCCCGGGACATGCGCGATCGAGGATTCGTCGACCGACTCGAGGGAGTTGCCGATGAAATCCCCGTGGTCGGCGCCGGCATAGGGCGGGCGTACCACGCGCCCGTGCAGCATCCCTGGCACCCGCATGTCGTGCACGTAGACAAGTTCGCCGGTGGCCTTTGCGGGAATGTCCACGCGTGCTACCGACTCGCCGACGAGCCGATGCTCTTCGGGCGTCTTCACGTGCACCGGGCAGGCCAGCACCAGTTCGACATGCTGCCCGGCAACCAGGGCACCATAGGCGATCCTGCGGCGCTTGCTGCGATCCTGCGCGATCCCGCGCTCTACCGCCAAGTCCGCGACCTCGACGCCGAGCCGTTCGCCGGCCCGAGCCACCAGCCAGGCGCGGGCCTGCGCGGCGGCTTCGCGCAGCGGCACGGCCTGGATCTGGATCGAGGCGCTCGCGATTGTTGGTCCCTGGTTGGGCGCCCGAGCGGTATCGCCCAACACCATGTTGACCTGATCGAGGGCGACATCGAGTTCGTCGGCCGCGATCTGCGCAAGCGCGGTGCGGATTCCGGTGCCCAGGTCGACATGGCCGCTAAGCGCCGTGACGCTGCCGTCGTCCCAGAGCGCAAGCAGGATCTCGACACCTTCGGCCGGGTTGCCAGGGACTGCGGGCGGCTGGCCTGGAGTAGGAGGCGGGGGCGGGGGCGGGTCGCGAACCACCAGCAGCACGCCTTGGGCTTCGTGAAATTCCTTGCGGGTACGCGGCGCCTCGGACCGAAAAGCACGCAGGCCGTCCCGAGCACCGCTCATCACGGGAAATCCTCCTCCTCTGCGGCGAGCAGTACGGCCGCGCGCTGTACCGCCTGCATGATTTCGATATGAGTGCCGCAGCGGCACAGGTTGTGCGAGAGCGCATTGCGCACCTGTGCATCAGAGGGGGCTGGGTTGCGATCCAGCAGCGCAACGGTGCTCATGATCATGCCGTTCAGGCAGTAGCCGCACTGCGCCGCCTGGGCGTCGATGAAGGCCTGTTGCACAGGATGCGGCGCCTGGCCAGTGCCCAGCCCCTCGAGGGTGGTGATGCTGCGCCCGGCGACGCCGCGAACCGGGATCACGCAGGAGCGCGCCGCCACCCCGTCGATCAGGACCATGCACGCGCCGCACTGGCCAAGCCCGCAGCCGTACTTCGGCCCGTTCAGGGCCAGGTCGTTGCGAAGCACGTACAGCAGCGGCGCCTGCGGCGGCACGTGCAGCGAGTGCTGCTGTCCGTTCACGATCAGGACGATGGCTTCGAGTCGGGACTTCACGTCGTCGTCGCGCTGCCTGCCGCCAGGGCCTGTCCGGTCCATCAATCCGCTGCGGTGGAGTCCCCGGCACTGATCTTTCGCAGAAGATCGATGATTGCGACGCGTTCAGCCGGAGTGAGCTCGCCGAACGTGCTCTCCGAGATCTGCTGCGCAAACGGAACCGTGCGCTCGACCAGTTCGTTTCCCGCTGCGGTGAGCGTGACCTGCATCTGTCGGGCGTCTCCCGGCTCGTGGGAAACCTCGACCAGCTTGCGCCACTTCAGTCGCTCGACGATTCCGCGCACGGACGGCTCGTCGATCGCCGTCTCACGGACGATGTCGTGCACCTGGCATGATTCGCCGGTACCCACGGCGCACAGGACAACGAACTGCGCCGCCGTCAATTGCGAGTCCGGTACGGTTTCCCTGAAGATCGCGACGTGTCGCTGGTAGGCCCTGCGCAGGAGGTGCCCGATCTGCTCCGAGAACTTGTATTCGCCAGTGGGTGAGGGGTGCATGTTCAGCTCCGGTGAATGGGGAAGACCATTGCCCTAGACGCTCAGATACGCCCGTCGCACGTCTTCGTTGGTCGCGAGTTCTTCCATCGATCCGCTGTAGCGGATATGGCCCTTCTCGAGTACATACGCGCGGTCCGATACCAACTCCGCGAAGTGCATGTTCTGTTCCGACAGCAGGATGCTGACGCCCTGCGCCTTCAGTTCGAGGATCATGTGCGCCATCTGCTCGACGATGATCGGCGCGACCCCTTCGGACGGCTCGTCGAGCAGGACCAGGTAGGGGTTGCCCATCAGGGTGCGGGCCACCGTGAGCATCTGCTGTTCTCCACCGCTCATGCGCCCGCCGAGTCGGTCGGGCATCTCGCCCAGGTTCGGGAACAATCTGAACAAGCGTTCGGCCGTCCACCGCGGCGCGGCGCTGCCGTCGGGCCAGCGCCGCTCCCCCTGGCGGCCAACCTCCAGGTTCTCCAACACTGTCAGGTCGGTGAAGATGCGCCGGTCCTCGGGCACGAAGCTCAGCGCCTTCAGGGTCGTGGACTTGCCAGCGCCGTTGCGACCCATCAGCGCTACGACTTCGCCACGTCCGACGTGAAGATCGACATCGAAGAGAATATGCGCCGCACCGTACCAGGCGGCCACTGCGCGAGCCTCGAGCAGCGGTTCACCCGTTGCGCCCTCGCGTGCAGGCAGCGGCTTGGGAATAGCCGTCATGAGGCCTCCTTCGCACGGTGTTGCTTCTCGAAGGTCTTGCCGGTGCCGAAGTACACCTCCTGCACCTTTGGATGGTCCCGGATCTCGGCGGCCTTGCCCTCGGCAATCAACCGGCCGCGAGCCAACACGATCATGCGATCGGCGTAGGCGAACACCACGTCCATGCTGTGCTCCGTGAAGAGAACGGCGATGCCGCGCTCGACCACCAGCTGCTTGGTCAATGCCATCAGTTCGTTGCGCTCCTTGGGCGCCATGCCGGCCGTGGGCTCGTCCATCAGCAGCAGCTTGGGCGAATTGGCGAGCGCAATAGCCAGTTCTACCCGCTTCACGTCGCCGTAGGCGAGCACGCTGCACGGTCGTTCGGCCTGACTCGCCATGCCGACCTGCTCGAGCAGCGCCAGGGCCTCGTCGCGCTTGTGGCGGGCGGCGCGCTGCCACATGGAGAACAGGTGGCCGTCGGCGGACAGCAGGGCCATCTGCACGTTCTCGACCACCGTGAGAGAGCCGAAGGTCGCAGCGATCTGGAACGTGCGGCCGACGCCAAGCTTCCAGATCTCACGTGGTGTGCGCCCGACCAGTTCCTGGTCACCCAGGCGGATGGAACCCGTGTCGGCGTGCAGCTGACCATTGACCATGTTGAAGGTGGTCGACTTGCCGGCGCCGTTCGGACCGATCAGCGCCAGCAGTTCGCCGGAGCAAAGCGTGAAATCGATGCCGTCGACCGCCTTGACGCCACCGAAGGACTTGCCGAGGCCCGAGACGTTCAGGAGGCTCATGCGAACATTCCTAGGCGACGCGCTTGCGATAGATCAAACGGCTGAGCGAGCCGACGATGCCAAGTGGGAACAGCAGCACCAGGATCAGGATGATCACGCCGAGCATCGCGCGCCAGTAATCGATCATCCGCGCCACCGTGTCGTGCAGCCAACTGAATGTCACGGCGCCGACCAGTGGACCGGAGAGGGCATTCAAGCCGCCGAGCAGCACCATGACCAGCGCGTCGATCGATTTGCCCACGCTCAGGCTCTCCGGCGAGATGCTGCCCTTGGAAAACGCGAACAGCGCACCTGCCACGCCGGCAAAGAGCCCCGCGACGACGAATGCCACCCATTGCACGCGCTTCACGTCGATGCCGATCGCGTCGGCGCGCAGCGGCGAATCCCGGCCGGCGCGCATCGCGTAGCCGAACGGCGAATACAGGATGCGCCGCAACAGCAGCACGCCGACGACAACGAACAGCAAGGTCAGGTAGTAGTAGCTGCGCCGGTCGGCGAGCCAGGGCGCCGGCCAGACACCGGTCAGGCCATTGCTGCCACCGGTGACCGCGTCCCACTGATAGACGATTGCCCAGGCAATCTGCGCGAATGCAAGTGTCAGCATCGCGAGATACACACCGGAGAGCCGCACGCAAAACCAGCCGAACAGCAGCGCGCCCAGCCCGCCGACCAGCGGGCCAAGGAGCAGCGCGCCCTCCATCGGGACGCCGGCCGAGCGCACCAGCAGCGCAGCGCCGTAGGCGCCGAGACCGAAATACGCGGCATGTCCGAATGAATGCATGCCCCCCGGCCCCATGATGAAGTGCAGGCTCGCGGCGAACAACGCGGCAACCAGCAGGTCGATAGCCAGCACGGTCACATAAGGCGAGTGCGCCGTGAGCCAGGGTAGCGCGGCCAGCAGCACCACCACCGCGATCCCGCTTGCCTGGAGCACCCGGTCGGCTGGCCGCAGCGGCGTGTCCGGAACGCCTGTGTGCCGGCTGACAGCCTGCGGCCGACCCAGCAGGCCCCACGGACGGACCACCAGCACGACCGCCATGACGAGGAACTCGACCACCAGGGTCAGCTTGGAAAACGAGATGCTGATTCCGAACACATGCACCAATCCCAGCCAGATGCAGATCGCCTTCAACTCGGCAATCAGCAGGGCCGCAACGTAGGCTCCGGGGATCGACCCCAGGCCACCGACCACGACGACGACGAAAGCGCTGCCGATGATCTGCAAGTCCAGGTCCAGCGTAGCGGGCTCGCGTGGCCTGGTTTACCCCGAGCGCGCTGAGCATTTCCCGGTCCTGCGTGGCAGCGCGCACCAGCGTGCCCCAGCGGGTGCGCGTGAGCAGCAGCCACATGAGGCCCAGGACCACCGGCCCGACGACGATCAGGAACAGATCGTAGGACGGGAACTGATGATCGAGGATGAGCACCGAGCCGGACAGGCCAGGCGCCCGCGGCCCGAGCAGTTCCTCGGGTCCCCAAACCCACAGCGCTGCGTCCTTGATCACGAGCACCAGGGCGAAGGTTGCAAGCAACTGGAAAAGTTCGGGTGCATGGTAGATGCGGCGCAACAACACCATTTCTATCACCGCACCGATGACACCCACCAGCAGCGAGGCGAGCAGCAGCGACGGCCAGAACCACGGGCCGGCGCCGAACCGATCGACCACCGAATAGGCGATGTAGATGCCCAGCATGTACAAGGAGCCGTGCGCGAAGTTGACGATGCGCGTGACACCGAAAATCAGCGAAAGCCCGGCGCCTACGAGGAACAGCGATGAGGCGCCGGCCAGGCCGTTGAGAAGCTGAACGATGAAGCCGGAAAAATCCATTGGCGGTCCGCTTGCTCGGCGAAGAAAGGCGAAAGACGGGAACCGGCCGGTCCTGACCGAGCGCGCGCCCGGACCGGGGTATCAGTCGGCCGGACGCATTTTCTTCACTTCTTCGTCGGTGGGCTGATAATCCGCGCCGTCAAGATAGCGGTAGTCGACCATCACTCCCTTGCCGTTTTCGTTCCTGGTCAGGCCGACGTATGCACCCATCGTCGACTGGTGATCCTGCGGGCGATAGGTGACCTTGCCGAAGGGCGTGTCGACTTCCAGACCCTTGAATGCGGCGACAAGCTTTTCCGTGTCGGTGCCGCCGGCCTTTTTGATGCCCGCAGCAAGCGATTTGATTTCGCTGTAGCCGACCACCGAACCGAGGCGCGGATAGTCCTTGAACCTCGCCTGGTAGGCCGCAAGGAAGGCCTTGTGCTCCGCAGTGTCGATGCCGTACCAGGGGTAGCCGGTAACGATCCATCCGTTGGGCGCTTCGTTCTTCAGCGGATCAAGATACTCCGGCTCGCCGGTCAGCAGGCTCACCACCGTGCGATCCTTGAACAGCCCTCGCGTGTTGCCTTCGCGGACGAATTTCGATAGATCGGCGCTGAACAGCACGTTGAAGATCGCATCGGGCTGCGCATCGGCCAGCGCTTGCACCACGCTGCCGGAATCGACCTTCCCGAGCGGGGGAGCCTGCTCGGCGACAAATTCGACATCGGGCTGCGCTGCCTTGAGCAGGCGCTTGAAGGTGGCCGCAGCCGATTGGCCGTATTCGTAGTTGGGGTAGACCAGCGCCCAGCGTTTCTTTTTCTGTTTGGCCGCCTCTGGCACCAGCATGGCGACCTGCATGTAGGTCGAGGGGCGCAGGCGGAACGTGTAGTGATTGCCGTCTTCCCAGACGATCTTGTCGCTCAGCGGCTCGCCGGCCAGGTAGAAAGTCTTCTTCTGCTTGGCAAAATCGGTGAGTGCCAGGCCCACGTTCGACAGGAATGCGCCTGCCAGCACTTCGACCTGCTCTCGCGAGATGAGTTCTTCGGCAGCGCGTACCGCGTCCCCCGGGTTGGCGTTGTCGTCGCGGGTGATGAGTTCGAACTTCCTGCCGTTGACGCCGCCAGCCGCGTTGATTTCCTCGACAGCGAGTTCCATGCCTTTCCGATACGGATCGAGGAAGGCCGGTTGTGCCTTGTAGCTGTTGATCTCGCCGATCTTCAGTACCCCCTGCGTTTGCGCCTGGGCAGGCGCCGCAGCAAAGGTGGTCGTTGCGACGAGCGCCGCGAGCACGGTGGCGCTCGCGGTCGAGGTCTCGAGCAATTGCCGAAGCGTTTTCATCAACTGTCTCCCCATATATGACGGCAGGTAAATGTTTCTTTTTTCCGATTCAGCGCAAACCGTCCTGGCCCTTGATCTCGCCTGCCTTCAGGCCACCAATGCGCGCCAGCGGCCGGCCGCTGTCCGTGACAACCACCGCCACGACGATCTCGTTCGCGCGCGGCGCGTCTGAAACGCGCGCTTCCATGGCATCGAAATGACTGCGCACGAAGGCAGCGTCCTTGTGACCGAGGGGCACGTCGATCGCGGTGCCCAGGGCGCCGCGCTTCTTGGCCGACGGCACCAGCGCAGCGCCCTTTTCAACCGACTTGCGAAGTGGCGCGCCGAGCTTCGGATGCAGGATCGCCGCGGCATGCTCGAGTTCGCCGGCCTCGCCGACAATCGCCGCCTTGCCGTAGCTTTGCGCATCGCCAGGCGCGATGCCGAGCGCCTGCACGCACCTGGCGCCGAGCAGAGCGCCGAGTTCCTCGCCGATCGAAATCAATTCGTCGAGGTTCTCGGAATAACGGCCCGCATACGGATTCTCGATCACCGCCATTGCCAGCGCCTTGCGCGTCGGTGGCATGATCGGCTGGCCCATTTCAATGTGGGTTTCATCGACTTCAACGATCAGTTTGCGGATCCTGGCAGGCATTTATCGGCTCCTGGGGTAGTTGAGTCGCGCGCGACGCGGTCAGCGCAAGCCATCCCACCTCGCGATATCGGAAGCTTTCAGTCCGCCGACTCGCGCATGCACCCGTGCTCCGGTGCCCATCGCGAGAATGAAGATAATCTCATCGGAACGCGGCGCGCCCGGAACGCGTACTTCGATCGCATCGAAATGACTGCGCACATAGCTCGCGTTGATGTGGGTCAGCGGTACATCGAGCGTGGCGCCCGGTGCGCCGACCTTCTTGGCCGATGGTACGATGGCCAGGGCGTTGCCGGGCTGACCGGTGCTGGCTTCCCCGGCGCCCTTCGCGTAGGCGTGGCGGTCACCCTTCCAGCCGAGCAGTTCGCGCATCGCGTAGCCGCCTGGCACATGCCACAGGGCACCGTGTTCAAGTTCGCCCCCGGCGCCGATGATCGCGCCCTTGCCGTAACTCTCGATGCGGCCGGCCGGCACGTCCATCGCCGCGCGCAAGTGTTCCGCCATCTGCAGGCCGACCGGCTGAAGCGCATCCATCATCGGCAGGATGTCGGGTTCATAGCGACCGGCAAACGGGTTGGTCAGAACCGCGGCGATTGCGCCGCGGCGCAGCGGCTGCGCCGCAACCGGGCCGAACTCGTGGTGAATGTCTTCGACGTGGGTGAGGATGCGGCGAATCTCGATCATCGATGGCTCCCGGGGATCCATTCATCTCATCGAGCAGGTCCCGTTCGAAGTTGATTCTGGCGCGCCAAGCGCTGGGGCACAAGCGCCAAGGCGGCGCGGCGTCTCGTCGTCGAGGCTCGCGAACCACCCCTGACACACCAGTATCGCCGACCAGATCAGGCCCCAGCCCTGCAACTGCAGCGCCCTCGCCCGTCCGGCGCGCAGCGCCTCGTGCACCGCGGGCGCCGGCAACGGTAGCACGTCGAAGGTGACGAGGCGATCACCAAGATCGCTGTCATCCTTCAGTTCGCTCGCCGGGCGCCGTATGATGCGTGGATCGTCGGGTAGGTCGACCGCGTTCGCGATCACCGTCGCCGCCGCGTCGGCTTCGGCCGCCGTGCAGGCGAGAACCGTGACGCTGTCCGCAATGCCGAACGAGAAACTTCGTCCGCGCCAACCGCTGGTCGCGATGCCGCGCACCGGCAAATCTGCAGCCACCGAGAAGTTGGCGTCGGTGCGCAGCTCGCCTGAGCCATCGGAGGGGTCGAAGCGCGCGAGATCGGCGAAGAGCCCGACGCGCAGCGAGTTGCCCGCAGCCAGGTGCAGCGCGATGTCTCCGCCATTGTTGATCCAGGCGCGGACGATTCCGGGCCGCTCGTAGTGCGCAACGAGCTCCTGCGCGACCGCTCCCGCCACTGCCGCCATCGGCGTGATGAAGCCAGCCCGGAACGGCCAACAGGCCCACCACATTCGCTGCGCAATGGCGCCTTGCAGCGGAGATGAATCCGCCCTGCCCACAAGGGGCACCGGATCGATCGGCCGGCGCAGCACCGGCAATTCGGCGACGAGTTCGTCCAGGACAGTCGCGAAGCGCTGCCAGGATTCCTCATGGGCCGCAGCCAGGGCGCCGGCCTCGCCGTCGGCGCCAATGATGAGGTCGATCGGGCCGTGCTGGAAGTGCCAGCGCCCTGCATCGATCCGGGTGCGCTGCGCGCCGGACAAGGGGCGCGCCGCTTCAGCCGAGCATCGGCGGCTGGCCCAGTGGCCACGGGTTCACCGCGGCAGCCTGGACCGAGCGCCGGCCGGTGGGCGCACCGTCGCTGTGCCAGGTTCCGTGCGCCAGGACGTCCTCCAGGGAGCGCAGGTAGCCCAGGTGGCCGCCAAGCATCCGGTAGTCGTCCAGGCGCATACTGAACTCGATCGGTGCGACCAGCGCCGGGGTGGGCACGGTACCGAAGCTGTGGTCGGGCATGCGCGACACGTCGACCATCACCGTGATGCCACCGCCCGGCCACACGTAGGCCGGCGCGCCGCCGCAGGTAACGTTGACCAGCGACTGCTTGATGGAACGTGTCAGTTGCACCGGGTTCTCGGTGACGCCGGCGCGCAGGCTGCCGCCGGCGCCGCCCAGGAACAGCACCGTGGCGAGCGAGGGCTCGCAGTTCTCCCCGATGCGCGCCACGACCTGGGCGACCGCCTCGGGCATGGGAGCCGGCTGAGGCGCCAGCGCCTCGTCGAGCAGGAACCAGGCAGCGTGCTCGCCGGTCGTGGACACCATCAACAGCCGCAAGCCCGGCCAGGCGAGCGCACCATCCCAGCCCTCGATGATCGAGAGCGGATCGGCGATGTCGGTGCCCCCCCACCCGGTGCCGGGGTTGGCGACCTGGAAGTAACGCCCCGGGGTCGACTTGCGGCCGCGGATCTTCACGCCCGAGGGGCGCATGTCCAGGCAGCGGCCTGCCTGGTGCTGCGTGAGCACGCCGGTAATGTGATCGTCAACGACCACCACCTCGTCGGCAACTCCGTAGAACTGCCGGGCGAAGATGCCGATTGTCGCGGAGCCGCATCCGACACGCATGCGTTGTTCTTCGACGCCATCGACCACCGGCGCACGGCCGGCCTGGATCCTCAGTTGAGCACCGCCGTCGATCGTGAATTCGACCGCCTGCTTGTTGCCGAGCGCCTGCATCATCTCGCAGGTGATGCGACCCTCCTTCTTGCTGCCCCCGGTAAGGTGGTGAACGCCGCCGAGCGACAGCATCTGCGAGCCGTATTCCGCAGTGGTCACATGGCCGACGACCTCGCCCTTGCAGCGCACGTTGGCCTGCTCGGGCCCCAGCCATCGGTCGGTGTCGATCTTCACCTTGAAGCTGCAGTAGCTGAAGATGCCCTCGGTGACGACGGTGACGAGGTCGACCCCGTCGGCCTGCGACGCGACGATGAAAGGCGCCGGCTTGTAGTCGGGATAGGTGGTCGAGGAGCCGATACCGGTCACGAACGTGTCGGCGGTAGACACCTGCGCGGTGTCGGACGTAAACACCTCGGAGGTGCCTGGCGTAGACACTTCGGCAGTCCCGGACGTGGACAACTCGTCAACCGGGCTGGTCGCGAGCAACTCGCCAGCGCGACCGACCGGGGCGTTGGCAGTCTGCGACTGCCCACCGGCATTTGCGAGTGCCGGCCGTGCCGCGAATGGCACGACCTGGCCGTCCCCGGAAGCCAGTGTTTTGCGCAGCAGCACGACCGGGTCGACGCGCACGAGGACCCCGCCCGAATTCGCGTAGCGGTCGCAGGCGCCGGTCTTGCCCGGAGAGATCTGACACAACACCGGGCAGGCATTGCATTCAATCTTGTCGCTGGCCATGCGCTCGTTGCGCGGTCGTGCGCGCTCGCGCACCTCCGGCAGTGGATCGCCCTGTCGCATCGGGTCGATGTCCAGGACGGGCAGCCCGTCGGTCTTGGTGTGTTCGGTCATTGGCGCAAGCCTCCCGGGTGCCGCGGGAACGGCTTGTCAGGCGCAGTTCCACGGTGTAGCATTCACTTAACCGTGATGTTGTGTCCGCTACATGAAACCCGAATATAGCGCAATCGATCGCCTCCCGCAACGCTTTCCCCGGCGGGCCGGCGCGAGACCGTGAATCCCGGGCCGGCTTTGCCCCGACCGTCGACTGACACCCCCCAATGAGCGCCTTCAACGAAGAACGCGTACTGAGCGTCCATCACTGGACCGACAGTCTGTTCACCTTCACCACGACCCGCGACCTCTGCCTGCGCTTCAACAACGGTCATTTCACGATGATCGGGTTGCGCGTCAACGACAAGCCACTGGTGCGCGCCTACAGCATTGCCAGCCCGAACTACGAGAAATATCTCGAATTTCTCAGCATCAAGGTTCCGAGCGGACCATTGACATCGCGGCTGCGGCACATACAGGTCGGTGACACGATCATCGTCGGTCGCAAGCCGACCGGCACGCTGGTGGTCGACTACCTGCTGCCGGGCAAGCGGCTGTACCTCCTGTCGACCGGCACCGGTCTCGCGCCGTTCATGAGCATCGTGCGCGACCCGGTTACGTATGAGAAATACGAGCAGGTCATCCTGGTGCACGGCGTGAGGCAAAAGGAGGAACTGGCCTACCACGACCTGCTGGTCGAGAGCCTGCCGTCTCATGAGTTCCTCGGCGACATGGTTTCCAGCCAGTTGCTCTACTATCCGACGGTGACCCGGGAGACATATCGCAACATGGGTCGGGTCACCGAACTGATCGACAGCGGCAAGCTTTTCGACGACCTGCAACTGCCACCGATCGACGCCGCCGAGGACCGCGCGATGATCTGCGGCAGCCCCGGCATGCTGCGCGACCTCAAGCAGATGCTCGAGAGCAAGGGTTTCAGCGAAGGCAGCACCTCGAGGCAGGGCGAATTCGTGATCGAACGCGCGTTTGCCGAGCAATGACTGAAGACGGGCTCATTGCGCCACGCCGCACGCCGGCCAGCAAGTCCCCGCTCGCCCGCCGCCCCGGCGTGCGAGCGCTTGCCGCGCAGGCCACCCGTGACAGCATCCTGCGCGCCGCCACCAAGGTGTTTGCAAGGTACGGGTTCGCCGGCGGCAGCGTCGAGAAGATCTCGAAGGCTGCCAAGTCATACGACCGCATGATTTACTACTATTTCGGCAGCAAGGAAGGCCTGTTCATCGCGGTGCTGGAAGATATCTACCGGCGGATGGATGAATCCGAGGCGGCGATCGAACTCGACCTTGCGCGCCCGGTCGAGGCGCTCACGGAAATCATCCGCTTTGTGCTCGGCTACTACCGCAAGAACCCCGACTTCGTGGCGCTGCTGAACACCGAGAACCTGCACCGGGGCCGACATATCGCAAAGTCGCTTCGCGCCCGCGAGTATTCGTCGCGCGCGATCACGCTCATCGGCGAGCTGCTCGCCAGCGGCGTTGCGCAGGGGCTCTTTCGTCCTGATGTCGACGCGCGCGATCTCTACCTGCTGATTGCGTCAACAGGCTACTTCTACACGTCCAACCGGCACACTCTCAGCGCCTTTCTCGGTGAACCGCTGGAAACTGCCGAGCGGGTCAGGCACTGGGAGGAATTCGTCGTCGAAACCGTGCTGCGCACGGTCGATGTCGGATTCCCCGAAGAGCTTTCCCCACCCAACGAGGCATCCACATGGCAGAAATCGCGAACAGCGCAAAGTCAGGCAAGGTCGTCATCAGGAACATAGGCCTGCTGCTTTCCGGAGACATCGACCGCCCGATCCTGGAGGCCGACACCATCGTCGTTGACAACGGCCTGATCACCGCGGTGGGCAAGGAAAAGGACTGCGACCTGGCGCACGCACAAACGGTGATCGACGCACGCAAGACCTGCGTGGCGCCTGGTTTGATCGACAGCCACGTGCACCCCGTGTTCGGTGACTGGACGCCGCGCCAGAATCAGCTCGGCTGGATCGAGTCGACGATGAACGGTGGCGTCACGACCATGGTTTCGGCCGGCGAGGTACACCTTCCGGGCCGGCCCAAGGACATCGTCGGCCTGAAGGCGCTGGCGATTACCGCGCAACGGGCCTTCGACAACTTCCGCCCTGGCGGCGTGAAGGTGCTGGCCGGCGCTCCGGTGATCGAGCACGGAATGGTCGAGCAGGACTTCAAGGAGCTTGCCGACGCCGGCGTCACGCTGCTCGGCGAAATCGGCCTAGGTTCCGTGAAGGCTGGCAACGAGGCTGCGCCGATGGTCGCATGGGCGCGCAAGTACGGCATCCAGAGCACGATCCACACAGGCGGGCCGTCGATCCCCGGTTCCGGCCTGATCGACAAGGACGTGGTACTCGAAGCCGATGCGGACATCATCGGCCACATCAACGGCGGCCATACTGCCTTGCCCGAGGCGGATGTGTGCGAACTGTGCGAAAAGTCCTCGCGTGCAGTCGAGATCGTGCACAACGGTAACGAGAAGATGGCGATTGCTGCGGCGCAGGCGGCGCTGCAACTCAAATGCCCGCACCGGGTGATTCTCGGTACCGACGGGCCGGCCGGTTCGGGCGTCCAGCCGCTCGGCATCCTGCGCATGGTCGCCATGTTGGCCAGCCTCGCAAACATCCCCGCCGAGGTCGTATTCTGCTTCGCCACCGGCAACACAGCTCGGCTTCGCAACCTCAATTGCGGCCTGATCGAGAAGGGCCGGGCAGCAGACTTCGTCTTCATGGACCGGGCGCAGCACACCACCGGTCGCACCCTGCTGGAAAGCGTTCAGCTTGGCGACATTCCCGGTATCGGCATGGTAATGATCGACGGTACTGTGCGTTGTCACCGCAGTCGCAATACGCCACCGGCGACCGAGGTTCCGGTTGTCGTCAGCGATCCCTCACAGCTGTCCAATCGCCTCCCAATGCCATGACTCATGTCGTCCTTGATTCCTGCATCCGCTGCCGCTACACCGATTGCGTGGACGTCTGCCCGGTCGACTGCTTCAGGGTCGGGCCGAACATGCTCGTCATCGATCCCGACGAGTGTATCGATTGCGGCGTATGCATTCCCGAGTGTCCCGTTGAAGCGATCGTGGCCGAGGAAGACGTGCCGGCCAGCCAAGAGCAGTTCACCGAACTGAACGCCGACCTCGCGAAGATCTGGCCGGCCATTACGCGCACTCAGGATCCGCTGCCCGACGCCGAGGAATGGAAAGACGTCTCCGGCAAGCTGCCCCACCTCAAACGTTGATGGCAACCGGCGGCCCGCGCCGGGCCACCGATCAAATCGTAGTGGGCTGAGCCGGTTCCTGGCCGGCGCTGACGCAGCGGCACTTCGAGGCCGACATCCGGGCCCCTTGACGGCGCCATGAAACCGACCCGTTACAGCGGACGTCTGGATGACCTCGGCAGCAGGGTCGCAGCCATCTCCCTGAAACGCCACGCGCTTCGCCGACATGGAAATTGCCGAATCCATATTCGGGGAGGGTTTCCGAATCCTGCCACCTCGGAGGATCGATTACGGCCGATGGAATGGCGAGGCTCCGCCTTGCTCCGGCAGCCAGGTGATTTCGCCCTGCTGCCGGTACAACTCACCGCTCGCCGCGGCCCGAGACACTTCTGCGAGAACCTCGGCACGCGTTTTGGCCGGGACGCTGACTGCCCCGGCTTGCGGCGCCCAGGTGATCTCGCCCTGCTGCCTGTACAACTCGCCGCTCGCCGCGGCCTGCGACACTTCTGCGAGGACGTCGGCGCGCGTTCTGGTCGACGCGGGCGCGGCGTCGAACGCGATGATCTGCTGAGCGCTGGCGGTCGCAGCGAAGCCCGCAAGCAGCGCGGAAACAATGAGCCTTTTCATGATGATTCTCCTGAGGTGTGAAAGGTGCTTCACCACATTGGATGGTCGGGGCCGGTGTCGCGTTCCCGAAACATCTCGTGAGTCGCGACCATGCCGTGAGCATCGTGGACGCCTGCATTGCGCGCAGATAGAAGTGCCAGGAGTGCCGGCGACCCGGTCGGGCACGATGCAGCTTGGCTCATTGCCTGGTAGACCCGAGCGCGCCCCTTCAGCACCGGAACGATTCGGACGTCAAGCCCGCCTTTGCCGCCGTCGGTACAGTTCGCAGCCCGGGGCTCACGCAGGTTCGCCAAGCTTTGCCCGGATGAACAGTCGCGGCTCGCGCCGCGGCCGTCGCACCACCACTCGAACCTCTACAAGGACTTGAGGTATTCAGTCAGGTCAGCCATCTCGGCGGGGCTCAGTCCGAGCGCCTTCCTCATGTTGTACCGCTCTACCACCGCTGCCAGCGTCGGAGCACTGCCGTTGTGGAAATACGGCGGATGCTGCCAGATGCCCGCCAGGGGCGTGGTGCGGTACATCTTGGTCGCGCTGCGCGCAACCCAGCTTGGAACGCCGGGCGCCTCGGGCTCGCCCACCGTCTCGCTGACCGGATGCAGTCGCGAGTTGCCATCGGTGAGCAGGGGGCCGCTGTGGCAGGTGGCGCAGGTGCCGCTGCCGTTGAAGACCACCCTGCCGCGCTGGGCCGCCGCGGGGTCGAAGCTGCCCGCCGGCGGTGGCGGCGCGGCAAGGCTGAGTTGGTACTCCTGCAAGGCCGGTAGCTTGGCCGTGATCAGATCGTCGGTGCCGTTGGTCACGCTCACGCCCCTGGTGCCGATGCGCGGATCCACAAAGGTGCCGTGGCCACCCATCTGGGTAACGCCCACGTAGCGGTTCCAGTACGCGAGGTCGGTACCGTCGCCGGTGGTGATGATGCTGTGCAAGCCGAGCAGACCGTACGCGGGCGGAATCACCTGCGGCCCGTTCAAGCCGTCCTGGTTGAAGCGCGGGTCGTACTTGCCCGGGCCCCATGAGTTGTAGACCGCCTTCTGAACCGCGGACAGCGCCGGCGACAGGGCGATGATGGCGCCGGGGTCGAGGTCGCGATTCGGCCAGCCGTCGAGCCGCTTGCCGATGCCGGGCGCGAACGAATCGTCGACTGTCGAATGGCACAGCGCGCATGTCGTGCCAACGCGCGTCAGCACATCCTTGCCGTTGATGGTTTCGACCGTGCCTTTCAAACCCAGGACCGCGTTCAGCTTGAGCAGGGCGATCGTGGTGTCGGGGCTCTTCAGATCGACCGATCCGTCCTTGATCCCCTGCACGACCGCTGCCGGCAAGGCCTGCGAATCCACCTTCAGGCCGACGGACAGGGCCGTCGTCGGGTCAACGGCGGCGCTGATGACCTGGTCCATCTTCAGAGTGTCGGTCCACTGCGTCTCGTCGCCGAACGTGTCGTAGCGAAAGACATCTTTGCCTTGCGTGACCAGCGCCGGGTCCAGCGCCGGCGTCGACTCGTTGTGGTCGCCGCCGCCGCCGCTGCCGCACCCGGCCATCAGCGCGGTGCCAGCAGCGAGCGCGCACCACGCAAGCCATCGCCCCCCGCATCGAGGCAATGGCGGATGGCGACGAAGTCGCGCCGCAGTTGCTGCCGCTTCGGCTCCAGACCATTCGCTCGGGTCGGCTGTCATTGTAAAGATCTCCTGGTGGGTCGTTTCAAGAAGAGGACGTCCGCAATCGCGTACCGTCAGCGGTCGGGCGGTGCAGCTTCGTCGAGCCGCGCGAGGACTGCGGCCATGATCCGGGCGCAGCGTGCGCCGGCAAACGAGTAGGCTTCTTCGACGCAAAGTTCGACTTCGTGCGCAAGGGCTTCGCGCAACAGCGCGCGAGCGCGAAAGTAGCGGGTGCGCACCGTGGGCGGGGGAATCCCGAGACACTGCGCGGTCTCCTCGACACTCATGTCCTCGACTGCGCGCAGCACGAACACGGTGCGAAAGGCGGCCGGCAGCCGATCGATCGCCGATTCCAGCAGGCGCCGCGTCTGGGCGTGCAGCGCCGCGGTCTCGGGCTGGCCTGACGGGTCCTCGCGCATATCCTCTCCTTCCGCCGCTTCGCCGTCGCGCTTCGCATCACCGCTCAGCCAGATCACCTCGGCCCGACGCTTGCGTTTGCGGATACGCCCGATCGCCTCGTTGGCCACGATGCGTACCAGCCAGGTCGACAGCTTGGCGTCGGCGCGAAATCCTGCCATCGCGTGCCAGGCTCGCACCCACGCTTCCTGGCAGGCGTCTTCGGCCTCGGCGTCGTCGTTGAGGATGCTGCGCGCGGTTCGATACAGCGTCTGGTTGTGCCGCTTCATCAGCGCGGTCAGTGCATTGCGGTCGCCCCCGGCGATTCGCTGCGCCATCTCGAAATCCGACGCTTCGCCGCCGACCCCCTCCGCAACTGCCGTCTGCATGGCCCTTCTCCGTAAAATGAACTGATGTTTCGCTACATTGGATGGCGTGGAGCGGTCCTGCGTTCCCGGGGAAGGTCAGTTTCTTTGCGTCCGTCAAATTGACGTTGACGTCATGTATCGATCTGCAAGTGAAAGCAGACTTCAGTCGCTGGGCCCCGTGGGGGCGCACTCGGCATTGCGCACCCTCGAAGCGATGATCCCCCTGGATGATCGCTGGCTCGTGAGCAGCAGACCGACCCTGCGGTTTGCCCGCCGCACACACTGGCCGCACCTCCTGGTCGACAACGATCTGGTGTTCACGACGGTCCGGCACCTCGCGGCGCACTACGCGCAACTGCGAGCGCCTCACGGGAGGCCTTAACGGCAACCCGAGCTGCGGCATGGCAAGCGCCGTGGTTCCCGGCAGTCAGGGCAGTACGGTACGCTGCAGGCAAGCGCGGGAACCCCCGGCACGATCGAGCCCGGCATGGTGCAGGGTCGCGTCCACCGTGTTAGAACCCGCTCGTTCTCTGCCTCTATGAGGTCCCACCGTGACACTTGCCGAGCTTGCCGCCACCGCTGGCGCCCTTTGCTACGGATTGGTGGCCATTCTGTTCTTTGTCCTTCACATCGTCGACCGAGAGCGATCCATCATCGGTCACGCGGTCAGCGACTACGGTGTCGGGCGGGCTTCGCGCCTGTTCGTCGTGTATGGCGCGATTGGCAGCCTGGGCGCATTCAGCCTTGCCGCCGCGACTGCCCTGACGAACGCTTCCGCCTATCCTCTCCGCGTGCCTCTCTATCTCGCCGCCCTGGCTCTACTGCGCATCGGCGTCTTACGGTTTCGTACCAATCTGGAGGGCGAAACCGCCACTCCGGAGGGCCGTTTGCACTACGTCTTCGCCGTCTTGACCTTTGCTTTGACCTACATGGTTGTGGCGGCTGCAGGACCGGCGACAGATGCGATCGCGTCATCCGGCGTTTCAGAGCTGCTGGACGCGCTTGCCTGGATCGCGGCCGCGGGACTTGCAGCTGTGCTCGTGACTCTATTGCCGCCGTTGCGACAGCTTTTCGGTCTCGCGGAGCGGGTGTTCCTGCTGTCGACGGTGCTCTGGTTGCTATGCCTCAGCTTGATCCTCGCGCAGCCGGACTGAATCGTCACATACCGTAGGACCCCTGTGTCACCAATGTCCGCCACCGCGCCCGCGCTGCGGCGGATCAGCACGTAGAGCAAAGACGCCGCGCCGAGCGACAGCACGAGCACGAGCCACAGCAGGGCGAACACGAACTCGCCGGTCCACTCAACGTCGCGGGCGCCCTGCAAATCGACGTTTAGGGTCGAGTCCTATGAACCTTCCTGAGCATCGATCTGCGGCGTCACCAAGCTTGCCGACTCGAGTTCAGCGCCCGGATTGCGGTAGCAAACAGAGGACGAACTTCTGGAGCGATCGAGGCCGGCAAGACGCGCGAAAGAGCCAGTCTGAATGAGCCACCGAGTGGGATGGATCGGGAGCTCACCACGGGCAATGAGTCCTTCAGAAGGTCGAACCCGATTTCGAGCGCTTCTGGTCATGCTCCTCGCATCGTTGCTAGCGAGAGCAGACAAGGCGTTTGCTTCGGTCGACATGTTGCAGGGATGTCCGTGGCATGCTTTCAGGCGCGTGCAAAAATGAGCTTCGATGGCGTGAACGGCCGGCAGTCCCGCTGCAAGGTCTCACGCCAGCGTTGCGCCGGCTCGCTCGTAGCGCAGCCGCGTGGGCCAGCCGACGCGAACCAGCGTCTCATCCGGATCCGAAACCGCAAATTCGTACATGCCCCAAGGCTTGTCGGCCGCGGCGCAACCCATCGCCTTTGCAAGCTCGTCCACGTCCTGCGCGTAGACATAGACGCCGAAGGGATTGCGCCCGGGGATCAACCAGCCTTCGACCGCCGCGGTCAGATGCAGTTCACCGCCGTGGCCATCGGACAGCATCCGGTAGCTGTCGTCACCGTCTCGTCGCAAGAAGCCGAGTCGTCGGTAAAAAGCTTCGCTTGCGTCCAGATCGTTCGACGGAATGATCGGTGTGACCCGTTGCGACGTTATGTTGCACTGCTCCTTTCACGAATGCAGCGGCAGCCACCAGCGGTGTTCTCGCGGCAACCAGAAAAAGAGCGGGTCGTGTGACAGCACCACCCGCTCGGCCCTGCCGGTGATCCGACGCTCATCGATGAACCCGATGTAGCGCGAATCGCGGCTGTTGTCGCGGTTGTCGCCCAGCACCATCACATAGTCAGGCGGCACAGCAACGGGAGCGAAGCCGTTTGCGCGGTTCAGGGCGGGCACCGGTGCGACTTCGATGGCGCCGCCGCCTTCTTCCGCCAGCCGTTCCGTCAGCACAACGGAGGCGTCGCCCACATCGAGTTTCGCGCGATGCTTTGCCACCCGCAACCGCAACCGCAGCGCGAAGTCGAACGCCTCGCAGAGCCAGTCAGATGCTGCGATCCCAACGCAGGGGCGGCAACGACGACGGCCTTGATCCGCGGATCGCGAACCCACGTTGAACGCGGCAATTTAGCCGTTTCCATCGACAGTTGACATGTGCTTTCCTCCGCATTATGTCAAAAGCGGCTCCCAGGTGACGACGGGCCCGGGTTCCGTTTCTGATGCTAAGACACGATGAACTGAGCGGTTCCTCTGAGTTTGACGATCGAATAGAGTTTTTGCGGACCTAGCGGCGGCCCGATGATCGTCGTTGGGTTGGTAACGGTTAGTCCAGGGACTTGAATACGAGTTCCCGTGGAATGTGGCATCACAGTAACGACAGGCAAAACGAGTGAAAAGGTGACGGTTCGCAGGTCCGGGATGGTTTCCAAGGTTACGGTAATCAACTGGCCGAGTTCGGTCTCCTGAAGACCGATTTCCTCCCCTTGGAAGGATTTGCTGAACTGATTATCGCGATAGCTGAAGATAGGTCCCCCCAAAATATTAGTGCTCGAATAGGTGACATGGATGGACTTTCCACTGAGTTCGAACAGGTTGGCCTGCGTAGATCCTTCCATGGTTAATCTCTCCTTGAATGGAATGGCACTTGCTCGAGGCCCGTGGTGTTCGAGCCAAGGGCGTGAGTGTTCACCCAAGCGGCACCGGCTGTCATGCTGAGCAGCACAGTGAGGTCGCTCAGGGCCTCCTCCCCGCCCGAGTGTCCTGGGCCACGGCCGGCACAGCAGCAGGCCGGATCCCGCCAGACGGCGCAGAGATCGATCTCTTTGCCATCCAGGGACCCGCGCAGTTGACTGCGCGGGCGCTCGAGCGTAGCCAAGTCGCACCCGCCTGAGACAGGTGTGCCAGACCAAGCAGTGGTCTGCAGGGTGTGTGGCGGAACCGCGAACGGCGGCACTGCTTGGGCGACCATGCCGAGTTTGTCGACGCGGATACTCGAATCGTTGAAGTCGCGATCGCTGTTCGGGGAGGTGTTGTCTTCCGAGCCGATGCTGAGCTGAAATCGCGTGCCGAAGGTGGACGACGTGGGTCGCAGCCAACGCGGCTGCCATCCGCTCGAGCCATCGTCGTGCTCGATGCTCAGCGTCCAGCGCGATTGGCCAGCGCCCTCGATATCGAGCAAGGCGCCCGATGTTCCATCCAGCACCACGGTGCTGACGGCGGTATTTGCCGCCACCACACGCTGGCTCCAGCCAGCGTTGCGGCTCGCAACCTTGACTCGCCAGCCGCCGACGAACGCGAGGCTTGCAATCTCGACCACGCTGTCCTCCCGCTACGCCGGACGTGACGGAAATCGTTCGCTACGCGTCTGATGTTAGGCCGTTCTTTTCGCGTGGTAAAGGCAAAGTCTTGTCCAACGACGTTTGAGCCTGAAGGGGTTGTCGAGTTGCTAACGAGGTTGGAGCCCGGAAGCTCGGGGATCGATCATCGGAGGATGGTGATCGAGATGAATGATGCGAAGCGGGTGACGCCGTCGCAGATCCGGGTGTCAGTTTGCATTGAAGATGGCCATTCCTTTCGCCTGAGATGGCCTGATCGCGCGAATCACCTCTCGAAGCTGGGACGTGCATGCGGTCGTCTGGTGACACCTGGACGCGCAAGGAGGTCTCACAGCGTACGGCGCTGGGACGATTGGCGTATCAAGCGTGCAATCCCGCCCGCAGCGACGCTGGAGATTCACCGGTGGGCATCGCGATCCGCGCGGTGCGCCAGATCGAGAGCGCAATCGATTCAGCACTCACCGGTCGCAGCCCACGTCGATCCGACCGGGGCGGGCTCTATGCAAACGCGCTTCTACGCGTTGTGCGCGACGTAACGAGCTTTGTTGAGCATCGAGTTGATTGTCGATGATGCGATTCCACCCGGCAGCGTCATCGTTCCGCGCCCCGCCGCGAGATAGCGCTGGACAGCTTGCCCTCTTTTCGCTACGGTGTGCAGGCACGAGTGCCCCGATCAACTCCGGCGCGGCGACGCCACGCGCGACACAGTGCAGGTGCGTCTCGCCTGCGGTCGGTGTCACGCTGCCATAGCACGAATACATTGAGTTGCCGTGTAGCACGCAAGTATTGGACGTATTTCAGACCGCTTCTGGTTGCACTTCAGAATTCAGGGCGCTCACTTGTTTCAGCTGTCACACTCGTTCGTGGTGGTTTTCTTCGGTTGAACGAGGCAAATCCGATCCTGTCGAATTCGACGGAAGCGGACACGTTGAACTCCAACCCTGCTCGAAAAATCATTCGCGCTAATGGGTCGCAGGACAACGCACTGGCTTGGCACTACAGGGGGAATCGGCGAGTATCGGCAATCCTTATCTGCGAGGTACACCATGTCAAACGTTCGGCTGCCGCTGTCCGGCGCTGTCGCCCAAACGATCAATCCGTGGAACTGGATGCTGAACCTGGTCGGAACGCAGTTCGGCCTCATCCACATCAACCTCGGCCGCAGTTCGGATCCCGAACTGGAAGGGCAGATTCTCGACGAGGTCGGCAGCTACGGCCGACAACTCGGCCGCATCGGCGATGTGCTGGGCATCCTGCTCGAGCATGTGAACATCGACCACCTCTCCGACGAAGACAAGAAGAAGATCTGGGCGTTCGAGTCGCAGCTCGATGAGATCGAGCGGCTCAAGGCAAGGCGTTCATCCCTGTCACGCACGCCCTGACCGACAGCCGCAGGGTTCTTGCCGTGCCGCCGCAGCAGCCAGGAGAATAAGCAGATGCACAAGCGCGTGTTCGTACTTGCCGCCGTCGCGGTCACATTGCGTGCATTCGGTCCGGCACACGCAGCGGTACCGCTGCCGAAATTGACGGTCGATACCGACCAGACGACGGTGTCGGGCCTGTCCTCGGGCGGCTTCATGGCCAATCAGCTGGGATACGCCTACTCGACGACTTTTCACGGCGTCGGCGTCTTCGCTGCAGGCCCTTACATGTGCGCCGGCCACAGCAACTATACGGCGTGCATGTACAACGCTTCGATCAGCTCCGCCATGCTGAACACGATGCAGGCCGACATCAATAACTGGAGCGGCACTGCGATCGACGACAAGTCGAACGTCGCGCAGCAAAAGATCTATATGTTCGTCGGCACCAGCGACACGACGGTCGGGCCGAACCCGATGAACGCCGTGCACGCCCAGTACACCGCCAACGGGGTGGCCCCCGACGATCTGGAGTACGTGAGCCGGGCCAGCACGGCACACACGTTTCCGACCGACTTCGACAGCACCGGAAACAACACCTGCAGCATCAGCGCATCGCCATACATCAGCAATTGCGGCTATGACGGCGCAAAGGCCATGTTCACGAGGTTCTACGGCGCGTTGAATGATCGAAACGACTCGCCGAGCGCCGCCAACTACATCGAGTTCGACCAGACCGCATTCATCAGCAATCCCGGGATGGCGCCGACCGGGTGGGTGTACGTGCCCACGAGTTGTTCCAGCGGCTCGACGTGTCGCGTGCATGTGGCGCTGCACGGCTGTCAACAGAATGTCGCGACGATCGGCGACAAGTTCATAAGAAGCACCGGCTACACCCGTTGGGCCGACACCAACCGCATCATCGTGCTGTTCCCGCAAACCCGGGCCGATAATGCGAGCCACCCGACGTCGGCAAGTGGATCTCTTGCGAACGCGAACGGTTGCTGGGATTGGATCGGCTGGTACGGCCGCGATTTCGCGCAGCGCGCCGGCAGCCAGCAGGCAGCGATCAAGGCGATGGTCGACCAGCTCTCATCGGGCAGCAGCAGCAGCGGCGGCTCTCTGCCCGCGCCAACCGATGTCACGACCTCGGCTGCGACATTGAGCAGCATGACGATCAGCTGGACCGCGGTGGCCGGTGCCATGAGCTACAACATCTACCGTAACGGCAGCAGATCGAATGCCACGCCGGTCACATCGACTACCTTCGTCGACACCGGTCTGGCGGCGGGGACGCAGTATTCCTGGACGGTCGCGGGCGTCGACGGCGCCAGCCTCGAAGGGGCGGTATCGGCACTGACACTCGGCACCACGACCGGCAGCGTTGCCGTTTGCTTTACGTCGTCGAACTATGCGCACGTCAGCGCTGCCCGCGCCCACATGAGCGGCGGCTACACCTACGCCAACGGCTCGAATCAGAACATGGGCCTGTGGAACATGTTCGTGACAACGACGCTAAAGCGCGCCGACACGAACTACTACGCGATCGGAAGCTGCCCGTGAGGCGGCCGGATCGCGCAGCTGTGTCGCCTGCCCGTCAAGACGCTGGCTTGGCTTCATCCCGGTGACCTGCATTGGCGAAACTGGACAACGCTGAGAGTTAGCTTTTCGGCAAACCGGGCCCGAATGGGAGGGAGGTGCACGATAGCGACGACTCCGATCACGCCACGACCGTCACCTGCTCTACCTGCAGGCCTGCACAGCGAACCCACGCCGATGGTCCGGCGCAACTCGCAATTGCGCGCCCATCGATGTCGTCACGCTCAACCTCGAGCGCGACGACATCGTGAAGGCATCCTTGGTCGACGTCCATCAAGGCTCGTTGGCTGCATGAATCAGGCGACATCTCCCTTGACACGCGCCGCACCAGCAGCAGCACCGCTCCGACGAAGCCGCTCGCAACCTTGAGTTCGATCGACGCTCGCGTCGGCAAGCGGGCCATAACGCGGCAATGCCGCTGGCTGCCAGCGAGAAGTGTCCCGATGCCGAGCAAGGTGAAGCCGAACGCTGCGTGCACCGAAACCAGCGGCACCCGATCATCGGCGGCCAGTGCGGTGGTGCTCCCAGCGTAGCCGAGCAGCTGACGACGCCGATCACAGCGGCCGGTACCGACAACAGCCAGACCGCCGGACGCAAACGAGGTCGCAGCAATACGGGCAGCGCCAGCCCGATGGTGGCCAGCGCGAGCGCGCTGGGCCACGGCATGCCGCCTGGCGTCGCGTGGTACGCGTGCGCCGTATCGCGAAACAACAGTTCGTCGACGCCCAGGCGCAGTTCGAAAACATATTGGACCAGCGCCGGTGGGCGCCGAAGCGCTGCTGCAATAAGACCAGCGGTTCGAGTCAGGCAGCGGTCGCCGTGTCGACGAAAAAAAACCGCACGTTGTTCTTACCCCGCAGCTTGGCTTCGTACATTGCCGCGTCGGCGCTTGCAAGCAGCTTGGTCACGTCGTCGACATCGCCCGAAGTAACGCTGATGCCGATGCTTGCGGAAATCGCGAGATTCTTCCCCTCGAACGGCACGGGCTGAGAAAGAGAGGCAAGAAGCCTGTGCGCCAGGCGCGCTGCGTCGTCCGGGGTGGTGCTCTGCGCGAGGATCGTGAACTCGTCGCCGCCCATGCGAGCGATCATGTCGCCTTCGCGCGTGCCATGGCGCAGACGCTCGCCCACGACCTGGAGCAGGTGATCGCCGGCAACGTGTCCGAACGTGTCGTTGACTTGCTTGAACCCATCCAGATCGATGAAAAGGAGCGCGATCGGCACGCTCTTGTCGCCCGCCCGAGCGAGCGCATCGGCACTGCGCTCCTCGAACATCATCCTGTTCGGCAGCCGTGTCAGCACGTCGTGGCGCGCCAGGTGCTCGAGGCGCCGTTGATGTTCCCTGGCAGCCGAGTTGTCCTGGAACAGGGCGACGTAATGGGTGACCTTGCCGTCGTCGTCGTTGACGCTGCATACGCTCAACGACTGCGGATACAACTCGCCGTTCTTGCGTCGACTCCATACCTCACCCTGCCAGCGGCCCGTCCTGCGCAAGGTCCTGGAGAGACGTCGAAGCAAGTCGGGATCGTCCGACTCAACCGTTTCATAATGAGGTGGTGAACCGAGCACTTCCGCCGCCTCGAAGCCGGTAATCATCGAGTAGGCCCGATTGACGGAGACGATTCGGTAGTCGGCGTCGGTGATCACGACGCCTTCGGCCATGTTCGCCATGGCGTTGCTCGCGACGCGCAACTCCCGCATGGTCCGTACGCGCTCGCTGATGTCGCGCACAATCGCCAGGCGAGCGGGGCGGCCACCCCACTGGGTGCGACTATCGTTCACTTCGACCGAAACCTCGGGCGCGTCCGCCCGGGCCGCGCGCAACTTCCTGAACCGGGAGGGCTGCGGCCGGTCGTCGGAATCCTGGGGCCGCGCCCGCTCATCCTCGAAGATCCCCGAGTAGTCCGAACCGATCAATGCCGAGCGCTCGCGGCCGATCATCTGTTCGGCACACTGGTTCGCTTCCGTCACCTTGCCCGTTTCCTCGTCCACGACGATCAGCGCATCGCCTGCGGTGTTCAGCAGTATCTCGTACTGCTCTTCGGTTGCGCGGATGCTTCCGAGAATTCGCGAGGAGATGTACGCGCCCAGCGCAATGAGCAGCAGGACGATCGCGCTGGTGACAAAAAGGAGCAGGGAGGAGATCCAGCGCGCCACGTCATTTAGCGTTGCCGCGAAAGCGGCCTCGATCGGCCGGACCGAATCGTTGACGGCATGCACCTGTTCGAGCAGCGCCTCGATGGGTTGCGCCGCCGGCGAGGCGGAGTCCATCTCCTCGCGCAGCCGCTCGCCGAGACCCATCAGGCGAAAGACGTGTTCGTCGCCCAGCCTCCAGTAGTGAAGGACGCGCTGCACGTGCGGCAGCCGGGAGCAGCAGCGAAACAGGCGAATCATGCCGGCGATGTCGTCTGGATGATTGCCGCCCTGCAGAAAGCCCTGCACCGCGATTGATCGTTCGTAGTCGGGGCGCTCCAGTTCGACTCGCGCGACGTGGTCGCCCAGCGGCACGGCCATCGCGGCGCGAAACTTTTCCAGGTACGTGTGGTCGCGCGTGTGGGCGTACCTCTGCAGCATCAGCACGGCGTCGCGCAGCGACATAGACCAATTGACTTCACCTGCGATATATCCCCGGACCGCCGACTGGGTGGCGAGCGCCGTGACAGTGAGCGCGAGCGAAATGACCGTGATCGACGCGAAGATCACGAGCACCGGGAGCAGCTTGCGACCCGGTCGCATCCGGGGCGGCGCCCGCCGTAGCGGCGCATCGAGGCTTGCCTTCCGATCGCCCTCAGGCGATTTGCGGCTCATGCGCCCGTTTCGCAGCGCCCACGCGAGTACGCCGGGGCTGCCCCTCACCCCGGCAGTCATCATCCATTGCCATCCACATCAGGTCGTGGCTCGTGCGCACGCAGGCGAAATGCGCCGCGCGCTCTACGGCAGGAATGATTCATCTTTGCTCCGAAAGCCGCGTGCCTGCATGGAGCATGGAGGCAGGTGGCGCGCCCGCCAAAGTTAGCATCTGATCTGGGGGCAGAAGCAGGGAACCGCGTCATGCCCGATGAATGGTCGATCGCCACGGCCGGACGGTCGCGTGTCGACATATATTGAAGCTCGGCTTTACCGCTCGCCTCTTCATTGCAAGGAGCCCGCAG
>CAJDTU010000035.1_pt1 | contig 29557 bp, 23 predicted proteins | sample 7389901 | NCBI WGS metagenome assembly CAJDTU01 (sample SAMEA7055649, study PRJEB34461) | soil metagenome | biome: terrestrial ecosystem; feature: Peninsula; material: soil | place: Antarctica | collected 2016
CGGGTACAGGCGCACGGTGACCTCGGTGATCACGCCAAGGGTGCCTTCCGAACCGATGAACAGCCGGGTCAGGTCGTAGCCCGCCGAGGACTTGCGGGCCCGCGTGGCGGTACGAATGACTTTCGCATCGGAAGTGACCACCGTAAGGCCGAGCACATTCTCTTTCATCGTGCCGTAGCGCACCGCGTTGGTGCCCGAGGCGCGGGTCGCGCTCATGCCGCCCAGGGTGGCGTCGGCGCCGGGATCGACGGGAAAGAACATCCCGCTGCTCTTGAGCTCCTCATTGAGTTGCTTGCGCGTGACGCCCGCCTGCACGGTTACGGTGAGGTCTTCGGTATCGATCGCCAGCACCCGGTTCATCCGCGACAGATCGAGCGAGAGGCCGCCCTGTACCGCGAGCAGATGGCCCTCCAGCGAGGAGCCCACGCCGAACGGAATCACCGGCACCTTGTATTCGCGACACAGACGCACCACATCGGCGACCTCTTCGGTGCTCAGGGCGTAGACGACGGCATCGGGCGGCGTGGCCGGAAACGGCGATTCGTCGCGCCCATGGTGATCGCGAACCGCTTGCGCGATACTGAAGCGTTCTTTGAAGCGCTTGCGAAAGACCGCCACCATGGCATCGGGCAACGGCCGGCGCAGCGCGCCTGCAAACGCGTACGGCTGGTTCATCTCGATCTCCTGGGCTTCGGGGAATTGTAGCCCGTGAAGTTAAAAACGACGACGAACGCCCAGCGCGAGTTCTGCCTCTTCGTCCCTACCGGATCATCGAACTTGACGTTTTAGTACATCGCGTAGAGATCGGTGCGCTTCGATATGTTGTAGTTAGCGATTGCGGTCACGATCCGGCGGCGCGGCGCGCTCGTTGCCGGCCGACCAGAGGAGATCCGCGCTCAGGCCCGAGACCGTCTTGGTCGTGAACCTGATCGAATTGCTCATCGCCGTGTCGCCCTCGAGCGCGCCACGAAAGGTGTGCGTGATCATCGGACCGACCACGAACGAATCCGCCAGAGGGTTGAACCGCAGCGTGGAGATGCAGTAAGGGGCGGTGTTGCGCCCGAGAGCCATTTGGCCGAAACCGCCCTCGAATCCAACATAGGCGCTGCGCGCGAAAAGGGTATCGATGCCGGCCGCCCTTCTTCGAACGCGCGCAGCACATCCTTGCATTTCTCGTAGTACAGCGCGCCGATTTCCGTCAGACTGAGCAAGCGCGGATGCCGTTGAGCAGGCGCACCCCGAGCCTGCTTTCGCACTCAGCAGGGAAGGTGACCGGATGACACGCATGACCGATCGATGCCGCCGTAATCGTGATGGAGAAGGAAGGCATCACGCATGCCTTCGAATCCCTGGCGCGGCGATCAGCCCTCTTTACGCGGTGATGCGCAGGCGCGGCAGCATCTCACACATCCTGGCACGACCAGTGGCCGAGGGCTGGGCTGCAAGGCGATCCGCGTGCGCGAACCCGGGCAAATCCGAGCAGCGCTCGAGCAGGCGCAGGCCTGGATCAAGGAGTACCGCGTGCCGGTCGTGGTCGAGGTGATCCTCGAGCGCGTGGACCAATATCGCCATGGGCACGGAGATCAACCACATCACCGGGTTCGAACCCCTGATCGGCGATGCCTGCGACGCCGCGACTACGATCGGCCTGCCGGACCTGGAATTGGAACTGGAACTGGCCACCGAATAGCAGAGCGAGGCAACCCGCGCGGGCCGCTCACGACGGACCCGCAGTGCGTAAGTTAAACCGCTGCGTAAAAGGCCCTTATCAACAGCGAATCATCAGGACGCTACATGCCAAAGCTTGCCGCCAATCTCACCATGCTCTTCAACGAGCTGGACTTCGTCGAACGCTTCGAAGCCGCGGCCAAAGCCGGTTTCAAGGGGGTCGAGTACCTGTTCCCGTACGCGTATTCCAAAGAGCAACTGCGCGAGAAGCTCGATCAGAACGATCTCATCCAGGTCCTCCATAACCTTCCCGCTGGCGACTGGGCCGCCGGCGAACGGGGCATCGCCTGCCTGCCCGGTCGCAGCGATGAGTTCCAGCAAGGTGTAGGACAAGCGATCGAGTACGCCACTGCCCTGGGCTGCAAGCAGGTCAACTGCCTGGCGGGAATCGCTGCGAAAGATGTCGACGCCGGGGAGGTTCGCAAGGTCTTCGTATCGAACCTGAAGTTCGCTGCCGAGCAACTTGGAACTGCTGGCATCAAGCTGCTGATCGAGCCGTGCAACACGCGCGATATTCCCGGCTTCTACCTGAACCGGTCGCAACAAGCGCTCGACATCACGGACGAGGTGGGCTCGCCGAACATCTTCCTGCAGTACGACATCTACCACATGCAGGTGATGGAGGGGAATCTGGCGCCGACGATCGAGCGCGATCTTGACCGGATCGCGCACATGCAGCTTGCCGACAATCCGGGGCGCAATGAGCCGGGCACCGGGGAGATCAACTATCGGTTCCTGTTCGAGTTCATCGACAAGCTGGGCTACCAGGGCTGGATCGGCTGCGAATACAAGCCAGCCGGGGCGACGACGGAAGGACTGAACTGGATGACGACCGACCTCTGAGCGGGTCCGCAGTGCGAATCGCACTGCGCCGAAGTGAACGGAAACCAACGCAAGGAGCAGGAATATGAGCAAAGTCGGCTTTATCGGTCTTGGAATCATGGGCGCACCGATGGCGGAGCATCTTCGCGCCGGCAGGCAAGAGGTTTTTCTCTTCGATGTGAAGCCCGGCCCGAAGAGTCTCACCGAACAGGGCGCCACCGCGAGCAGGTCGGCGCAGGAAGTTGCCGAGAAGGCGAACATCATCATCATGGTTCCCGATACGCCACACGTGGCGGCCGTACTGTTCGACGAGCAAGGCGTGGTGAAAGGGCTTCCCAAGGGGAAGGTCGTGGTCGTGGTGGACATGAGCTCCATCTCGCCGGTGGAGACCAGGAAGTTCGCGCAAAGGATGAACGCGCTCAGCCGCGACTATCTGGATGCGCCGGTCCGGAAATCCGAAGCGATCCTGGACTGAAGCCGGCTATCACCGCAGCGAGGATCGAAAATGGACAATCCGGCAGAACTGTTGAGGCGAATGTTCGATGCGGCCGTGAACGCGGCCCAGCCTGAGCACTGCGTTCCCCCGCATCTGCCGGCGCCGCCGCGCGGCCGGCTCGTCGTGATCGGCGCCGGCAAGGCGTCGGCGGCGATGGCCAGGGCGGTCGAGGACCATTGGTCCGGTGAATTGTCGGGTCTCGTCGTGACCCGTTACGGCTATGGCGTGCCGTGCCAGCGCATCGAGATCGTCGAGGCGGCGCATCCGGTGCCCGATGCAGCCGGCATCGAGGCGGCGCGCCGCATCCAGGAAATGGTGCAAGGGTTGGGTCCGGACGACCTCGTGCTTTGCCTCATCTCCGGCGGCGGCTCCTCACTGCTGGTGGCCCCGTTCGAGGGCCTCACCCTGGCAGACAAGCAGGCCCTGAACCGGCGCCTGCTCGAGTCGGGCGCAAGCATCAGCGAGATGAATTGCGTGCGCCGGCACCTCTCGGCGATCAAAGGCGGGCGACTCGCTGCCGCCTGCCACCCGGCGAAGGTGGTCAATCTGCTGATCTCCGACGTGCCCGGAGATAACCCGATGGATATCGCCTCGGGGCCCACGGTGGCCGACCCGACCACCTGCGAAGATGCGCTCGCCATCCTGCGGCGCTACGCGGTCGAGGTGCCGCAGAAGATTGTCGAGGTCCTCGAGAGCGGCCGCGGCGAGACCGTGAAGCCCGGAGACACGCGTATCACGGGCCTCGAGACCCGCCTGGTCGCCACGCCGCAGATGGCCCTCGAATCTGCCGCCGCGGTCGCGCGGCAGGCGGGCATTCCAGCGGCGATCCTAGGCGACAGCATCGAGGGCGAAGCGCGCGACGTGGGCAAGGTGATGGCCGGCATTGCCCGCCAGGTGGCAGTGCACGGCCAACCGGTCGAGCCGCCCTGTGTGTTGCTTTCGGGCGGCGAGACGACCGTTACCGTGCGTGGCAACGGGCGCGGCGGGCGCAATGTGGAGTTCCTGCTCTCGCTCGGCATCGCGCTGGATAACCTTCCCGGCGTGCATGCGATCGCCGGCGATACCGATGGTGTGGACGGGCAGGAGGAAGTCGCCGGAGCGTACCTCGCGCCCGACACGCTCGCCCGGGCCTGGCAAAAGGGCATCAAGCCCAAAGACAGCCTCGCGAACAACGACGGACACGGCTTCTTCGAAGCGCTGGGCAACTGCGTCGTCACGGGTCCGACCCTGACCAACGTCAACGACTTTCGCGCCATCTTGATCATTGGCGCAAGCAACTGATATCCAATCGAGAGGAAGGCCTTTGCCGGCCGTAAACGAAACCATGCGCCGCCATCGAAACACCGAGATCGTGGCCGCGCTGGGCCCTGCAAGTTCAGATGCCGCCCCCATTCGCGCGCTGTTCGAGGCGAGCGCCGATGTATTCCGGCTCAACTTCCGCCACGGCGAACAGGCGCAGCACAAGGAGCGCATGGACATCATTCGCGGGATCGAACGCGAAACCGGCCGCCCGTCCTCAACGCCATCTACAACGGCTGGAAAGGCACGGACGTGAGCGCGCATGCTCACTGACGAACCGCAGCGACGCAACTGCACTCCATCACCATCTCCCGAGGAAAGGCCCACCATGTTCGACAAGGTACTCGTCCCGACCGACGGCTCGCCGCTCTCCCACGAGGCGGTCGACGACGCCATCGATTATTGCCGACGTCTCGATGCAGAAATGACGGTACTGTACGTGACGCCGCTCACGCCCTTCGTGAATACCACGATGTTCGCCGACTATGCCGAGAAGGTCCGCGAGCAAAACGAGGCTTATGGCAGGAACCTGCTCGAGGATGTGGTCGAGCGCGCAAAAGCCAGGGGAGTCACATGCAAATCGATGTTGGTATCGAACGACCAGCCGCATCGTGCCATCATCGAATCTGGTGTTCCGCTAAAGGCGCGTCGATCGGCCGCCGCAAGAAGGTGAATACCGATCCGCAAGACTTCGTTCCGCTGGATCACGAACTCCTCGAATCTCTCGGCGTTGACCGACTCGTGCCCTCGGCACTCGATCGCTGGCGGCCGCTGGTCGCCGAGGGCGTGCTGTTCTTTCTGCACCGACTGAGTCCTGAGCGGCAGGCGGGGATCTGGGCGGCGCAACTATCGCTGCCCGACACCGCCGACGCGGGGCAGCGGCTCGTCGCGCTGCTGATGCAGTGCCCGACCCTGCACAAGCTCGGCCAGGTCGTCGCGAGGCACCGCGGCATACCGGCCGAGTTGCGCGACCGCCTCGGCGCGCTCGAATCGCTGCCTCCCGTGACACCGATGCACGAAGTGCTGGAATGCATCAACCGGGAACTGCCGCCCGATGCTCCCGTTACGATCGCTGCCGAGGCGCTCGCCGAGGCCAGCGTCGCAGTGGTCGTGCCGTTCACCTGGCAGGAAGGGCAGGTGCAGCGCCACGGGGTGTTCAAGGTCCTCAGGCCGGGCGTGGAGTCGCGGCTTGCGGAGGAACTCGCCATCTGGCCCGAGGTGGGCGATTTCCTGGAGCAGCGCGGAAGCGAGCTGAACCTTCCCGAGCTCGATTACCGTGACACCCTGGAGAGCGTGCGTGAGTTGTTGACCACGGAGGTGCGCCTGGAAGGCGAGCAGGCGCATCTCGTCGCGGCGGCCGCTCTCTACGCGGGAGATCCGCGCATCCAGGTGCCGCAGTTGCTGCCCTGGTGCACGGCGCGGATGACGGCGATGGAAAGGGTGTTCGGCACGAAGGTGACCGATGCCCGCTTGCCCGCCACCGCGCGCGCCGCCCTCGCCGACACCCTGGTTTCGGCCTTGCTCGCGCAGCCGTTCTGGAGCCGTGACGACGAGGCGCTCTTTCACGCCGATCCCCATGCCGGAAACCTGTTCGCAACCAACGACGGGCGTCTGGCCTTGCTCGACTGGGCCCTGGTCGGGCGCCTGTCCAAGGCGCACCGCGAATCGGTCGTCGATGCCGCGCTGGGCGGCCTGACGCTCGATGCACCGAGAATCTGCAAGGCGGTCGCAGCGCTCGGCACGCTTTCACCCGACGATTCCGTGCTGCGTTCGGCGGTGGAGCGGGGCCTGCAAAGGGTGCGCGAACTCTCCTCCCTGCCCGGCTTCGACTGGCTGGTGAGCATCCTCGACGAGGTGGCGTCCCACACGCAAGCCGGGTTCCGCGACGACTTGATCCTGTTTCGCAAGGCCTGGTTCACGCTTGCGGGCGTCATCCGCGATCTCGCCGGCGATCGCCGGGCAGACCGCACGCTGATCGAAGCCGGCCTGCAGCGTTTCGTCGAGGAATGGCCCGAACGCATGCTGGCGCCATTTGCCTCGCGACAGTTCGCCACGCACGTTTCCAACGCCGACCTGTTCGTGCTCTGGGTGAGCTTCGGGGTGGTGCCCGAGCGCTTCTGGCGCGGTCTTGCGCGAGACGCACGCGTTGCAAGCACAGTGCCGGGCGCAGTTACACTGGATCGTTGATGACTACAGGCGAGCGCCAGCATGGGAAAGAGACTCTCGAGAATCGTCACTCGAACAGGTGACGACGGCACGACCGGCCTCGGCGATGGCAGCCGAACCGCCAAGGACAGCTCCCGGATCATCGCGATCGGCGAAGTGGACGAGTTGAACTCGACCATCGGGCTGCTCCTGGCCGAGCCAATTCCCGCGCCGATCCGCGATGACCTGATCGCGATCCAGCACGACCTGTTCGATCTCGGTGGAGAGTTGTGCATCCCCGGTTACGAGAGCATGAAGAACGCGCAACTCGCACGACTCGACGCCCTGCTCGAGCGGCACAACGCAACATTGTCGCGGCTCGAGGAATTCATTTTGCCCGGCGGCGCCCGCACCGCGGCCATTGCGCATGTTGCCCGCACCGTTTGCCGGCGCGCCGAGCGCGCGATCGTGGCGCTCGGCCGCAGCGAGCCCGTGCGGCCCGTGTGCCGTCAGTACGTGAACCGGCTATCCGACCTGATGTTCGTGCTCGCCCGCGTGCTCAACCGCGAAGCCGGGCGCGGCGACGTGTTGTGGCAAAAGGATCGTGACCAGGGCGCGACCGGCAACGGCGCGACGGAAGACGGTGAGACCGACGACGCAAGCGAGGAGGTACCGGGCAACTGATCAGGCCTCGCGCGCGGTCTCGAGGTAAGAAACCAGCTTCGCGCTGGTCTGGCGCAGCCGATCGGACAAGAGCTGGACCAGCTTCAGGAGGATCTTGTTGCCCAGCGCCGGCTGATCGGTGAGCACCAGCATCAACGCATCGCGCGTGAGAACTGCAATCCGGCAGTTCTCCAGGGTGACACAGGAGGCGAAGCGCGGCTCGCCGTCGAACATCGACATTTCGCCGAGCGCATGGCCGACATGGGCCACGGCGATCCGCGACGGATAATTGTAGCGATTGCGCCGCAATACATCGACCATGCCCTGCATCAGCAGCACCATGAAGTCGCCGGGTTCGCCCTCGTTGATGATCGTGACGCCGGGCGGCGATTCATAGACGTACATGAACTCGCCGAGTTTGCGGGTCTCGCTCTCGTCGAGCCCCGAAAATAACGGTGTGCGCGCCATCAGGTGATGGATCTGATCGATAAAATCGTTTGCTCGACCCAGCGGCTCGAGACCGAGCGCTGTCAGCCGTTCGTGTGGCGTTCGCCGACCCGAACTTGCCGCGGCGGCCGCGTCCTCGGCGGCGCTGGCATTCAACGCGTCCATGATTTCCTCCGGATGGCCGGCCCGTTATAGCATGTTGAATCCCGCTTCGACATACCCGCCGAGGGCGATCCGCTGGACGTCTCGGGGCGCCGACAGACGGTAGACCGTTCCCGGGGCCGATCATCCCCGCCGATCATCCCCGCCGATCATCCCCGCCGCCGACCATCCCCCCGTTGATCGTCGCCGAGCGGCTCATCGCTGGGCCGAACACGCCCGAGGGCCCACGGCAAGCCGGCGCCGGCGCACGGCATCGGCGAGCGTTCCGAGCACGGCCACGCTGTCTTCCCAGCCGATGCAGCCGTCGGTAATGCTCTGGCCATAGGTCAGCGGCTGGTCGGCCAGCAACTCCTGGCGGCCCGCATTCAGGTGGCTCTCGATCATCACGCCGAAGATTCGCGTGTCGCCTGCCGCCAACTGGCTGGCGATCACACCAGCAACCGGAACCTGGTTCTCGGGCTTTTTCTGACTGTTGCCATGGCTCGCGTCGATCATCAGCCGGCATGCGAGCGACGCAGCGGCCGCCTCCTTGCAGGCTGCATCCACGCTGGCTGCATCGTAGTTCGGCGCCTTGCCGCCCCGCAGGATCATGTGGCAGTCTTCGTTGCCATTGGTCGACACAATCGCCGAATGTCCGCCCTTGGTGACCGACAGGAAATGGTGCGGCTGAGAGGCCGCCTTGATCGCGTCGAGCGCAATCCCCAGGCTGCCGTTGGTGCCGTTCTTGAAGCCAACCGGGCATGACAGCCCCGAGGCCAACTCCCGGTGCACCTGCGACTCGGTGGTCCGGGCGCCGATGGCACCCCAGGCGATCAGGTCGGCGATGTACTGCGGCGTGATCATGTCCAGGAACTCGCTGCCACAGGGCAGGCCAAGTTCGTTGATCTCGAGCAGCAGTGAGCGCGCGGTGCGCAGCCCCTTGTTGATGTTGAAGCTGTGGTCGAGATCGGGATCGTTGATCAGTCCCTTCCAGCCCACGGTCGTGCGCGGCTTTTCGAAGTAGACCCGCATCACGATCTCCAGATCGTCCTTCAGCCGTTCACGGGTCTCGGCCAGACGTCCTGCATACTCGAGCGCCGCCCGGGGATCATGGATCGAGCAGGGTCCGATGATGATCAGCAGGCGATCGTCCATCGAGTGCAGGATGCGATGGATCGCGTATCGGGACTCATAGGTCGTGGCCGAGGCCCGCCCGCTGATCGGCAGTTCGCGCAAGATATGCGAGGGAGGCGCGAGCTCCTTGATCTCGCGGATTCGTACGTCGTCGGTAGTGGTGATCATCGTAAGGGCCTTGCTTCGGATGGCTGGTGAAAAAAAAAAGACCGCCGGGTTCGCCGGCGGTCTTCATCGGATTCGGTTCAGTGCTGCTGCCTACGAACGCGCTCCCGACTCGTCCCGCCGCTGGCGGAAAAAGCCGAAGAAATAAAAGAACCAGGACGCGATGCGCTGCAACATTTGAACTGCAGTTTATGCGCTCACCCGTTCTGATGCAAGCCGTAACCTCCGCCGTCCGTCGGCTGGCCCGGCGGCGTTGCATGGACCGTTGCCGGGACCAATCGATTCACCGGGCACCGGCACCGCCGGCGGCGTCGCGGACGGGGACGGGGACGGGCAGATCGTCTTGCGCTGCCCGCGCTCACCCTCGGCGGGAAACGCATTTGCGCCGCCGCACGGCGAACTGTGCAAAGCTTGCAGCCTGCCAATACGAACAGGGTTGAACGATGCGACTCAACATTCTTTCCGACCTGCATCTGAGCCGCGGCACGATCGATCTGCCGGTCACGGACGCCGACATCGTGATCCTTGCAGGAGACCTCGGCCGCCCGCAGCAGGCCTTCGCCTGGGCTTCCGGCTTCGACAAGCCGGTGCTCCTCGTCCCCGGCAATCACGAGTTCTATGGCGGCGAACTGGTGGCAACCGTGGCCGAACTGCGGCAGCGGTGCGCCGGAACGAGCATCCACCTGCTCGACAATGACGAGCTGATCATCGAAGGGGTGCGCTTCCTCGGCACTACCCTCTGGACCGACTTCATGCTGTTTGGAGAGGGCGAAACACGCCAGGCGGCGATCGACGAGGCGCAACGCTTCATGCGCGACTTCAGCCGCATCCGCACCGGGGAGTCACCGCAGGAGCTGTTCTCCCCTGCCGCGTGCGCCGCCCTGTTCGATCGCGATGCGGGCTGGCTGGCGGCCAGGCTCGCGGCGCCGCACGCAGGCCCGACGATCGTCATCACCCACCACGCGCCGTCTGCGCGCAGCATTCACCCCAGGTTCGAGGGCTCGCTGCTGAACGCATGCTTCGTCTCGAACGCGGAGCACCTGGTCGAGCGCAGCCGGGTGCAACTGTGGGTGCACGGTCACACCCACGACAGCTTCGACTATCTCCTCAACGGCACGCGGGTCTTGTGCAACCCGCGGGGCTACGCGACCGACGGCGTGAACGAGAACGCCAGTTTCGACCCGGAGCTGGTGGTCGAGATCGATTGAGCCGTCCGTGCAGGCTTGTCGAAGGGGAGCCATCGCACGGCGCGTTGCGCTGCGCTCCAATGACCGCGAATGACGCCGACAACTGGGAATCACTCTGGTGATTTGCGCCTCTCCGGTAACCCGGATGAGCCGAATGAACCGGTCCCTCGATCATCCAGCGACGGGCCTGCGAGCCAGGACGTTATAGCAGTTCCCTGACACGTCTTCGAGCACGATCTCGAAGCCGGCCGCCGCGAGGCGTGCGCGCACATCCTCTCGCTCATAGGGCGTCGTGAGGATGCCCTTGCGCATTCCCCATCGATTGATGCGCCCGGCAATCCAGCGAAACGGCTGGATGCCCTTGGGGAAGAGCAGCACGTTCGCGGCAAGCGAACCCCCGGGCCTGAGCACCCGGAGCGTCTCGCGCAGCGCCGCGTCGACATCCGGAAGGCTGTGGATGGCATTGGCAACGTTGGCGGTGTCGAAGCAGCCATCGGCAAACGGCAGAGCCCCGGCATCCGCGTGGCGAAGCTCCACCCCCGGCTGGCCCGCGAAACGCCGGCGCGCCCCCTCGAGCATCGACTCGGCATAGTCGATGCCGGTGACCTGGACTTCGGGAAGGCTTCGCCGCCTCCGCCAGTTGAGCACCATCTCGAGAAGGGTACCGGTGCCACACGCAATTTCGAGATGCCGCGCGCCGAAGTTGGGGCCGAAAAAGCGCAGCTGATTCCACAATGTGCTGTTATAGGCAAAAGTCAGGATGAAAAAGCCACGGATGTCGTACCACCACGGCGCCGAAGAATAGGCTTCGGCGATTTCTTCAGGTGTCTTGCTCGACGGATCAGCCACGGAAGCCTCCTTGGGTGCAGCCATCGGACGGCGTGGCAAAGCAGTCTGCCCGGCGTCGAATCGTGTGAAAAACCGCACGTCGGCCCTTCTTACGAGAACGGCGGAGCGGGGCGCCTGGAACTCTCCAAGTCATTGATTCAGCACGGAAACAGGAATCTGGCCCGGTTCGTGCTTTAAGTAGCGCGAGGGTTGCCAACAGGCACCCGTCCAGGCCGTTCCGAATCCCAGATGCACAAGAGAGAGACACCATGAAAAGTTCCACGTACGTAATGAAGAAAACCTTGTTCGCCGCTGCCGCCGCCGCTGCTCTCGGGCTGGCGAGCGCCGGCGCAAGCGCCGCGACGGTTTTCAACGATTTCACTGTTGACCCGTCGGCATACGGCAAGACCCAGTTTACGGCCGACAAGATCACCGGCAACTACGACGAAGTCATCACCCTTAACAGCAATGGCACTTTCGACGCGTCGCTGAAATGGGAAGCGGGCCTGTTCGTCAAGAACGATGGCAGCAGCGCGATTCCGTCGGGCCGGACAGGGCTGGGAAGTACCTACGGGCTGTACGCCTTTTACCAGGCTAGCGGAACATTCGTGACCGTGGGCGGCGTTACCACCTTCACCACCGACGCAGGGCTCGGAAACCTGAGCTTCTGGATCGATCCCCAGAACGACTCCTTCGAGACGTTTGTCGCCCCCGCGACTGGCGCTGGAGCCTGGGCAGTCGGCGGATTGGCAGACATCCTGATCGCCACCGGCACTCCACAGGCGGGCAGCGGGCGGCTCGACCCGGCAATTTCGACATGCAGCGCTGGCGGCGGCGCTGGCATCAACTGCGGGAGCTTCGGCACGACCGTGAGCTTTGCCCTGAACGATGCCGGCAAGATGTTTTTCGTTGACCCGAATCCGTTCTACAACCTGTCGTTCCAGTCCGGGCAGTTCAACAACTTCCAGGTCTCGGGCACCCAGAACATCAATGGTTCGCTCGACGTGGTCTTCAGCACCGTGCCGGAACCCGGTAGCCTCGCCCTGCTCGGGCTCGCTGCGGTGGGCCTTGGCGTAAGCGTTCGTCGTCGCGCACGCTGATCCTTTCGACTTTCAGTGTCTCGGGCCCCGGCATGCCGGGGCCTTTTTTTATCTGGGGCTTCATTAGGGGATGGCGAGACTGCGGCGCCGAACCTATGATTGCCCGCCAACCTCGCTTGCTCGGGCGACGCCGACCTTGTCCGGGACCGCTGATCCTGTCCGGGACCGATGACCTTGTCCAGGACAAATGACTTAACAGGACCGATGACCGAAGAGTATTCCTATTCGACTGCTTTCTCGCGCAATGTAGGCTGGGTGACACCGGCCGAGCAGCAGCGCCTGCGCGAGGCGCGCGTGGCCGTGGCCGGACTCGGTGGAGTGGGCAGCGCACACGTGCTTACGCTTGCCCGGCTCGGCGTGGAACGTTTCCATCTCGCCGACTTCGACCATTTCGATCTGCACAACTTCAATCGGCAAGCTGGAGCGTTCGTATCGACGATCGGGCAAGCGAAGGTCGATGTTATCGCCGCGATGGCGCGTGACATCAATCCCGGCGTCGAAGTCCGCGAGTTTCCCGAGGGCGTGACCACGGAAAACCTCGACGCCTTTCTCGATGATGTCGATGTCTATGTCGACGGACTCGATTTTTTTGCGATGGACATGCGACGCAGCGTGTTCGCAGCGTGTGCAGCGAAAGGCATACCGGCCCTGACCGCCGCCCCCATCGGCATGGGCGTCGCACTGCTGTACTTCAAGCCTGGCGGGATGACTTTCGAGGACTACTTTCGCTTTGAAGGCCATGATCGCCAGGAACAATTCACCCGGCTCATCGCCGGCCTGTCGCCGGCAATGCTGCAGCGAAGCTACCTGGCCGTGCCCGAGGCAGTCGATTTTCCTCGAGAACGGGTGCCCTCAACGGTCATGGCCTGCGATCTGTGCGCCGGAGTGATGGGCGTGCAGGTTCTGAAGATCGTGCTCGAACGCGGCCCGCTCAAGGCCGCACCATGGGGCATGCACTGGGATGCCTATCGACAGAAATGCTCGTTCACCTGGCGTCCGCGCGGCAACGCCAACCCGCTGCAGCGACTACTGCTGGCTCTGATCCGGCCGAAGCTGCGCGGCAACGCCTGAACGCCGGCCCGGTGGCATCAAACTGCACGGACTCCGACCCGCCTTGCCGCGTGTCGACTTCAATCGAGCCGGACCGGCTTCGGGACGCCTTACTTGAGCGCCATCTCGACGCCAATCGCGCCGGCACCTGCTCCCGATCTGCCGGCGCCCGCCCCCGATGCGCCCACGCTCACCCCCGACTCGCCAGTGCCTGACCCCGATCCTCGGCTGGCCTCCTCGACCAGCTTCGGAGATGTCACGAACAACCGCGAGGCCTCTATCTTCCCGGTCGTAGCGAGCCAGTCCTTGGCGGCCTGCGCACGGCGATTCGCAAGATCCAGCAGTGCTCCCTCGGGCACCTTTATCGTGGCCAGCAGTTGAGCGTGCATCGCTTCGGGCGACGGCCGCTCTTTACCTGATGCAGGACCCTTGCTCGATGCTTGCTGCCCGCCGGGCGCGGGCTCTTTGCCGGGCCCCGACTCTTCGTCGGATGCGAGATCCTTGCCGGATGGTGACCCCTTGCCGGATGCTGACTCCCTGCCGGATGCGGTTCCTTTCCCGGGCGCAGAGGCGTTGCGCGCGGTGAGCCATGCCTCTTTGATCAACTGTTGGCGCTCCGCATCGTCGATGCGGACCTTGCTTGCCGGCGTTCCCGTGGTTTTTGCCTTGATGGCTTTCAGCCGGCCATCAAGCGCCGCATTGCGTAGCGTGGCGCGATCTGCGCCGCTTGCGCGGCCGCCGATCTCCAGGGCGAGCCCCGGGCGATCGGTGAGCGCCTTGGCCAGCGCGACGAGCCGCTTGCGACCGTCGCGGTCGAGCGCTGCCGAGCCCGGCGGGAATTCGAGGGACGACAATTCGGCCTCCGAAGCTCCGACGAGGTTCGCGATCAGTGCGAAGGGCGCGGTGATCGCCTTCACGATCAGGTTGCCGATCAGCCGAATCACGATGCCGCCGATGCTGAACTCAGGATCGCTCAGCGAGCCGCTGATCGGCACATCGACATGGATCACGCCGTTACGATCCTTCAGCAGGGAAACCGCAAAGAGGACCGGCAGCTTCAGGGCGTCCGGGCTCTGGACCTGCTCGCCGAAGGTCAACTGGTCGAGGGTGAGTTGGTTGCGCGCGGTAAGCAGCCCGTCCCGCACCTTGTACTCGACACTTGCCGACAGCTTGCCTTTTTCGATTCCGTAGCCGACGTATTTTGCGGAATAAGGCGACAGCGCCGGCAGGTCGATGTCCTTGGCGTCAGCATGGAGGTCAAGAAACAACGGTTCGCCGATCGGATCGATCCTCCCGGCGATTTTCACCGACCCGGTGTCCTGTACTCGCCCGGCCAGTTCGATCTCGCCCGGTTGCCCGGCGCGCAACGCGCCGATCGTGCCTGACACGCCGGTCAGGTTCGCCGAATAGTTGGGCTGGATGAAGTAGTCGCTGAAATCGATGTTGCCATCGGTCAGCGTGATACGGCCGATCTGCACCGGCGGGGCACCGGGCTTCGGGGTTGGCTCGCCCGTCTGCTCGGGCCCGACAGCGGCCTTTTCGGCTGCAACGTCGCTCGATACCGGTGGGGCGCCGGGGCCCGCGGGCGGAGTGCCGGCCTGCGGCGGCCTCGCGTCCGTCCCGGTGCGCGCGATTGCGTCCGGCGCTTGCACCGACGCAGAGTTTGCGCCGTCCTGTGCGGGATCGGATTTCCTGGCGATCAGCTCCTGCAGATTGAAGCGCCCGTTGGGGTTGATGACAAGCCGGGTGCGCAAGCTGTCGAGGTCTGAGTCGCCGACCTTCACTGAAAGGGGCGACAACTTGATGCTCAGGGAGGCAATATCGAGCAGCTTCCATCCCAGCAACTCCGGCGGGTCGGCGCTCGCTCCGGAGGAGCCGGGTTCGCTCTTCATCCGGGCGCCGAAATCCGCCACCGCGATCGCGCCCTGCCAGCCACCGGCGAACCCCCCATCGTTGTCGAGCTCGAGCCGCATTTCTCCGTCGCCAGACAGGGCGCCGGAGACCACGGCGACGTTGATGTCGGCCGGAAGCCACGGCTCGAACGCTCGCAGCGGGAGAGCGTCAACGGCCAGCTTCAGCTCCGACGCGCCGGTCGTCGGGACCACCGTTCCTCTCGCCTCGAGCCGTCCGTCCCGGCCCAGCGATGCGCTCGATCCCGGCGTTGCGCTCGCTTCCGCCGATGCGCTCGATCCCGCCGATGCGCTCGCTTCCGCCGATGCGCTCGCTTCCGCCGATGCGCTCGATCCCGCCGGCGCGCCCAATCGCACTGACGCGCTCAACGACACGGGCACCGGGCGAGCGCTGTCGGACGCCAGAGCGGAGGCTTCGGCCGTCACTCCGGCGAGGTGGAGCGGTTCGAACTGCAGGTCACCGGCCGGGGCGTGCTCGAGAGTGACCTCGCTGTCGTGGACCGCCAGCTTGGCCAGCGCGAACCGCCAGCCGGGCGAGGCCCCGCCCCCGGAAGGCAAGCTGCCCGAGGTAGCCGCCAGCTTCGCCGATTGCTCCACCTGATCGCCGGACATGCTGTGGGCAGGCGCCGCCGCCGATATGCCGCTGCCACCTCGCCACCAGGACTGCGCGTCGATCTTTCCTTCGGCATCGCGGCGCACGTGCAATCTGGCGCGATCCATCGACACCGTTCCGATCGCGACCCGATGTGCACCGGGGTCGACCGCGATCGGGCCGGCGTTGAAAGCGGCCACGTCAACGACGCGCTGAGAACTATCGCGCAGACCCAGCGCCTCGATCTGAAGCTTGCCGTCGGAAAGCTTCCAGCTCACGGGTGTGCTGCCGCCAGCCGACGCTGCCTGGAAACGCGCCGACAAGGCGAGCTTGCCCTCCTCGACCTTCAGCGCCAGCTGCGATCCGGCCAGCCACGCCCAATCTGCGATCGACACGGCGCCAAGCGATGCTTCGCCGGCGATCGACAGCGGTGACAGCTTCAGCTCTGCGTTCGCCGAGATCGACTCGCCATTGCCACCGGTGGCTGTGAGCTGCAACTTCGCAGGTGCCTGCTGGGCCGATGACAGTCCTGTTGCCTGGATCGCCGCACTGCGCAGGTCGACGTGCAAGGCCCTGGGCTTGAAGGTCTGGTCGTCGAACGCCAGCGCACCCTTCTGCGCAACGAGCGTGGCGATCGACCAGGCAAAGCCGTGGGCGGCGGGCGAGGTTTCGGCCGACGAAGAGGCGGCAGCCGGCTGTGCAGAAGGCGCGCCGGACGAAGGGGTGGCAGTCGGTTGTGCATCCTCGGAACCGCGCTCCAGAACCTTCATGACGGGTTCGAAAAAGCGGCCCTCGCCGGCGCGCCGCTCGACCGAAACGACGGGCTGGCGCAAGTCCAGCTTTTTGATTGCGAGCCGCGAGGCGAACGGCTCGAAATCGATGCCCTCGGCGCGCAACCCGGCGAGCGCGAGCAGGGCGCGGCCATCGGGCTGGCGAACTTCGATGCCGGTCAAGGCGCCGCCGCCCCGAAGCAGCAACTTTGCCGGCGCCGATTCCGGGGCAACGAAACTGGCCGTCAGCTCAGTGGCGAGCACCGCGGAAACGAGCTTCACGGGCAGCGCCTCGGGCAGGTACGCAAGCCAACGCGTCAGGTCGAACGCAGCAACGCTCAGGTTGATTTCGCCCGCGTGCTCGGGCGCAAACGGCAGCATCCGCCCCTTCATCCGGATCGTCGCTCCATCGAGCCGCAGTTCGAGACCGGGCTCCACCTCGACCATCTGATCCACCGGCAGACTGGACACGAACGGAATGCGCAGGGCGATGTCTTCGGCGACATGGCCCACGTTCAGGTTGCGATCGCCGAGTTCGATCCGCCCGCCGGTCAGTTCGATATTGGCCACCGAAAAACCCGGCGGCGCCGTCGGTTTCGGCTCCCGCGCCTGCGCATGAGCCGCCAGCCGTTCGACTACGTCGGCACCATCGTAGGCGCCGTCGGCATTGCGGGCCACGAACACCAGCGGCTGATCGATCTGCAGGTGGTCGAGCACCGGCGCAAGCCGCCGCAGGCTGCGCCACGAGAAGTCTGCCCGGAGCAGCGCCAGCCGGGCATGGCTACGGGCGGCGCCACCGGTGCTGCCTACGCTACTGCCATCGCGGGCACTGTTGCTGATGAGAGCGCCGCCGCGACCCCCCTGCTCGCCGATGCGCAGGCCGTGAAGCGTGAACACCATCGCGTAGGGCGCGAGCTCGATGCGCTCGATACTGACCGGTCGACCGGTGAGGTCCGCGAGCTTCGCTGCGATCGAGCCGGGAAGCACGCGGGGCAAAACGAAGCGCCCGACGACGCCCCACGCGGCAATGAAGGCAACCACGACTGCGAACCCATACAACAACCGGCGCCACCACCATCGTTCCCGGGGCCGATGGTCAGGCGACCCGCCGCCCGTTTGCAGAGCGCCTGAACCGGGTTCGTCAGGCGGTACCGCCAACCGTCATTCCCTCGATTCTCAGGGTCGGCTGGCCGACGCCGACCGGCACGCTCTGGCCGTCCTTGCCGCACACGCCGACTCCGGGGTCGAGTCGCATGTCGTTGCCGATCATCGTGATGCGGTGCAGCGCATCGGCGCCATTGCCGACGATGGTGGCGCCCTTCACCGGGTACTGCAGCTTGCCGTTCTCGACCCACCAGGCCTCGGAGGCCGAGAAAACGAACTTGCCGTTCGTGATGTCGACCTGTCCGCCGCCGAAATTCACCGCGTACAGGCCGCGATCGATCGACGCAATGATCTCGGCGGGATCGAGATTGCCGTTCACCATATGCGTGTTGGTCATGCGCGGCATGGGAAGATGCGCGAACGACTCGCGCCGTCCGTTGCCGGTGACCGGCACCTTCATGAGCCGCGCGTTGAGCGAATCCTGCATGTAGCCGCGCAGGATGCCGTCTTCGATCAGCACGTTGCGCTGCGTGGCGTTGCCTTCGTCGTCGATGTTCAGCGAGCCGCGCCGATCGGGAATCGTTCCATCATCGACTACCGTGACGCCTCTGGCAGCGACCTGCTCACCGATGCGCCCGCTGAATACCGAGGAGCCCTTGCGATTGAAATCGCCTTCCAGGCCATGACCCACCGCCTCGTGGAGCAGCACGCCGGGCCAGCCCGGGCCGAGCACCACGGTCATCGTACCGGCGGGCGCCGGGCGCGAATCGAGGTTGGTCAGCGCCGAGCGCACCGCCTCGTCGACGTAGCCGGCGATCATCGCGTCATCGAAGTGCGCCAGGTCGAAGCGCCCGCCGCCACCGGCGTGGCCCTGCTCGCGCCGGCCGCCCTGCTCGGCGATCACGGTGACCGACAGCCGGACCAGCGGGCGCACGTCGGCGGCGATCAGGCCGTCGGAGCGCGCGATCAGGATCACGTCGTACTCGGCGGCCAGCCCGGCCATGACCTGTACGATGCGCGGGTCGCGGGCACGCGCCAGTTGCTCGACCTTTTCGAGCATCGCGACCTTGGCCTGGGCCTCATGGCGCACGATCGGGTCATCGGCCGGATACAGCAGGTGGCCGCGCGAGGAACTCATCGCGCGCGCGAGCTTGATGCGACCGGCGCCGCTGCGCGCAATCGTGCGCGTGGCCTGCGCCGCAGAGAGCAACTGCTCAAGACCGATCTCGTCGGAGTAGGCGAAGGCGGTCTTGTCGCCCGACACAGCGCGCACGCCAACGCCTCGGTCGATGGCAAAACTGCCCGACTTGACGATGCCTTCCTCGAGACTCCAGCCCTCGCTGCGGGTGAACTGGAAGTACAGGTCGGCATAGTCGACGCGGTGCCGGAAGATCTCGGCGAGCGCCGCCGACAAATGGGTTTCGTCGAGCCCCGCGGGCTCGAGCAGCAATCCGCTGGCGATGGCCAGATGTTCGATGGGAGTGTCGATCGGTTTCATGGATTTATGCTACAGGACGCGATGTAAGAGCGCTGGCAGACTCGCCCGTACCTGGGCGATCCGTTCGCGGCGGATATCGGCGACAACAATGCCCTCGCCTTCGGGCAGCACCTGGAGAACCTCGCCCCACGGATCGATGAGCATCGTGTGACCCCAGGTGCGCCGACCGTTTTCGTGGACACCACCCTGCGCGGGCGCGAGCACGTACGACTGGCTCTCGATGGCGCGGGCGCGCAGCAAGGTCTCCCAATGAGCGCTCCCGGTAGTGAAGGTGAACGCCGAGGGCACGAGTAGCAGATCGACAGGTGCGAGCGCCCGGTACAACTCGGGAAAGCGCAGGTCGTAGCAGACGCTCATTCCGATGCGCCATCGGCGACCCTCATCATCCAGGTCGACGACGACCGGCGTGCGGCCCGGCTCGATCGTGACGCTCTCGTCAAAATGCTCTTCACCGTTGCGATAACCGAACAGGTGGATCTTGTCGTAGCGAGCGCGGCGCGTGCCGTCGGGCGCATACATGAGCGAGCTGTTGAATACCTTGCCGGGGCGCGCGCCGGCCAGCGGTATCGTGCCGCCGACCAGCCAGATGCCGAGCGTGCGGGCCTGTTCCGAGAGGAAGCGCTGGATCGGCCCTTCGCCGTCGAACTCGCGCACTTCCAGCTTGTCGCGATCGCGGCGGCCCAGCATCGCAAAATACTCGGGGAGAACCACCAGGCGCGCGCCCTCTTTCGCCGCCTGAGCAATCAAGGGAGCCACTGCGACGAGGCTGGTATCGACCGATGCGGCCGACACTGTCTGCACGGCGGCCACCCGAAGCGTTGCCGTGCGATCTTCAATTTCCGCCATCATGGATCTGTCTCGATGCGAATCAGGGACATACGGGAATCGCCGGCTCACCGCTTTCGATGTGGACCTCCGGGCCATGACGCCGCACCAGAGCGTCGACCTCGTCGAATTTTTCACACGGCACATCGACCATGATCAGCAACCGGCCCTGTGCGATCGCCTCTCGGAACTGGGAGAGCCGACGATTCGGTACCGAGATGCCGATCATGCCGCCGACCCAGGCGCCGAATCCGGCGCCTGCGGCGGTCAGGCAAAGGAGCAGCGCCCCCGCAGCCAATGTGAGGCCAACCGGCGGTAACGCAATGGCAACGAGTCCGGCCAGCGCGCCGGTTGCTGCGCCGATGCCGGCACTTTGTCGCAAGGCAGGCAGGAGGTCCGATCGTTGCAGCAGCGCTGCCTCGGGAAGATTTGCCAGTTCGATGTCTTCGCGCGCGACCAGATGAATATCCTTCCATCGGATCCCTGCGACAAGCAGATCGTCCACGACCGAACTGGCGGTCGCGAGGTCCGGCAACAGGAAATACAGTCGTTTCACGATGTGCCTCGGCACAGTAGCACAAGCGCAAGCCATGCACGTTTGTCCCCTGCGTGCAGTGCCGTCTTACAATGGCGCCATGACACCTGCACAGCCAAACATCGAAGTCGAGACGGGCCGCCAGCCTGATTCTGCAGTGATCTGGCTGCACGGCCTGGGCGCCGACGGCCGGGATTTCGAACCGATCGTCGCCGCCCTGGGGCTTCCCCAGCGCCTGTCGGTTCGCTTTGTTTTTCCCCACGCACCGATACGCGCGGTGACGATCAACCGCGGCATGCAGATGCGCGCCTGGTACGACATCACGGCGATCGGCGGCGCGCAGCAGGACGAGACCGGCATTCGCGCCTCCCAGTCACTCGTCGAAGAATTGATCGCTCGCGAGCGCGGGCGCGGCATCGAGCCCCAGCGAATCGTGATTGCCGGCTTCTCGCAAGGCGGCGCGATTGCCCTGCAAACCGGCCTGCGCCATCCCGAGCGACTGGCGGGAATCATGGCGCTGTCCACCTGGTTGCCGCTCGCCGACATGCTGCAAGCCGAACGCCAGCTCGCAAACGCCGAGGTGCCGATCTTCATGGCACACGGACGTTATGACGATGTCGTCGGCCTCGACCGTGCGAAAGAGTCCCGAGAGGCGCTCGAACGACTGGGCTACGCGGTCGACTGGCACGAGTACCCGATGGCGCACGCAGTCTGCCCGGCGGAGATCGCCGACATCTCGACCTGGCTTGGCAGGATTCTCGAATGACCGAACCGACTCGAGAGTTGAAAGCCTTCAGGCCGACTGCCTCAATGATGCTTCGATTGCAAGGCAGAACGCTTGAAAGCTGGCGGACCGATTCCGGCTGATGCTCATGTGCGGCGCAATCCTTCGCGCAGCTTCGATCTTCGGATAGCTGCTCCTGTAGACACCGTGTTTTTTCAAGAAGCGGTGAAGCGCCTCCCAGGTGCCACCGTTGTCGGGGTTCCGGAAAATTCCTGCCGATTCCGCGACTGGTGGCAAGCTTGGAAAGGCCGCGCGCAAGGCAAGCACATCGCCGATGAACCAGGATTCAAGTTCTTCGATCACAATCCGGTTAACGACCTCAAATTGCCCTTTTTCCCCGGCTCGGCTCTTCGTGGAAAGACCGGCGGTACAGGCCGCGCGTTCCAGTTGCTCTTTCAGTTCGACGCAGTCGTCGTTGTCACGATCGACCAGCACAACGATGTGGAGTCTCTCGCCCCGCTCGATCCGCGCCCGATAAGCGGCCAGCCGCACCCCTAAGACCTTGAGCAGTTTGTACTTGCTGCCGAGGTTGATGATCTTTGCCTGAGCGCGGCCACGCAGCAATTTTGGCAGAAGGTGCCGCAGCGCTTCCTCAGCCGAAGGCTCTTCGACCAGCACTTCGAGGCGCGGCATTAGCCAGTCTCTGTCGCCAACGGGTCACCTACGTCGAAATGGCCTTCCATCCAGAGTTCGCCCAACGTTGCCCCTTGATCCATAAATGGCTGGATGCCCGCCATGTCGCTCACGCGGGTGGCGCGAGTGTAACCGTCGTCGGCGCGGTACAGCACCCGGACCTGGGCGGGTTGCAGCGGGTTAATGAAGAAGGGCGAATGCGTCGTGACGATTAACTGAGTACGTTCCGCAGCTTGTTGGCATTCCTCGGCCAATTCAGGTAACAAGCGAGGATGCAGGTAGTTCTCCGGTTCTTCGATGCCGATCAACTTTGGTGGCGCTGGGTCATAAAGCACCGTGAGATAGGACAGTAACTTCAGAGTGCCGTCGGACACAAAGCGCGACAGCACCGGTGTGGAAAACGGCGCGTCCTTGACGAGCAGCAGCAACCGACTGTCCTGCAGAACTTTTGCCTCGACCTTCTCGATGCGAGGAATCCGCCGGCGCAACGTCCGAAAAATTTCCTCCAGTCGATGGGGATGCTGTTCACGCAGGTACTGGACCACGTTGGGTAGGTTGTTCCCGGTGGGTGACAGGCGCTCCTCAGCGCCTGCCTCAGGGTTGCCGCGGGCAGCGTCGGCTGAAAGGTAAGACAGGTGCCAACCGGTGATGAAATCGCGCAACGCGATGACCCGCGGATTTTCGGCTAGAGTGCCGAGGGTGTTGACGGCGAGTACGTCGGGCCCGGATAGCGGCTTGGCGACACGCGAATCGGTCGGTTCTGGTTCCTCACCGGTAATCACCTCGCCCTGCCCTAGCCTGTAGTCGAGAAAATGGAAGGGCGCTGCCGGGTGGGTCCGCTTCCACCGCAGAAACTCTCGTTTCACCACGGGACCACGAATGTGCTCGTCGATCTCGAGGTGGTAGGTGATGAGCGGTGTCGCCGGCCGTTCACGGTACTTGATCTCGATCGTGATCGAGCCCTCCGATTCGCGACTGCGCAGCTCGCGAAACCGCCCGCGCCGATCCCATGCCTTGCGCAAGCCGTCCGTGAAGCATTCGGAAAGAAACGCAAAAACGTCGAACACGGTCGACTTTCCGCTACCGTTAGGCCCCAGCAGGACGGTCAGCGGCGTGATGTGGTCGAGGGTAATGTTCCTCAGCGCCCGGTAGTTGCGAACGTGCAGACTTTCAATGCGCGGCGGGTCATTCTGTTTGGTCATGAATGCCTCCAACTTCCTGCTCGGTCTCGAGGTCTTGGCCGTCTGCGACGCGCAGATACTAAGCGAGCCATCGTAATGCAACTCCACCGGCCGTGGAATGACCCGAGTACGCGAGTCACGTAGGAAAACTAGCCGCCGCTCGGCTGGGGCGGCACCTGCACGGTCGGCCGCGATTTCGTCGTGACCTGCGGATCGCTCCACGGTCCCGTCACCTCATAGGTCCAGGCGAACAGCTGCTGCAAGGGCCCGCGCAGCAACAGTTGCGCGGCGAACGAGGCCAGTCCGATCGCCGGATTGGCGAGCGCCGCATAAGCAAGAGAGGCAAGCCCCGCGTTCAGTTCGGGGCGTACCTCGACCAGAAGATCCTGGGTTTCAGCGACCAGGTTCGCATCGCCGCTGATCCGTACCTGCGCGGTGACGCCGCGCATCGTGAAATCACCGATATGCGCCACGCCCTGCGCCAGCCTCGCGGTTGCGCGCACATCCGTGAACGCAAAACCCTCGGCGAACAGATCCCGGAAATCGAACGCAAGGCGCCGGCGCAGCGACTGCAGGTTCAACACGCCGATCAGCTTGGCGATCCCTGGCTCCGTTTTCAGGAATTCGCCGTTGTCCAGGCTCAGGGAGAGGTTGCCGTCGAGCGACGGATAGTCGATCGCGAGTGGCGAACCGGTCCAGGCGACCTGACCGCTGAGCGAGCCGGCGCCATTGCGCATCGTGCCGGGGAAGCCGGAGATCGCGAGCATCTGGCCCGCGTCGCGCAGCGCCAATTCGAAATTCAGCGCAGTCGCCCGCGAGCGCTCGCCGCGCAGGGTCTTCCATTCGCCGTTTGCGGTGAGTGTCGCCGCCGTGTTTTCGAGCTTCAGGCTTTCGAGGCGCCACACCGGCGCGCCCGGCTCGCCGGTGTTCAGCGCCTTCACGGTAAGGCGGCCGAGGGGACGCTCGTCGAGCACGAACTGCTCGGCCGAAATGTCGAGTTCGGGCAGCAGCGACGGGGCGCTGTCAAGCAGCGATTCGACCTCGCCGACCCGGCTGCGCGGGATCTCCAGCCGGTTGAAACGCGCTGTCAGCGTGCCGATCGGCTGGCCGGGCGGGGCGGCACGCCAGTTGAAGAACCCGTCGATCTCGCGCGAATGCACATTTGCTCGCCAGAACCCGCCGGCACGAGTGGCCCCGAGCACGACCTCATGCAGATCCTTGCCGGCGAGGTGGACATCGCCGGCGACCACCGATAGCTGGCTGGGCAGCAACGAGAACCCCGCGATCGAAGCGGTCGGCGAGCCTGAGACCGCTGGCGATGCTGTTTCATCGGCCAACGCCGGTCCGAGCACGGCGGCCCAGGCGTCGATGTCGATGCGCGGCGCATTCAGCCGGACCGCAAAGCCGTTGTCGGGCATGACGGCATCAGCCCCGATCGCGAAGGCCGCGCGGCGCACGCGCATCTGCTGAGAGGAGGCATCACGTTCGCGCTCGAATTCTCCGTGGATCTGTTCGCCCAGCGCAATCTGCAACAGATCGCGCGCGGGCTGCTCGCCGCCCGAGCCGGGTGCTGAAGGGGTGGTTTCGATTCGCAGGGGCAAGGCGGTTTCGCGCGCTTTGCCGAACGGCGCCGGCAGCCGACTGGCAAGACCGACAAGATCGGACTCGATCTTCATCGCCAACGCGCGATGATGCAACTCGAGGTTCGCCCGCCATTCGGCAGCACCGTCGAGCGCCTGCGTCGCCACGTTGTCGGCGAGCTGTCGGATGCCCGCGGCGCTCGTGCGCCCGCTGGCCCTTACCACAACACGATCGGCTTCGTTTCCCTCGCCATCCAGCTTCACCGTGCCACCGAGAAACTCACCCGTCACATCGCGCAGCGCCAGGGTCTTCTCGGTAAACTGGATGGTTCCCGAAACCTGCGCAAGCGCGGGCAAGCCCCGCTCGACGGTCACCTCATTGCCGGCAAGTTGTACCGAGCCGGTCACGTGGGTGGCATCCGCGTCGTCGATCGGCATTTCGAGATTCAATTTCAGCTTTGCGGAGCCACCGACCCCGAGATCGCGCGTGAAATCGCCCGCCCGGATCCGAAGCGGACTCTCGTTGACGAAGCGCACCATGTCCTGGGCAGGTCCATCAGCGCTACCTTCGAGTTTCAGCACCGGCTTGCGGAATTCAGGCAGCATGGCATGAGTACCGGTAAGCGCGACCCCCCAGACACGTGCGGCGTCGGCGACCACTTCCATGCCAGCGCGTTCGAAGATCAACCTGCCGCGAATGCGATCGATGGCCGGCCAGCCCGGCGCGTAAGCCAGCGCAGTATCGCGCATCGCGACCTCGACCCGGAACTCACCGCTGGCCGGGTCGCGGTATGGAAAGTCCTCCAGGTCGCCGCGCAGCACGAACCGGGCATCCTCGGAGTTTCCCTCAGTAATGGCTCGTGCAACCCACTCGCGCACGTCGGCGGCGATATCGAGCGGCAAATAGCGCGCGACCCGGGTGGCGTTCGCGCGCGTCAGGCGCCCCGACATGGCAACGATGCCATCGCCCTTGCCGCCGCTCGAATAGCGCCCCGTCACCTCGCCGGCGGCGTCGGCGTTGGCAAACCGGGCACTTTCGATATCCACGTCCACGCCGGTCAGCGCGCCCTCGCCGCCCCGGCGAAGACTCCAGTCGACGCGAGCGTCGAGCGATTCGAAGGGGACCTCGGGTTCGGCAAAGAGGCCGGGAAAGCGTATGACCGACTTGCGCCCGGCAAGCGTCAGCCGGCCGCCTGCCTGGTCGAGCGCCACCGTGCCTGAAACATGCTCGAACGATGGCAGCCCCAGCTTGCCGGCAGGCGGCGGCGGGCTGTCGCGCGCGAAGGACAGGGCGTTGAATCCCGCCTCCAGGGAATAGCGCGCCGGCAGCCCGGCCTCCCAGCTCAAACCGAGCCGTTCCACGACGCCGCCCAAACGCAGGGGCGCAAGGCGCTCGCGCAGGTCCTGCGGTAGCGGCAGCGCCTGCGCGATCTCGAGGAGCCTGGCCGAATCGACGGGCTCGAGTGCAAGCGAGGCAGCAGCGAGTCCGCCATTGGCTGCAAAGCGTAACTGCGAGCGCGAGCGCTGCGCCGTCGTCAACTCGAAGCCGCGGCCGTCGCCCAAGGCCAGGTGGCGCAAGCGCACCTGGGTCTCGCCGGCCCGGGTGCGGCGCAGGTCGGCTTCGATATCCGCCTCGACGAGCGGCATCGGGACGCCGGACAGTTCCGTGGCGAGGTCGCGCGCGGACAGCCGCAGCAGCCCGTCGACCGCCGCGCCGCGCTCGAAATCGAGCCAGAGCCTGCCGGTTGCAGCGCCGCGTTCGATCTCCAGGCGGGTCATCGAGTTGCTCGCCACAGTCTCGCCTGGCATGCCGAGCAGCGCGCGCAACTCATGCCCGAACGACACCATCGCCGGCAATTCGGCGCGGCCAGCGGCCATATACAGGCGCCCGTTCCACTGCCGCCAGTCATCGTCACGAGACCATGCCGGGCGCAACACCTCGATTGCCGCAGCGAACTCGCGGCCGAACTCGCCAGCATCGGGAATGCGCACCGAAGCGCGATGGCGCCGGCCCACCGAGCCGAGCGCCAGATCGGCGTGCCTGAAACGCAGCGTGTGGCCAGACACTCGATCGATCCATTGAAGATCAACATCGTGCAGGTCGATCCGGCGCTGCTCGAAAAGCCAGATCGCGCCCGCGCCATCGCTGTCGATCGCGGGGTGATCGAGGTCCACGACGATGCCTGCGACTTTCAGGCGGCGCCGATCGAGGCGCTCGATCCGCACCGTGGGCGCCTCGATGTCGAGCCGCGCGAAATGCAGGCGGCCGATCGCCAGGCCCCGCAGCGACAGCGTCGCCTGCACTTGCATCGTCGAAAACGCGACGGAGCCATCGTCATCGAGGATCGTCACGTTGTGCGCTTCGAACCACGGTCGCAAGCCGTCGAATCCGGTGCGCACCGATTCCACGGCAACCGGCTTGCCGAGCGTCTGCGATAGCGCGCGCTCGACGTGCGGCAGCCAGTATCCCGGGTTCGGCCAGACCAGGTGACGCAGGGCCAGGTAGCCCAGGCCACTTGCAAAATAGACAACGACCAGCAGTCGCGCGAGGCCGCGCAGCAGCCGATCACCAGCCGCCCGCCGACCGGGCGCGGGTGGTTCGGCATGCCGTTCATTGCCTGTACGGTGCGGTACGACGACAGTCACTCGAAAGATACGAAGCCGACGGCTATGAGCGATTTTGCGACAATGATCACAGGATACCCGGTGCCCCGATGGGAACCCGGTCAGCACTTCGGCGACAGGCGACCATGCACTTCAACGCGGAACGGTTCTCGAGTTATTTCAGACGCTCGCTGACGGCCCTCGATTCACGCCTCGGCGAGCACGTGGTCCGCGCAAGGCTCGGCTCGCTCGTCGCAGCACCGCTCGACGCACAGGCGATCGAGGCGTTACTGGAGACCGAAACCGGAGGTTCGTGCGGCCCAGGCCCAGGCCCAGGCCCAGGCCCAGGCCCAGGCCCAGGCCCAGGCCCAGGCCCAGGCTCGGGCTCGGGCTCGGGCTCGGGCTCGGGCTCGGGCGGTGCCGGCCTGGCGCTGCCGTCCGAGCAACTGGCCGGAGCGGCCCTTCGTCGGGCGCGCCAGTGGCTGATGCTCGCGCTGATGGAGCGCGACACGAGCGGCGCGGCCTCCCTTGATGAGGTCTGCACGGCGATGTCCACGTTCGCCCGCGTGGCCACCGGCCGGGCGATGCGCGTCGCCGCAGCGGCGCTCACGGCGCGGCACGGACGCGCCCTCGATCATGAAGGCGCTCCCCAGGACCTGCTCGCCGTCGGCATGGGCAAGGCCGGCGGCGACGAATTGAACGTCTCCTCCGATCTCGATCTGGTGTTCGTCTTTCGCGGCGAAGGAGAAACCGAAGGCATCGGCGGGCGCGGGCGGATCGCCAGCAGTGAGTGGATGCACCGGCTTGCGCGCCGTACCATCGCTCTCCTCGCCGAAATGACGGCCGACGGCTTCGTCTTCCGCGTCGACACGCGGCTGCGGCCGAACGGCGATTCGGGGCCACTCGTCGTGCCGCTCGGAATGCTCGAACACTACTTTTTCTCGCAGGGACGCGAATGGGAGCGTTTTGCCTGGCTCAAGGCGCGGACGCTGGCGGATTCGGGCTGCGTCGGCGAGGCGGCCCGCGCCGACGACGAGCTTGCCCTGGAGCGCATCGTCGAGCCCTTCGTGTTCCGGCGCTACATGGACTACGAGGCGTTTGCCGCGCTACGCGACCTGCATCAACTGATCCGGACCCAGGTCGGCAAGCGTGCCCTGCGCGATGCCGAAGCGATCGATGTGAAGCTGGGCCGCGGAGGTATCCGGGAAATCGAATTCATTGCTCAGTTGTTCCAGGTCGTGCGGGGTGGGCGCGACGCCGGGCTGCGCGACCGCCGCACCCTCGTCACGCTGGCGGCGCTCGCCGAGCGCGGGCTGCTGCCCACCGACGAGGTTGCCGAACTCGACGGCGCGTATCGCCTGCTGCGCTGCACCGAACACGCCTTGCAGTATCGCGACGACGCGCAGACGCACCGCCTGCCCCACGATCCGCAGATCCGCGGCGAAGTGGCAGCGATGCTGCGTTTGTCGCCGCCAGCCTTCGACGAGGCGATCGCCGGCGCGACCGACTCGGTCTCGGCGATCTTCGACCGGCTGCTGGCGCCGGCTGGCAGCGATAGCGAGGCGGCGGCGCGCAACGAAGGCGTGCCGGCCGCCGCGCCCGATCCGGAGGTTGCCCGCCGCTTCGAGGCGTTTCGCAAGAACCCACGCTACGCGGCCGCCAAGGAAAGCACGCGTGAGGCGATCGAGCGCCTGCTTGCCGCAGCGATGCGCGCCGGCACGGGCGAGCGTGGGCTGATCCGGCTGGTCGATCTGCTCGATACGGTGTGTCGGCGCCCCGCCTACGTGGCCTTGCTCGACCAGTACCCGGAAGCGTTCGCGCGCGTGCTGCGCGTCCTCGACTGGGCGAAGTGGCCGGCCGACTACCTGACTCGCCACCCGGTCGTGCTCGACGAACTGCTCGACGGCGAACTGCTCGAACCTGCCGACTATCAGGCCTGGAGCGAGGAGCTGGCCGAGCGTGTCGATGCCGCCCGGATCGAGGATCAGCCCGACGTCGAGCGGCAGATGGACATCGTGCGCGAAGCTCACCACGCGCAGGTTTTCCGGCTCATGGTGCAGGACCTGGCGGACCGGCTCACCATCGAACGGGTTTCGGATCATCTCAGCGAGCTGGCCGACCGAGTGCTCGGCTTGGCGATCGGCATCGTCTGGTCGCAGTTGCGCCAGCGCTTTCGCGATGCGCCGCGCTTTGCCGCGATCGCTTACGGCCGGCTCGGTGGCAAGGAACTCGGCTACGCCTCGGACCTGGACCTGGTGTTCCTGTTCGATGACGCCGACGAGCGCGCGCCGGAAGCCTATGCGCTGCTCGCCCAGCGCCTGTCGGGCTGGCTGTCG
>CAJDTU010000051.1_pt1 | contig 28048 bp, 29 predicted proteins | sample 7389901 | NCBI WGS metagenome assembly CAJDTU01 (sample SAMEA7055649, study PRJEB34461) | soil metagenome | biome: terrestrial ecosystem; feature: Peninsula; material: soil | place: Antarctica | collected 2016
CGCAGGAGATCGGCGAGATCGTCGAACTGATCTCCGATATCACCGAGCAGACGAACGTGCTCGCGCTGAATGCTGCGATCCAGGCGGCGTCGGCGGGCGAGGCGGGGCGCGGCTTCACCGTGGTCGCCGAGGAGGTGCAGCGACTCGCCGAGCGCTCAGCCGGGGCGACCAGGCAGATTACTGCGCTGATCCGCGCGATCCAGGCCGACGCGCAGGATGCGGTTGCCGCGATGGAGCGCAGCACCGAAGGCGTCGTGGCCGGCACAAAACGGTCCGACGAGGCGGGCCGCGCCCTGAACGAGATCGGCCGCGTATCGACCCACCTGGCGGAGCTGATCGACAACTTCTCCAGCATCACCTCGAAGCAGGCTGCGTCGGCCGGCACGGTCGCGCAGTCTATTCAGCGGATGCTGCTTGTCACCGAGCGGACGAGCGAGGGCACGTCTCAGACAGCCGGTTCGATCCGTCAACTGTCCGGGCTCGCCCAGCAATTGAAGAGTTCGGTGTCGCGGTTCAAGGTGGCCTGACCGGGATGGCCGACACGAGCGATCCCACGAGCATCGAGCCGCTCGCAGGACTCGGCGAAGCGCCGGATCTCGTCGGGCTGTCGTGGTGTGACGAAGAGATTCGCAAATCGCTGCGCAAGGCTGTGGCGGCGCTCGATTTCCGAACGCAGGTGACGGGAGAGGCCATCGTCGTGGACTGCGGTGAGCGGGTGCTGCCATCCGCCGCGCTGCACGAAGCGCGGTGCGCCCTGCATCGGGCGCATGGCGCGCTCGTTGTCGTCGGGCTGACGGGCGTTGCGGTGCTGACTGCCGAGGCCGAGCGGCTGCTCGAGGCGATGGCGGGCAAAAGGGTGGCGGGCGAAATAGTGGCGGGCGGAATGGTGGCGCTCGATGAAGCGCGCATCGAGGCGTTTTCCCGCGCCTGTGAGGCGGTGTGCGGGTACCTCGACGACCTGCTCTCGGGCGAGCCGCATCAGCCCCTCTATCTGTTTCCGTACTACCGCGATCTGCTGATCGCGCGTGGTGTCGATCGGGCCAATCCGGCGGATCTGTTCGTCATACCGGAGCCCGCACCGCTTGATCCAGCGGCACCGGTTGGACCGATGGCACCGCTTGGCGATGCGGCATCCCTCGGGCCGGCGGCGCGGATGGAGCGGGCGCAAGCGATGCCCCCGGCGCGCGACGCGGCCGCGCTGGCCTCTGCGCGCAGCAACTTCGAGCGCGGCTTGCTGAAGTTGCTGCGCGCTCCAGACGACCGCGAAGCGCTGCAGGCGCTGCATGCAGCCGTCGCAACGGTAGGCGATTCCTGCCCGGCGGGGCAGGCTCTGTTCTGGCGTGCGGCGCTCGCTTGCTGCGAAGCGTGGCGCGACGGAGCGCTCACGCTCGACGTCGCAGGCAAGCGTCTGCTCGCACGGATCAATCTGCAGATGCGTCAGACCGTGGCCGGCGAAGGCCGGGTGGCCGAGCGCTTGCTTGCCGAGACGCTCTTCGTGCTGGCTGGTGCGCGCGGCGGCTCGCCCTTGGTCCAGGAGTTGCGGGCCACCTTCCGCCTCGATGAGGCGATTCCCGCAGACTACGAAACCCGGCGCTACAACGCAGCCGATGCGGCTGCACTCGGGGCCGCTCGAGAAGCGCTGGCGCGGGCGAAGGCAGCCTGGGAGGCGCCGATGACCGGAACGGGCGCCGCTTACGCGCGTCAGGAGGCCGCAAGGACGTTGGCTGCGGCCGTCTCGGTGCTGCCGTTTGGCGGGCTCCAAGCGCTTGGCGCATCGCTGTTGGCGATCAGTGAGACTGCAATATCGACGAATCGCGAGCCTGATGGCCTGCTCGAGATCGAGGCGGCCGGCGCGTTGCTGCATGCTGAGCAGATCCTCGATCGCTCGACGCAGGAGCGCAGTGCTCTGGTGGCCTTCGTCGACGAGGCGCGGGCGTCGTTACGGACGATCGAGCCGTCGCTCGATGCGTTTTTGCGGGATTCAGCGCAGCGAGAGGGGCTGCCGGATGTGCTTCGCGAGTTGCGCCAGCTTGCCGGGGCACTGCACGTGCTCGATCATCACGAGGCTGGCGATGTCTCGGTCGCTATCGCCGCGCAAGTTGAGGGGTGGGCCGGATCCGAGGCCCATGACGATGCTCAATTCGAGTCGCTTGCCGACAGACTGGCTGCGCTCGGTTTCTTCATGGAAGGGCTGCTTGCGCCGGGCGGGACCGCGCCCATCGTGCTGCAGCAGGTGAAGCAACCCTTTGTCGAGGAGAAGGCGCAACACGCGCGCGAGCGCCCGCAGGCCGGGCATCAACAGGCCGGGCAGACCGAGCACCGTCAAGCCGAGCATCCACAGGCGGAGCACTCCCAGGCCGAGCACCCGCATGTTGCGCACCCACAACCCGGGCACGTGCAACCCGGGTACGCGCAGGCGTCGGCGTCGGCGTCGGCGACGAGCGCACTCGACGTGGACCTGCTGCCTCTTTTCGTGGAGGAAGCAGGCGAATTGCTGCCCCGGATCGGCGCGAACCTTCGCCTCTGGCTCGGTGATGCCGCGGATCGCGCCTTGCAGCAGTTGCTGATGCGCCAGTTGCATACCATCAAGGGCAGTGCCCGCATGGCCGGCGCAATGGACCTGGGACAGCGCGTTCACGACATGGAAACGCGCGTCGAAGCCGCGGGCGAACTCGACACGGCGCCGACGGCGCTGATCGAGGAACTGATTGCCGACCACGACGTGGTCGTAGACATCTTCGATGCGGTCAATGTGCGCGCGAGTGGGGCTGGGTCTACCGCGGCCGGCCAATCCTCGGCGATTTCGGCCTGCCCGGTCAGCTCGGCCAGCTCGTCCAGCGCACCCAGCGCACCCAGCGCACCCAGCGCACCCAGCGCACCCAGCGCACCCAGCGATGGTCGGGCGATCGCGAGGATTGGCGCTTCAACCAGCGCCGCGCCGCCGGCGCTGGTGCGCGTGCGCGCGGACCTGCTCGACAGCCTGGTCAATGGATCCGGTGAAGCTGCGATCGCCCGGTCCCGGCTCGAGAACGATCTGACGGAACTACGCGAGTCGCTGCAGGATCTGACCGAGAACGTCGACCGATTGCGCACGCAGGTTCGGGAGATCGAGATCCACGCCGAGTCGCGCATCTCCTCGAGCAGTGCCGGGGTGAACGAGAATCGCGCGGACTTCGATCCGCTCGAGCTGGACCGCTACACCCGATTCCAGGAGCTCTCCCGAATGCTCACCGAATCGGTCGACGATGTAGCAACGATTCAACAAGCGGCGATCCGAAGCCTCGATGGGGCGTCGCACGATCTCGTGCACCAACGCCAGATCCTGCGTGATTTGCAACAGAACGTAATGCGAATGCGGATGATCCGGTTCGACTCGATCGCCGACCGCCTGTATCGCGTTGTGCGGCAGGCCGCGAACGAGCTGGGCAAACGGGTCAACGTGGACCTGCGTGATGCGTCGGTCGAGCTCGATCGCGGCGTGCTCGAGCGGATGGCGGCGCCCATCGAGCATCTGTTGCGCAACGCTGTGGTTCACGGCATCGAAATGCCCGCCGCGCGCGTCGCCGCCGGCAAGGCCGAAACCGGGGAAATCGCCGTGGAAGTGCGTCAGCAAGGCAACGAGGTCGTGCTTATGCTCGAGGACGACGGCGGCGGCCTCGACAGCCTTCGGATTTTCGCAAAGGCTCGCGCCCGCGGCTTGCTGCGCGCCGACGCGAGCGCCTCCGACGGCGAGGCGGCGCGACTGATCTTCGCGCCCGGCTTTAGCACTGCAGATACGGTCGACGAGATCAGCGGGCGCGGGGTCGGGCTCGATGTAGTGGGCACCGAGGTCGCCTCGCTGGGCGGCCGGATCAGGACGGATTCGGCTCGCGGAGCCGGCACCCGCTTCACGATTCATCTGCCGCTCAGCCTCGCGTTCGCGCAGATCCTGCCGGTGACGGCGGGCTCGACCAGGTACGCGTTGTCATCATCCAGCGTGGAGCGACTGCTGCAGCTCAAGCCGTCGGAGCTGGCCGAGGCTTGCGCGGCTCGCAGTATCGAATGGCAGGGCGTGCGCGTGCCCTTGCATTACCTGGGCGCGCTCGTTGCTTCGCGCCCGTGCGAGCCGGTTGCACAGCACCTGTCGCCGGTCATCGTGCTGCGTGCCGGCAACGAGCGGATTGCCCTGCACGTCGACCGCGTCGATCGCAACGAGGAGGTCGTGCTGAAAAACGTCGGCCCCCAGGTTGCGCGGGTAAACGGCATCGCCGGCGCGGCTGTGCTGGCAACCGGGGAGACCGTGCTGATCCTGAACGTGGTGCGCCTGGCGCAGGCGGCGCTCGGCGATGGCTCGCTGCACGGCGGGGCCAGTCAGGCGGGAAGCGCCGCGCCGCGCCCGAGGCCGCCGACCGTGCTGGTCGTGGATGACTCGCTCACCGTGCGCAAGGTGACACAGCGGCTGCTCGTTCGCGAAGGCTACGAGGTAATGCTCGCCCGGGATGGCCTCGATGCGCTGAGCCAGTTGCAGGATCGCCGTCCCGACGCGATGCTCGTCGACATCGAGATGCCGCGCATGGATGGATTCGAGCTCGTGCGCAAGCTGCGTGACGACGAGCGGTACCGTGCAATCCCGATCGCGATGATTACTTCGCGCACGGCGAACAAGCATCGCGACCATGCGATGGCGCTAGGGGTCGATGTGTATCTGGGCAAGCCGTATCGGGAGGAGGAGTTGCTGCAGCACGTGACGGCCTTTACGCGGCGCGTGGCCGAAGAAATGTGACCGCCGGTTGGGACTTCGCCGGTTATCCAGGGTTCCTGACCGAGAATCGGGTGTCGTGAGCCGATCGGCGGCGAATGCGACGGGCGAGAGTCATACATCGACGGGAACGGACTATGCCAGCGATGCGGACACCCGTAGAATCGACGCATGATCCCAGCGCAAGCATCCAACCTCGGTAACCATTTCCTGATTGCCATGCCCGACATGGCCGAGTCGAGCTTCGGCGGCGCGGTGATCTTCGTTGCCGAGCATGGCCCGAAGGGCGCGCTCGGCCTGGTGATCAACCGGCCGACCGACCTCGATCTGGGTACCCTGTTCGAGCGCATCGACCTGACGCTCGAGCGTTCGCCGCAGGCGCGCGAACCGGTCTTCTACGGTGGTCCGGTACAGCGCGATCGCGGCTTCGTGCTGCATCAGCCGGTCGGCAACTGGAACTCCACCGTTTCGGTGGCCGACGAGATCGGCCTGACATCCTCCAAAGACGTGCTCGAGGCGGTCGCCGGCGGCAACGGCCCTGAACGGGTGCTGGTCACCCTGGGCTATTCGGGCTGGGGTCCCGGCCAGCTCGAAGAAGAAATCGCCCGCAACTCCTGGCTCACGGTGGCGGCGAACGCCGACCTGATTTTCGACACGCCTGCCGACGAACGTTTTCTCGCCGCATTTCGCCTGCTCGGAGTCGATCCGGCCTTCCTTGCGCCCTCGGCCGGGCATGCCTGAACGCGACCCCGGCATTCTCATGGGCTTCGATTTCGGCACTCGCCGGATCGGTGTGGCGATCGGCAACACCCTGACCCGCTCGGCGCAGCCCTTGCGCACGGTGCCGGCCGAGCCCACCGACCAGCGGTTCGCGCGGATCGGCGACCTGATCCGCAGTTGGCAGCCGCTGCGCCTGGTGGTCGGGCGACCGTTGCATGCCGACGGCACGCCGAACGCCACGACGCCCAAGTGCGAGCGCTTCGCCCGGCAACTCGTCAGCCGCTTCGGCCTGCAGGTCGAACTGGTCGACGAGCGGTACTCCAGCGTGGCCGGCGACGGCGATGATCGGGATGACGACGCCCAGGCAGCGGCAACGATCCTGCGACAATACCTGTTCGGTTGCTGAAACTCGCATCATGCAAACTCCCGACGCCGAAGCCGCCTACACCGCTCTCCTCGACGCGCTGCGCCGGGGGATCGCCGCGCGCAACATTGCACTCATCGGCGTGCGCAGCGGCGGCGCATGGATCGCGGAGCGCCTGCATCGCGACCTTCGCATCGCCATTCCGTGCGGCTTCCTGTCGACCGCCTTTCACCGCGACGACTACGGCCGCCGCGGTCGCCGGGGGCTGCCCGCCGAGGTGCGGGGCACCGAGTTGCCGTTCGAGGTCGAGGGCGCCGATATCGTTCTTGTCGACGATATCCTGTTCACAGGCCGCACGGTGCGCGCCTCGCTCAACGAACTCTTCGATTACGGCCGGCCCGCGCGGGTCGAGCTCGCCGTGCTGCTCGACCGCGGCCATCGCGAGCTCCCGGTGGCAGCCCGCTACTGCGGCGGCGAACACCCACTCGCGCCGCCCGGCAACTTCGCGCTGTCGCGCCACGACGATGGGCGCTTCGAGTTGCGCATCGAGCCGGGCGAAGCCTGACCGATGCCGGCACACCCGCAGCTGAACGCCAACGGGGAACTCAAGCACCTGCTGACGATCGACGGGCTGCCGCGCGAGTTGATCCACCACATTCTCGATACTGCGGCGAGCTTCATCGGCGTCTCCGACCGCGAAGTGAAGAAGGTGCCGCTGCTGCGCGGCAAGTCGGTATTCAACCTCTTCTTCGAGAACTCCACCCGCACCCGAACCACCTTCGAGATCGCCGCCAAGCGGCTGTCGGCGGACGTGGTGAACCTGAACATCAACACGTCGTCTGCCTCGAAGGGCGAATCGCTGCTCGATACGATCGACAACCTGGTTGCGATGCACGCGGACATGTTCGTCGTGCGCCATAGTCAAAGCGGGGCGCCGTTCCTGATTGCCGAGCACATCAACCGCACCCGCGGCTTTGGCGTACACGTGATCAACGCGGGCGACGGCCGCCACTCGCACCCCACGCAGGGCCTCCTCGACGCCTACACCATTCGCCACTTCAAGCACGACTTCACGCGCCTGTGCGTGGCGATCGTCGGCGATGTGCTGCATTCGCGCGTTGCGCGATCCGATATCCACGCCTTGAAGATCCTCGGCGTGCCCGAGGTGCGCGCGATCGGTCCGCAAACGCTGCTGCCGGGCGGACTCAACGAGATGGGCGTGAGGGCGTTCAGCGACATGCGCGAAGGGCTGCAGGACGTCGACGTGATCATCATGCTGCGCCTGCAAAACGAGCGGATGCGCGGCGCGCTGCTGCCCTCGGCCCAGGAGTACTTCAAGCACTACGGCCTCACGACCGGCAAACTGGCGTTGGCGAATCCCGAGTGCATCGTGATGCACCCGGGGCCGATGAACCGCGGCGTCGAAATCGAATCGGCGGTGGCCGACGGGCCGCAATCGGTGATCCTCGATCAGGTCACCTTCGGCATCGCGGTGCGCATGGCCGTGATGAGCATCCTGGCGAAATCATGACTGCGCCGATGAAACTATCGATTCTGAACGGGTACGTGATCGATCCGTCCCGCGGCGTGGCGCGCGGCGGCGGCCTGGGCAGCAAGAGCAACGTCGCCGGGGTCCACGCACTGCACCTTGCCGAGGGTCGCATCGTCGCCATCGGCGATGCGCCGGCCGGCTTCGTTGCCGATCGCAAGATCAGTGTGGCGGGCTGCATGGTGGCGCCGGGTCTTCTTGACCTCGCCGCCCGGCTGCGTGAGCCCGGCTACGAGTACAAGGCCACGCTCGAATCGGAGATCCAGGCCGCCGTTGCCGGCGGCGTCACCGGGCTCGCCTGCCCGCCCGACACCGATCCCGTACTCGACGAGCCGGGCCTGGTGGAGATGCTCAAGTATCGCGCGCGCGGGTTGCATGCCACCCGGGTCTATCCGGTAGGCGCCCTTACGGTGGGCTTGCGGGGCGAGGAAATCACTGAAATGGCCGAGCTCGCCGAGGCCGGCTGTGTCGGCTTCTCGCAGGCCTGGTCGCCGATTCTCGATACACAGACGCTGATGCGAGCCATGCAGTATGCGGCCACTTATCGCTTCGTCGTATGGCTGCACCCGCAGGATCCGTACCTGGCGCGGGGCGGTGTCGCGCATGCCGGGGCCTATGCCAGCCGACTGGGTCTTGCGGGCGTGCCGGTGATTGCCGAAACGATCGCGCTGAACACGATCTTCGATCTCGTGCGGGTTACCGGCTGCCGCGTGCATTTGTGCCGCCTGTCCTCTGCCGCCGGCGTTGAACTGGTACGCCGGGCGCGTGCCGAGGGCCTGCCCGTGAGCTGCGATGTTGCCGTTCATCACCTGCACGTCATCGATGCCGACATCGGTTTCTTCGACAGCAATTGCCGGGTAGATCCGCCTTTTCGCTCCGCCCTGGATCGCGACGCGATCCGGGCGGCGCTCGCTGACGGAACGATCGACGCGATCTGCTCGGACCACACGCCGGTGGACGACGATGGCAAACAGTTGCCGTTCGGGGAAGCCGAGCCCGGCGTGACCGGCCTGGAATTGTTGCTGCCCCTCACGCTCCGGTGGGCGCAAGAAGCAGGCGTTTCGATCGAGTGGGCGCTCTCCAGGCTGACCTGTGGCGCCGCCCGGGTGCTCGACGTGCCCGAGGCGTCGGGGCGCCTCGAGCCGGGCGCGGCGGCGGATCTGTGCATTTTCGATCCGCGCGAGTCCTGGACCGTATCGAGCGCGGTCCTGCATAGCCAGGGAGCCCACACGCCGTATCTGGGCCGTGAGTTGCAAGGCCGGGTTCGCATCACACTGATCGGCGGGCGGATCGTGTACGAGCGCGAGCCCGGCGAAACCGAGCAGCGTGCGCAAAGGCGCACGAGTTCGCAGACCGCCACCTGAATGGCGGGTCGCAACAGGTGACCAGTCTCGCATCGGCGCTGCGTGTGATGTGGCGCGTGCCGCTTGTGGTCACGCTTCTGCTCGTCGGCCTCGCGATCGTCGTCTTCGTATTTCCGCGGCTCGGTGCTGCGCAGCGAGGCCGTACCGTTTCGGCGTGGTCGGGGCTCCTCTTGCGGATTTGCGGCGTGCGGCTCGTTGAGCGGCCGGCGCCCGCCGCCGTTTCCCTTGGCGAGCTGCGCGGCGGCGCGCTGCTGCTCCTCAACCACGTGAACTGGCTCGACATCTTCCTGGTGCTGTCGCTCACGCCGGCGCACTTCGTGGCCAAGATCGAGATCGTCCGGTGGCCGCTCGTCGGCGCGCTCGTCGCCGGTGTCGGCACCCTGTTCGTCGAGCGCGGTCGCCGCCGTGCGGTTCATGAGCTCAACGAGCGCATCGGCAACCTTCTCGGTGCGGGGCGCCCGGTGGCGCTGTTTCCCGAGGGCACCACCGGCGATGGCCAGCGGCTCCTGCCGTTTCACTCCAACCTGCTGGCGCCGGCGCTGCAGGCCGGCGTGCCCGTGGTGCCGGTCGGTATTCGCTACACCGACTCCGAAGGCAGGCCGACCGGCGCCGTACGTTTCGTTGGCAAGATGACGCTGCGCGAATCACTATGGCTGGTTTTGGGTTCCTGCGGCATCGTTGCCGAAGTGCATCCGCTGCCTGCGGTCAGCGGTGTGACCCGCCGCGAAGTTGCCGAACGGGCTCGCCGGGCGATGGCGCAGCGCCTGGCTTTGCCGCTCGATGACGAGATCGATGAACTGTTCCGGCAGGGGCTGGAGCCGCAACAGTGCCCGCCGTGAAGCGATGAGCGCTGTCATGCGCTCGGTCTCTCGCTCGGCCGGCGCTGCACGCCCGGCGATCACGCTGCTCGAGGCTGGCCCACCTGCCCGCATTCGGCCTGCATCACCCTGCGATCCGCGAGCCGCACCGCCGTGAGCTGGCGCCCCCAGACGCAACCGGTATCGAGCCCGAGCAAGTCAGGTCGATTGATCAGGCCGAGCGCCGACCAGTGGCCGAACACGATCGGCGAGCCGGCAGTTGCCCGATCGGGCACGTCGAACCATGGGAGCAAGCCGGGCGGCGCGCTCTCGGCGCCGCCCTTCGCGGCGAACTGCATCTCACCTTGGCGTGAGCAGAAGCGCATGCGCGTGAGCGCGTTCACGATCACCCGCAGGCGGTCGTTGCCTCGCAACGAGTCGGACCAGCGCGTTGGCTCGTCACCGTACATCTCGCGCAGGAAATCGACCCAATGCGGCCCGGAGAGCACTTGCTGCGCTTCGGCGGCCAGTTCCAGGGTGCGCTCGACCGACCATTGCGGCAGCACGCCCGCGTGTACCATGAGCCAGCCCTGTTCGAAGTGCGCGAGCGGTCGTGACCGAAGCCACTCGATGAGCGCGCCGCGCTCCGGCGCGTTCAGGATATCGTCGAGGGTGTCCTTGGGGCGCTTGGGGCGAACGCCGGTCGCGACCGCCAGCAGGTGCAGGTCGTGATTGCCCAGGATCGTGACCAGCCGGTCGCCCTGGTCGATCGCCCAGCGCAGGCTGCCGAGCGAGTCCGGCCCACGGTTCACGATGTCGCCGGTGAGCCACAAGCGGGCGTTTGGGGGGAGTTGCGAGTCGAGGTCGAGCAGGCTGCCCAGGCAGCCCTGCACGTCTCCGATGGCCCAGGTTTCAGTAGTGCGGATCGAGGTTTGCATGACAGGAGTATCGCCCTTGGTGAACCCGGCCTTCCGCTCGGCAACCGAGCTCACCGACGCGCTGCGCCCCAGGAAAATCGGCTCGCTCGAACTCTTCGATATATACGCCAGCCGCATCGAGCGTTACAACCCCGCGCTCAACGCCGTCTGCGTCATGGCGCAGCCGATGGATATCTCCGTCATCGGGCCGCTGGCGCGCAGCGCCGACGACCTGCGCCTGGCGCTCGGAATCATCGCCGGACCCGAAGAGATCGACGCGGCCGGCTGGCACCTTTCGCTCGCGACATCGCCGACGCTGCACAGCTTCGAGGGCCTGCGCGTGGCGAGCATGCCCTCGCACCCGACCGCCGAGGTCGATGCCAGCGTGTCCGGGGCCATCGAGGCGTTGGCAGCCTTTGCCGCCAACCAGGGCGCAACGGTGTCGGACACCGCGCGCCCCGACTTCGATCCGGCCGAGGCGCACCGGGTGTTTCTCGCGCTCCTGCGCGCCGCCACCTCGGGGCGGTTTTCCGCCGAGCAGGTCGAGCGCTGGCGGAAACTCGCGAGCAGCCGTCCTGGAGACGACGACTCCTACGAGGCGCAAGCCGCACGCGGCAACATCATGTCGCACCGGGACTGGCTGGCCTTCTCGAACCGCCGGCACCCGATGCGGCTCGCCTGGGCCGAGTTCTTTCGCGACTGGGACGTGCTGCTGTGCCCCGCAGCGGCGAGTGCCGCCTTTCCCCACAACCAGGAAGGCGAGCGCTGGGAGCGCATGATTTCGGTGAACGGCGAACCCCAGCCTTCGACCACCCAGATGTTCTGGGCCGGCTACTCCGGAGCGTCGTACCTGCCCTCGACCGTTGCACCGATCGGTCTGACGAGCGAAAAGCTGCCGGTGGGCGTGCAGATTGTCGGCCCCAGTACGGTGACTACCGCACGATCGCAGTGGCGCAGCTCATCGAACGCGAATACCGCGCGTTCGTGCCACCGCCGGGGTACGACTAAAGGCCGGACACCCGCCCGCGCGAGTGCCAGCGTGGTTGCAGATCAGTCGGCGTGTGCCGGCGATTCAGTCGGCGTATCCCGGTGCTTCGCGGTCCAGCACCCGCATCATGGCCTCGAAGAACAGGCGATCGCGCTCCCCGACCGGGTGAGTGTTGTGAGGGTTCGGCGCCTGTACCCTGGCCACGATCTCGTCGGAGAGCACTTCGAGCGGCTGCCCTGAACTCATGGCAAGGATTTGCGCCCGGCACACGCGCTCGAGCCGGTAAAGCCGCCGATACGCCTGGCCAATGGTGTCGCCGACCACCAGGACACCGTGATTCTTCATGAACACCGCCTGCTTGTCACCGATCAGACCCGCCAGGCGCTCGCCTTCAGCGAGTTCAGCCGCAACCCCTGAATAGTTGTCGTCGTAGGCGATCCTTCCGTGGAAGAAGGCCGCCGTCTGGCTGGCCGGCAGCAGCCGGTTGTCCTTCAGCATGTTGAGCGCGAGCGCCCAGGTCTGATGGGTGTGCAGCACCACCTGCGCGCCGCAAAGGCGGTGGATCGGGGCGTGGATGCACAGTGCGGACAACTCCACAACGCCCTCGCCCTCGACCGTGCGTCCTGCTTCGTCGAACACGATCATGTCGCTCGCCCGGGCCTCCGACCAGTGCAGGCCGAAGGGCAGGATCAGGTACTGATCGTTGCGACCGGGCAGGGCAACGGTGAAGTGATTGTCGATGCCTTCGTCGAGCTCATGCAGGACAGCCAGGCGATGCGCGGCGGCAAGGTGGATCTTTGCTTGCTGGACCGGATCGACACCGCGCGACGAAGCCAGCGAATGGACGGACATGGTGCTCCTCTGCAGCGAAATTGGTTCCCGTGCAGTATAGCGAGCAGTACAGTGTCCGATCGAATCTGTCCACGCGGAGGAAAACCGATGAGCCTGACACTGAGCTCGAGCGCGTTCGCGCCCGACGGGGGAATACCGGCAACGTATACCTGCGAAGGCAAGGACATCTCGCCACCACTTGCCTGGAGCGATGCGCCCGCGGCGAGCAAGAGCTTCGCGCTCATCGTCGATGACCCGGATGCGCCCGATCCCGCAGCGCCCAAGAGGACCTGGGTGCACTGGGTGCTCTACAACATCCCCGCCGGCGCTGGCGAATTGCCCGACGCGGTCGAATCGTCCGCACTGCCTGCGGGCACGCGCGAGGGCCTCAATGATTGGAATCGCAATGGCTATGGCGGGCCCTGCCCGCCGATCGGGCGCCATCGCTACTTCTTCAAGCTCTACGCGCTCGACACGGTGCTGAGCGAGATCGATCACCCCGACAAGGCTGCGCTGGAAAAGGCAATGGCCGGGCACGTTCTCGGGCAGGCGACGCTGATGGGCACGTATCAGAAAGAAGGGCCGATAGGCAAGTAAGAGCATCACGCGGCGCGGGGATCAGGAAAAATCTGCGGGCCGGTGAGATGTCGATTCAGCGCAGTCCCGTTCGTCTACAGCCAGGGCGAGGGCTTCGGCGGTTCAAGCCGCCAGCGCAACCGCAACCCCAACCGCACAAAGGTGAACGCCATGCAAGTCCAACCCTACCTGTTTTTCGACGGCCGCTGCGAGGAGGCGCTCGAGTTCTACCGCAGCGCGCTCGGCGCCGAGGTCACTGTGTTGATGCGCTACAAGGACAGCCCGGAGCCTCCTCCGCCCGGAATGATTCCGCCCGGCTCCGAGGACAAGGTGATGCACGCGAACCTGCGCATCGGCGACACCGAGCTGATGGCTTCGGACGGCAATTGCACCGGACTGAGGAGCTTCCAGGGCTTTTCACTGTCGATCACGGCGGCTGACGAAGCCGAGGCCGAGCGATTGTTCGCCGCCCTGGGCGAGGGTGGGCAGGTGCAGATGCCCTTGACGAAGACCTTCTTTGCCCGGCGTTTCGGCATGGTCGCCGATCGCTTCGGCGTGTCGTGGATGATCATCGTGGCGCCGTGAGATAGTGCAAGCTCATTCGCGTTCGGTCGGCTGCAGTCATGTTCTTTCTCGGGATCGGTACCGCCACGCCGGCCGCGCGCTACACCAAGGCGGAGTGCCTGGACGCGTTCCAGAAATCCGAATGGTTTGCGCGGCTGGACGCGCGCTCGCACTTCATTGCGCGCACGGTGCTGCAGCGCGACAACGGCATCGAGGCGCGGCGGCTCGCGCTCGAGTCGCTCGGGGATGTGTTCGAGATCGACCCGGACACGCTGGGACGGCGCTTTCTCGCCCACGCGCCGAGGTTGGCGACGCAAGCCGGTGAGCGTGCCCTCGCCCAGGCAGGCCTCGAGGCGCAGGACGTCGACGCTGTCGTCGTCAGCACCTGCACCGGTTACCTGTGCCCCGGTCTTTCGGGTTATGCGGTCGAGCACCTCGGCTTGCGCGCCGACGTGCAAGCCTTCGATCTCGTCGGCCAGGGCTGCGGCGCTGCGCTGCCGAACCTGCAACTCGGCCGTGCGCTGCTGGCATCGCACGCCTGCGAGCACGTGCTCTCGATCTGTGTGGAAGTGAGCAGCGCGGCGATGTACCTCGACGACGATCCCGGCGTCCTGGTCAGCGCCTGCCTGTTCGGTGACGGTGCGGGAGCCGCAGTGCTGTCGCGCGCCCCGGTGTCCGGCAGGCGGCGCGTCGAGTGGCGGGACAGCACATCGCTGATCGATCCGACCGAGCGCAAGGTGCTGATGTTCGAGCAGCGCAACGGCATGCTGCGCAACATCCTGACGCGCGCCGTGCCGGCACTGGCGGCCGAACACGCGCGCCGGGTGCTCGACACGGTGCTCGAGCGCGCCGGCCTGGACACGCCCGACGTGAGCGCCTGGATCATGCACGCGGGCGGGCGCGATGTGCTGCTTGCCCTGGAGCGCCACCTCGACCTGGAGCCCCAGGCCCTGCGCTACAGCGCGGCGATGTTGCGCGAGTACGGCAACCTGTCGAGCGCGTTCGTCTACTTCGTGCTCGAGGCGGCTCTCGCCGATGAAGCGCCCGGCGGTTGGTGGTGGCTGTCGGCGTTCGGCGCCGGCTTCACTTGCCACGGCGCCTTGCTCGAGGTGGCCTGATGGCCTCGCGAGGCCGGGGCGTCGGCGGCAAGGCATGATGACTACGAAATGACGATTCGCAGGACAGTTGCCCCGGAAACCCTCGACAGCCTCGCGGAGAACGACCCGGCCGCAATGCGTTCGCGTCGCGATCTGCGGCGGGTGCATCACGCGATGGGAACGCGCGCAATCCTGTCACGCGCCTTGCGCGGCATGCGGGTATTGCCGCGTGGCCATGGTGGCACGGCGCCCCTGCGAGTACTCGAGTTGGGCGCCGGGGACGGCACCCTGATGCTCGGCGTCGCCGGCGTGCTTGCTCGCGCGTGGCCTGCAGTCGCGCTCACGCTCCTCGATCGCCGGAAACTCGTGGATCGCGCAGCGATCGAGCGCTACGCCGCTCTCGGTTGGACCGTTTCCACTGAGGTGGCAGACGTGTTCGACTGGGCCGCCTGTCGATCCGATCTCTTCTCGAAGGACGGCGCGGCCGCGCACTGGGACCTCGTCATCGCCAACCTCTTTTTGCATCATTTCGAAGCCCCCGACCTGCGCGCGCTGCTCGGCGCGATTGCCTCACGCAGCGACCGCTTCCTGGCCTGTGAGCCGCGCCGCGCCTGGTTTGCGCTCGGCGGCAGTCATCTCATCGGTGCCCTGGGCGCCAGCGCGGTCACGCGAGAAGATGCCGTACTGAGCGTGCACGCAGGATTTCGTGGGCAGGAACTGTCGGCGCTGTGGCCGGGCTGTGGTGACGATTGGCAGGTGCGGGAGCACCCGGCCGGCCTCTTCAGTCACTGCTTTTGCGCAGAGCGGGTGGGTCTTCCGAGGTAAGCTTTCACGGGCAAGCCGATGCGGACCGAATTCGACGCCATCGTTATCGGTGCAGGGCCGGCCGGCTCGACCGCGGCAATCCTGCTGGCACGCGCCGGCTGGTCGGTCGCGCTGGTCGAAAAGCAGCGCTTTCCGCGTCGCAAGGTGTGCGGAGAATGCATTGCGGCGAGCAATCTGCCCTTGCTGCACGCGCTCGGCCTCGGCCCGCGGATCGAGGCCGATGCCGGACCGGAGTTGCGATGGGTCGCCCTGATGCGTGGCGATCGCACGGTCGTCGCTGCACTGCCGGGCGCCGCGCATGAGAAGTACCGGTGGGGCAGGGCGCTCGGCCGCGAAACGCTGGACACGATGCTGCTCGAGCAGGCGCGTGCCTGCGGAGCCGACGTTCTGCAACCCTTGTCCGTGCGCAGTATCAACGGTTCGGCCGGCAACTTCCGCTGCGAGCTTAGAGCCATCGAATCGCAAACGATCCTGAGCTTGCGCGCGCCGGTCGTGATCGACGCGCACGGCTCCTGGGAGGCGCTGGCGTTCAGGCATTCCGATCCAGGTGCCGATGCGCTGCCGTTGGCACACCTTCACCGGATTGCAGACGCGCCCCCTTCGGCGCGCCCCGGTCGGCGCATGGCGCGAAGGTCCTCCTCCGACCTCTTCGCGTTCAAGGCCAACTTCCGCAACGTGTCGCTGGCCGAAGGCCTCTTGCCGGTCCTGGCGTTCAACGGCGGCTATGGCGGCATGGTCGTCGCCGACCGCGGTGTCGCCACCGTGGCCTGCTGTATCCGTCGTGATCGTCTCGACGCCTGCCGGCAAGCGTCGCCAGGATCGCGCGCAGGCGAGGTCATCGAGACGGTGTTGAAGCGCGAATGCCTCGGCGTGCGCGCGGCCTTGCATGCTGCCCGCCGCGAGGGCGCCTGGCTCGCGTCCGGGCCGCTCGATCCCGGGATCCGGCTGGGTGGATACGACGATCTTTTGCGCATCGGCAATGCCGCGGGCGAGGCGCACCCGATCATCGGCGAAGGCATCAGCATGGCGCTGCAATCGGCCTGGCTTCTGTGCGCGCAGTTGCTCGGCGGTGACGGGCGCGACGAGCGCGACGGATGCGACCCACGGGGACAGGCACGCAGTGCTGCCTGGCAACGCGAGGCCGGGCGCCGGTACGCAGCAGAGTGGCGCCGTCAGTTCGGGCCGCGACTGCGCCTCGCCGCAACCTTTGCGCACCTTGCGATGCGGCCGGCCGCGGCCGCGCCCTTGCTGGCGCTCGCGCGCGCTTGGCCGGCATTGCTGACGCAGGGCGCGAGATGGAGCAAAAAAGTACACTGTGCCGTCGATCTACGAGACTTCAGATGATGACAACCTTCGAGCGGCTCCGCGCAATCCTGGTCAAGGACTACAAGCTCGCCCCCGAGTCGCTGGCGCTCGCGGCGCCACTCGAAGGGCTTGGCATCGATTCGCTCGGCGTGGCCGAACTTCTCTTTACCGTCGAAGACGAGTTCGCGATCAAGGTGTCGTCCGAACCGGTGCAGTTGTCGACGGTCGGCGACGTGGTGCGCTACATCGACGAGCTCGTTGCGTCACAGCACAGCGCCGGGCACGAGGCGGGTGCGCAGGGCACGTCGGCGGCCACGTCAGCGGGCACTTCAACCAGCACGTCAACGAGCATGTCAGCGGGCCCCTCAGCAGAGGACATCGCAACCGACACGGCGGCTGGGCCGGCGCGCTCACCGACGTCATGAGGCGGGTCGCCGTTACCGGCCTCGGTGTCGTCTCGCCGCTCGGCAACAGCGCCGCGGACCTTTACGCAAATGCCCATGCCGGGCGCTCCGGCGTGCACCGCCTCGAGCGCCCGTTCGTTCATCGCCTCGCGGCACCGCTTGCGGCGACCGCGCAGTTCGATGGCGCGGATCATTTCGAGCCGCCAAAGCTGCGCATGCTGGATCGGGTCAGCCAGTTCGCCCTCGTTGCCGCAAACCAGGCGCTCGCCGAAGCGCGCATCGACTGGCGCCAGGTCGATCGCAGCCGCGCGGGCGTTTTCGTCGGCACCGGCATGGGCGGCTCGCTCACCAGCGATGACGGCTACAGGACGCTTTACGGCGATGGATCCGACCGCATCAAGCCGTTCACCGTGCTGATGGGTATGCACAACGCGCCCGCCGCGTGGATCGGCATCGAGCACGATCTGCGCGGGCCGAACCTGACGTACTCGACCGCCTGTTCGTCTTCCGCAGTGTCCATCGGTGAAGCCTGGCTGCGCCTGGTCCACGGCGAACTGGACTTCGCGATTGCCGGGGGTGCCGAGGCGCCGCTTTCGTTCGGCTCGCTCAAGGCCTGGGAGGCGCTGCACACCCTGGCCGCCATCGATGCCGACGACCCTTCCGCCTCGTGCAAGCCGTTCTCGAAGAACCGCGGCGGCATGGTGCTCGGCGAAGGCGCCGCGATGGTGGTGCTGGAGTCCTGGGATCGCGCGGCCGCACGCGGCGCGCCGATCCACGGCGAGCTGCTCGGCTACGGGCTCGCGACCGACGCCGGCCACGTCACGCGGCCCAGCGTCGCCGGTCAGGCGGCGGCGATGCGCGCAGCGCTGCAAGCGGCAGCGCTCGACCCGTCAGAGATCGATGCGATCAACGCCCACGGCACTGGCACGCAGGCCAACGATCCGGTCGAGACGGGCGCGATCAAGGCGGTGTTCGGCGAGCGCGCCTACCGCATCCCGGTCAGCGCAACCAAGGCGCTGCATGGCCATCTGCTCGGTGCCGCCGGTGCGCTGGAGTGCGTGCTGTCGCTGCTCGCCATGCAGCATGGCGCTGCCTTGCCGACGATGCACCTGAAAGCGCCCGATCCCGAATGTGACCTCGACTACGTGGCCAACGTCGCGCGCGACGGCATCACGGTACGCACCATGCTCTCGAACTCGTTCGCGTTTGGCGGCACGAATTCCGTGCTGGCGCTGCGCGCGGCGGGTCAGGGCAACCGCTCGCGCCCGGGAATCTGACTCGGCAGTCGCGCAATGCGCTCTACATGATCATCGCGGCGCTCAGAAGCGGACAGATGCGGCAGGTGGAATCGACCCCCCGATGACAGGACCGAGAATTCCTGCGCACGGAGTTGCCGCCTGCGCCGCGTAGAATCGCCGCCATGAAAAAGACCCTGCACCTGGTCGCCGGCGCCCGCCCGAACTTCATGAAGATCGCGCCGATTGCGCGAGCGCTCGATGCGCGCAGCGATCTCTTCGAGTATCGGATCGTCCACACCGGCCAGCACTACGACCGCGAGATGAGCGATGTGTTCTTCGAGGAACTCGGCATCCCGAAGCCCGATTTTCATCTCGACGCCGGCGGCGGCAGCCATGCCGAGCAGACCGGCAAGATCATGGTCGCCTACGAGCGAATATGTGGCGAGCAGCGCCCCGACTGTACGATTGTCGTGGGCGACGTGAACTCCACCCTTGCCTGCTCGATCGTAGCCAAGAAAATGCAGGTGCCGGTGGCGCACGTGGAAGCCGGGCTGCGTAGCGGCGACCTGCGGATGCCCGAGGAGATCAACCGCCTGGTCACCGATTCGATCAGCGACTGGTTCTTCGTGACCGAGCCCGCCGGACGCGACAACCTGCTGCACGAAGGCAAGCCGGCCGACCGGGTTTTTTTCGTCGGCCATGTGATGATCGACAACCTCTTTTACCAGCGCGAACGGCTCGAGCGAGCCGACAAGAGCGGCTTCGAGAGCGAAGCGCTGAAGAATCGGTTCAGTCGCTTCGGCGCGGTTACCCTGCATCGGCCCTCGAACGTCGATGAGCGCGATGCGCTTGCCGGCATTGCAGGCGCGCTGCGCCAGGTCGCCGAAAGACTGCCGCTCGTTTTCCCGGTGCATCCCCGCACCCGCGGCAACCTGGAAAAGTTCGGTCTCGACCTCGGCCCGAACGTGATCCTGACCCGGCCGCTTTCCTACATGGACTTCCTGAATCTGTGGAAGGACGCGAGCCTGATCATGACCGACAGCGGCGGGTTGCAGGAAGAGACCACTGCCCTGGGCATTCCCTGCCTGACCCTGCGCGAGAATACCGAGCGTCCGGTCACGGTGGACGAGGGCACCAACACGATGGTCGGCTGCGATCCGGAAAGAATCGTGGCGGCGGCAGACGAGGTGCTCGCAGGCAAGGGCAAGATCGGGAGCCGGCCGCAACTGTGGGACGGCCGGGCGGCAGAGCGAATCGTGGCGGAGCTGGCTGAGCAGTTGGGCTGATGCTCCGGCTGCTTGCAGCGATGGGGCTCTGGTTGCCTGCTGCGCGACCATGGGGAAGGTCATGAAAACCGAGATGTCCAAGTCCGGCTTCAAGGCCCGCGCCCTGGAGGTCTTTCGCCACATCGAGCGCACCGGAGAGCCGGTGATCATCACCGGTCACGGCGAACCGGCGTTGATCGTCAGGAGATATTCGCCTGCCGCGGGTACCGCGCGACAGCATCGTTCGACCGGGGCCGGGTGGCCAGTCGCAGATCAGAATTCAACCGGCGGCCCGGGCCACGAATCATCACGCGGCTGAGCGCGCGCGATCGCCTCGCTCGCTTCGCACCACCCTTCGCAGGCATTGCGCCCCGGGCGGCGCCGCCAGAGGTTGAGCAGCCCCTTGCAGCGGGCATACCAGTGAAAGAATCGAAGCACCTGCTGGCGCTGCGACGTCGTTATCGGATGCTCGCTGCAGATCAGTTTGTCGTCGACCAGGCCGCGATCGGTCAGGACCACCGCACCCCAGGCTCGAACCCGGACCCGGCTGCCGAGCGCCAACCGCTTGCCCAGCACCAGCGCATCGAGCAGATCGCCTTCGAGACCGATGTAGGCCGGCACGCAACCGTAGTTGTACGGGCAAGGCAGCGGCGAGACGAAATCGATATGGCCGCCGTACCCGCGCTTGAGAAAGCTGAAGCGCGGCACCTCGATCATCACCTCGAGCTCGGGCGGGTCCGATGATAGGACGGTGGGGACAGGGGTGCGAGCGGCGGCGTCCATCGGTAGAGCGTACACCTGGATGAATTACATTTCAGAGAGAGATATAATTCGTAGAGGATGCACGAGCAAGGATCAGCATGAAAAGCACGATCACGGAACGCGGCCAGACCGTAATTCCTGCTGCCATTCGCCGCCAGTTCCGCCTCGGTCCTTCGGATCGCCTCGAATGGATCGTCGATTCGCAAGGTATCCGTGTCGTGCCTGTCCGCGCGGACGCGATCGAAGCGTTTCGCGGGCGTGGAAAGGGAGGCGCCGCACAGCGTCTGCTGCAGGACCGGCGCGACGAACTCGCGAGCGAATGAGTTTGTATCTGCTTGACACGTCGGCGCTCCTTGCGTTGCGTGATGACGAACCGGGCGCAGACCGTGTCGCCGAATTGCTGCGCCAATCCCGGCATGGCGAGACGCGCTGTCTCGGCTGCTTCATCTCGCTCATGGAAGTGATGTACCGCGTCTGGCGCGACGAGAACGAAACGCAGGGTCGGTTAGCCTACGAACAGTGCCTGGCGCTGCCCATGGAGTGGATTCACGAGTCCGCCGGGTTACTGAAAAGGGCGGCCGAGGTCAAGGCGACATGGCGGGTGCCGGTAGCCGACGCCTGGATCGCCGCTTGCGCACTCGAGATGGGCGCCGTGCTGGTGCACAAGGATCCCGAATTCATGCCGGTCCCCGTGCAGCAGGATGCGCTCCCCTGGAAAGCTTGACGATTGCTCGCCGAGTGTCGAGCATCAACGGCGAACGCTAGGATAGTGTCCCGCTTAGTGCGATCGCCATATCCTCCTCGAGGTCAACGAGGAGATTGCTGTTGCGCGTCAGGCCCGACGATGACGAGCGTGATATTGAACACCCGTGTAGTGGGGTTCGTCACCATTTTGCCGGTGAGAAGCGTTTGCGTTTTGAGCGGCGGCGACGGCGGCGGCGATCGAACGCGTCGAGGCATGACATGCATCAAACCCGGCGAACTGCCGCTTCGCGCGACATTGTCACTACTTCAAGCGCCCTGCGGCATCTACAATTCCCCTGACATTCCGCGCCATGCGGGTGAGGATATCGATGATTCCTTTCAACAGACCGCCGGTTGTCGGCACGGAGATGGCCTACATCGCCGAGGCGGTCAACGAACACCACAAGCTCGCTGGCGACGGCCCGTTCAACAAGCGATGCCAGGACTGGCTCGAGAAGCGCTTCGAGGTGCAGAGAGTCTTGCTGGCGCCTTCGGGTACCGCAGCGCTGGATTTCGCCGCTTTGGTCCTCGACGACATCGGGCCGGGCGACGAGGTCATCATGCCGAGCTACACCTTCGTGAGCACGGCGAACGCCTTCGTGCTGCGAGGCGCGAAGATCGCGCGATCACGTCGATTGCGCAGCAGCACAAGCTGTTTGTCGTGGAAGACGCGGCACAGGCGGTAATGGCCTTCTACCGGGATCGCCCGCTGGGCACGATCGGCCACCTTGGCTGCTACAGCTTTCACGAGACCAAGAACTACACCGCCGGGGGAGAAGGCGGCGCGCTGGTCATCAATGACTCGTCTTTCGTGCAACGCGCCGAGATGATCCAGCAAAAGGGAACGAACCGGTCGCAGTTCCTGCGCGGCCAGGTCGACAAGTACACCTGGCAATGCCTCGGATCGAGCTTTTTACCCAGCGAGTTGCAGGGCGCGTACCTGCTCGCTCAACTGGAGAGCGCTGATGCCATCAACGAGCGGCGCCTGCAGATATGGAGCCGGTACCACGAGGCCCTGGCCATCCTCGAGGACGAGGAACTCGTCCGTCGGCCATTTGTGCCAACCGAGTGCCGCCATAACGGCCATTTGTACTACCTGAGGCTCGTGTCGGCGGAGGCGGCCCGGCGGTTCATCGAGCGGATGGCGGCCCGGGGCATTGCGACGCCTGCCCATTACGTTCCGCTCCATGCCAGCCCGGGTGGGGCGCGCTATGGCAGGTTCTCGGGTGTCGATCGCTTCACCACGACCGAAAGCGAGAAGCTGGTGCGCCTGCCGGTCTGGTACAACATGACGGACACCGAGGTGAGCACGGTGATCGATGCCACGATCGAAACGGCGAGAGCGAAAGCGTAGACATGCCTGATCTGCAACCTGTGATTCTTTCCGGCGGCTCGGGCACGCGCCTGTGGCCGCTGTCGCGCGAAAAGTACCCCAAGCAACTGCTTGCGCTCGGGGGTGCGCTCACGATGCTCCAGGCTACCGCACAGCGGGTCGCGAGCTACCGCACCGACGGCGTGGTGGTGCGCGCACCGATCGTGGTGTGCAACGAGGAATACCGCTTCGTGACCGCCGAGCAACTGCGCGCGGTTGGCTGCCTGAAGCCGCAAATCGTGCTCGAACCGGTCGGACGCAATACGGCCCCCGCCCTCACGCTGGCGGCTCACGCCGCGCTCGCTCAGACGCAGGCGGACGCCCCGGATGTGATCCTGCTCGTCATGCCGGCGGACCACGTTGTCCGCGACACTGAAGCGTTTCACGCCGCGGTGGCCGCCGGCATCCCTGCCGCAGTCGATGGCGCGATCGTCACCTTCGGTATCGTGCCGGACCGGCCCGAGACGGGCTACGGTTATATCCAGACCGGCGCCCGCCAGCGGCCGCCTGCAGGTGCGCAGCCGCCCTCCGCCGACCTGCTCGAGCTTCGCCGCTTCGTCGAGAAACCCGACCTCGAAACAGCCAGCGCCTACATCACGAGCGGAACCTACCTGTGGAACAGCGGCATCTTCATGATGCGCGCGAGCGTCTGGCTGGCTGCGATCGAGCGCTTCCAGCCGCGGATCGCGCAGGCCTGCAAGCAAGCCTGCGCCGGCGCCCGCAACGACGTCGATTTCCTGCGCGTCGATGCCGAAGCGTTCAGCGCCTCGCCGTCCGACTCGATCGACTACGCGGTCATGGAGAAGTTGTCTGAGCCGGCCGGAGAAGGCCTGCGAGCCTGCGTCGTACCGATGGCCGCCGGCTGGTCGGACGTCGGCGCCTGGGACGCCGTCTGGCAAGTGAGCGAGCGCGACGAAGACGGCAACAGCGTGCAGGGCGACGTCGTGCTCGAAGGCACCCACGATACGCTGGTGATGTCAACCAGCCGCCTCGTCGCCTGCCTGGGCCTCGAAAACGTAGTGGTCGTGGAGACGCCCGACGCGGTCCTCGTGGCCGACAAACGCCGCACGCAGCAGATCAAGACCCTGGTAACCCGGCTGAAGAAGCAGGGACACGCCTCCACCGAGAACCACCGCAAGGTGCACCGCCCCTGGGGCTACTACGATTCGATCGACGCCGGCTCGCGCTTCCAGGTCAAGCGGATCGTCGTCAAGCCCGGCGCGAGCCTGTCCTTGCAGATGCACCATCATCGCGCCGAACACTGGGTCGTCGTGTGCGGCACTGCCAAGGTCACGGTAGGCGAGCAGGTGATCATCCTGGCCGAGAACCAGTCGACCTACATCCCCCTTGGCACCCGGCACCGGTTGGAGAACCCCGGCAAGCTGGACCTGGAAATCGGAGGACGACATCGTGCGGTTCGATGACGTCTATGGACGAGGCGGGTAGGTCGCCGAGCTCCTGGATACCCGATTAACAGCCTGACTTCAGTCAGTACATGATCGAGAACGTGGCGGCCAGCGGCTTCATGATTCTGGAAACCGTTCTCGCGCACGAAGGTGTCCATCGGAGGTATCGGCAGAGCGGCATTGCCGTTCCTCGCCCTGATGATCCTGACCGTGCTGTTGGTCACCTACGTTCCAGCGATATCGCTTTTCTTGTTGCGGCGAAACCTGCGCAGAGTTTGGAGGCAAGGCAATGGCTGTTTCGAATGCGACCGCGTCTTCGGCGACGCTGATCCACGCGTGCCTGGATGTGGCTCTTCTCGCGGAGCAGGACGGCAAGCCGCCCGTCTGCTTCGCGGTGGTGGATCGTTCTGGCACACTTTCATGCCTCTATCGAATGGATGACGCGCCGGAACGTGTCGTGTCTATCGCAATAGCGAAGGCGTACACGGCAGCGCGCATGGAAGTGCCGACTCGCGCATTCTGGGAGCGCCTTGCGCGCGAAAGCCTGACGCTTGCGGATTTCTGCGACAGCCGCTTGACCTCGCTTCCCGGCGGCATTCCGCTGCGAAACGGCAGCGGGATAACCGGAGCGGTCGGCGTCAGCGGCCGTACGCTCGATGGCGATGTCGAACTTGCCGAAGCCTTTGTCCGGATTATCGCCGATAAAGAAGAGCACTTACCTGCCTTTGAGCGTACTTGCTGCAATGTTCTGCGCAGGCCGCCCTGAAACGGGAGTGCAGAGTGAATTGCCCGCTGGTCGTAGAGGCGGGCGGGTCCGGGCGCCGCGGCAGGGTCGGTACTGCCTGCTGGCTCTCGTTCTGCCCGAGAGATGATTCGTCTTCCCTCATGTCCTTTGAAGCGAGAGTATCCGAATGATTCTCGTCACCGGCGGTGCCGGCTTCATTGGCGTTAACTTCATCCTCGACTGGATTCGCGAAACCGGCGAACCAGTCGTGAACCTCGACGCGCTTACCTACGCCGGCAATCGCCATAGCCTATATGCACTCGCAGTTGATTCGCGTCACGTGTTTGTGCACGGCGACATCTGCGACCGGGCGCTTGTCGAATCGCTGATGGCCAGGCACCGACCGCGCGCGATCTTGCACTTCGCAGCCGAGAGCCATGTCGATCGGTCGATCCATGGCCCAGCCGCCTTCGTGCGCACCAACGTCGAGGGTACGTTTGCGTTGCTCGAAGCTGCGCGCGCCTACTGGTCAAAGCTGCCAGGTGGCGAACGCGAGGCCTTTCGTTTCCTCCATGTCTCGACCGACGAGGTTTACGGTTCGCTCGGTCCGCAGGACCCGGGTTTCGCCGAGACCACTCCCTACGCTCCCAACAGCCCGTACTCGGCTTCGAAGGCCGCGTCCGACCACCTGGTGCGCGCCTGGCATCACACTTACGGCTTGCCGGTGTTGACCACGAACTGCTCGAATAACTACGGGCCCTACCAATTCCCCGAAAAGCTGATCCCCCTGATCGTCGTCAACGCGCTGGCCGGCAAGCCGCTGCCTCTGTACGGCGACGGCATGAACGTGCGCGATTGGCTCTATGTTGGCGACCACTGCTCCGCGATCCGCGAGGTGCTGGCGCGAGGACGTCCCGGCGAGACCTACAACGTGGGGGGCAACAGTGAGCGGACGAACCTGCAGATCGTGCGCGCGGTATGCGCGCTACTCGACGAATTGCGGCCCGACCCAATGGGCTCCCGCGAGCGATTGATCACCTTCGTTGCCGACAGGCCGGGCCACGATCGCCGCTACGCAATCGACGCGCGCAAGCTCGAGCGCGAACTTGGTTGGCGTCCGCACGAGAGCTTCGAAAGCGGGCTCGAGCGTACGGTGCGCTGGTACCTGGAGAATGAGACGTGGGTTCGCAACGTGCAGTCGGGCGCATACCGTGATTGGGTTGAAACCAACTACTCGACCAGGGGAACCGCATGACGACATCGAGTCAACGAAGGGGCATCGTCCTGGCCGGGGGTTCTGGCACGCGTTTGCATCCGGTAACGATCGGGGTATCAAAACAATTGCTGCCGGTCTACGACAAGCCGATGGTCTACTACCCCCTATCGGTACTCATGCTGACCGGGATCCGCGAGATCCTCGTCATCTCCACGCCGCACGATTTGCCGCTGTTCGAACGCCTGCTCGGAGATGGGCGCGACTGGGGCGTTCAGCTTAGCTACGCTGTGCAGCCCGCGCCTGAGGGTTTGGCGCAGGCCTTCATCATCGGCGCCGATTTTCTAGGCAGTCAGCCGTCGGCTCTGGTACTGGGTGACAACATTTTCTACGGGCACGATCTGATTGGGCGGCTGCACGACGCAGATCGCCGAGACGCCGGCGCAACGGTGTTTGCGTATCCGGTCCACGATCCTGAGCGCTACGGCGTCGTAGCTTTCGACAAAAAAGGCAAGGCGTCAGTCTCGAAGAGAAGCCGACTACCCCGAAGAGCCGCTACGCAGTCACCGGGCTCTACTTCTACGATTCTCAGGTCGTCGACATCGCCCGTGACATTAGCCCATCGGCGCGAGGCGAACTCGAGATTACCGACGTCAATCGCGCCTACCTCGATGCCGGGCAACTCGACGTGCAGCGGATGGGCCGTGGCGATGCGTGGCTCGATACGGGCACCCACGAGTCGCTGCTCGAGGCTTCCCAGTTCATCCAGACGATCGAGAAGCGCCAGGGGCTTAAGGTAGCCTGCCCCGAGGAAATTGCCTGGCGACAGGGCTGGATCGACGACGCGCAGTTGCGCGAGAGGGCGGCAGCGCTCGCGAAGAGTGGGTACGGCGAGTATCTGCTCGCGTTGCTCGACGACCGTATGTTCTGACGACTGCTGAATTGCTGATATGAAAGTGATCGAAACGGGATTGCCTGGCGTACTAATTCTCGAACCAAAGGTATTCGGAGACTCCAGGGGCTTTTTCTTCGAGAGCTGGAACGAAGCCGCTTTCGCGCAGGCCACCGGTGTAGATCGGCGCTTCGTGCAGGACAACCATTCGCGCTCGCGCCGAGGCGTGCTTCGCGGGCTGCATTATCAGATCCGACAGCCACAGGGCAAGCTCGTGCGTGCCACGCTCGGCACGATATTCGACGTTGCCGTGGATCTGCGCCGCTCCTCGCCGGTATTCGGGCGCTGGGTCGGGGTGGAAGTCAGTGCAGAGAACTTCCGGCAGCTTTGGGTGCCGCCCGGTTTTGGGCACGGCTTCGTCGTGCTTTCGGAGATAGCCGAGGTCATCTACAAGACTACCGACTACTACGCGCCCCATCACGAACGATCGTTGTTGTGGAACGATCCGCAGGTTGGCGTGAACTGGCCACTCGACGGCATCGAGCCGATACTGTCTGCGAAGGACGCAGCCGGGTTGCCTCTCGCTCGATGCGAATTGTTCGAATGATCAATACGAGGCGGTCATGAAAATTCTCCTGACCGGTGTGAGCGGGCAGATCGGCTGGGAACTTGCGCGTAGCCTGCAACCGCTGGGCGATGTCCTCGGGTTCGACCGCAATCGTGCCGATTTGTCCGAGCCCTCCCGCCTCAGGTCCCTCGTGGAGGCGGTGTCGCCGCATGTGGTCGTCAACGCGGCGGCGTATACGGCAGTCGACCGGGCGGAACGGGAAGTTGATGTTGCGACGACCATCAACGGCGTTGCACCCGGCGTGCTGGCCGAAGCGTCGCAGCGAGCGGGCGCACTGTTCGTTCACTACTCGACCGACTATGTCTTTGATGGCTCGGGTGCCTTGCCGCGGCGCGAGAACGCTCCGGTCGCACCGATCAACGCCTATGGCCGTTCAAAGCTGGCTGGCGAGAGGGCAATCACTGCGGCCGGCGGCGACTGGCTGGTGCTGCGCACCAGTTGGATCTATGCAGCCCGCGGACAGAATTTTGTCCGGACGATGCTGAGTCTGGGCGCTGCGCGTGAGTCGCTGCGTGTGATCGGGGATCAGATTGGCGCACCGACCTCGGCGCGACTGGTTGCAGATGCCACTGCGCAAATTGTGCAGCGCGCGCTCGACGAGCGTCAGCAAGGCCGCTTCCAGTCCGAAGTTCTGCACCTGTGCGCGGCCGGCGAAACCAGTTGGCACGGATTCGCGGAGGCGATATTTGACGATTGGCGCGCCCGGATGGGCGATGCATCGTTAACGCTGCGGGAGCTCGTAGAAATTCCATCCCGGGAGTACCC
>CAJDTU010000039.1_pt1 | contig 27811 bp, 27 predicted proteins | sample 7389901 | NCBI WGS metagenome assembly CAJDTU01 (sample SAMEA7055649, study PRJEB34461) | soil metagenome | biome: terrestrial ecosystem; feature: Peninsula; material: soil | place: Antarctica | collected 2016
ATTGCATACCGTCGATACCGCGCCCGCTGCGAGCCGCCCCTTCGTGGAGCAGGCCATCGCGAACAACGGCTTTCTGCCCAACCTGATCGGCGTGCTGGCAAATTCGCCGCTCGCCCTGGAAACCTACGTGACCGTGTCCGGCATCAACGCCCGCGCCAGCCTCACTCTGGCAGAGCGCGAAGTGGTGCAGATCACCGCTGCGCGCGTGCACGGCTGCGAGTTCTGCGTGGCCGGGCACACTGCCGTCGCATTGAAGAAGGCAAATCTCGATCCCGATACCGTGGCTGCCCTGCAATCGGGCGAAGACACTGGCAATCCGCGGCTCGACGCAGTCCGGGGGTTTGCAGAGGCGGTGATCGCCGCGCGCGGTGGTGTGTCCGATGCCGAGCTGAAGGCGTTTCGGGCAGCCGGCTTTGACGACGCCCAGGCGCTCGAGGTGGTACTCGGCATCAGCCTGGCAAGCCTGTGCAACTTCGCCAACAGCCTCGCACAATCCCCGATCAACCCGCAGCTCCAGGCCTATCGATCAGGGGCCTTGACAGCATGAGCGCCAACTTCGAGATCGTGCCCCAGGCACTGCGCGCCTGGCTTGCCGAGCATGCCGAAAGCCTCGATCGCAACGCTTCGCAAGCCGATGCCTTGCTGCCCGCCCTGGCCGGCGCCGAGGTATTCGGGGTCGGCGTGCCTGCCCGCCGCGGCGGGCAGGGAGGCGACCTTTGCAATGCGATCGACGCCATCGCTGCGGTAGCGGAGCAATCCCTTACGGCAGCCTTTGTCTTCTGGGCACAACGCTCGTTCATCGAGTACCTGCTCCTCAGCCCCAACGACGCCTTGCGCAACCGATGGCTGGCGCCGCTGCTGCAAGGTCGCCAGGCAGGGGCGAGCGGGCTGTCGAACGCGATGAAATTCCTGGCGGGCGTGGAATCGCTGCAAATCGAAGCGGTCGACGCGCCTGCCGGCTGGCAGCTCGACGGCCGCATGCCGTGGGTCACCAACCTCCGGCGGCCGGGCTACGTAGTCGCTGCGGCAGTCAGCCGCGGTCCGGGTCGCCAACCAGCGGTCGTTGCGCTGCCCGGCGATCGTCGCGGCGTTCATCGCACCGAGGATCTGGACCTGCTGGCCCTGCGCGGCAGCAATACCGCAGCCATCGGGTTGGCGAGCGTAGAAGTGCGCGACGAGGACATCTTCCATTCGGACGGCCCGGCGTTCCTGCGCAGCGCGCGCCCGTCTTTCCTGGGCCTGCAATGCGGCCTGTCGATTGGACTTGCCCGGGCCGCGCTCGCAGCCGCGCAGGCACATTGCCGCGGCGGCGAGCACGTGCTGGAACCGCGCATCGGCGCCGCCAGGCAGGAGCTGGCAGAGGCGAGCGCCTCGCTCTTCGACGGGCTTCGCAAGGGGAACTTCGTCGAGCATGCCGCGCCGCTCTTCGAGCTGCGCATCCGGCTCGCCCACACTGTACAAGAGGCGGTGCAGCTCGAGTTGCAGGCGAGCGGCGGGCGGGCCTACCTGCTGCAACCCGCCTCGGGATTCGCTCGTCGCTGGCGTGAGGCGGCCTTCATTCCGGTGGTCACACCCAGCGTGATGCAGTTGCAGACCGAATTGCAAAGACAGCTCGCCGTGCCGGCCACATGAACGCTCCGCTGCCTCGGGGCCTGGCGCTCGAAGCCGACGCGGAGCCGGCGCTGGCTGCGCGCGATCTGGCCTTCAGTTACGCGAGCGGACCGCCGGTCTTCGAACAGGTATCGCTCGACATCGGCCCGCGCGAAATCGTATGCCTCCTCGGGGGCAGCGGTTGCGGCAAGTCGACCTTGCTCAGGGTGGTGGCCGGGCTCGCGGCGCCTGCTCACGGATACGTCAGCTTCCTTGGCGAGCCGCTGCGTAGCCCGCATCCGCGCGCGGCGCTCGTGTTCCAGAAGCCGGGCCTGCTGCCTTGGTTGAACGTCGCCAGCAATGTCGGCTTCGGCCTGAGCTTCAAGCGCCAGCCGGCGATCGACCGGGCGACGCGCGATGAACGCGTTGCGCAGGCACTGGCCGGCGTCGGACTGGCCGGCAAGGCCCATCTCTACCCCTCGCAACTTTCCGGCGGCATGGCGCAGCGCGTCGCGCTGGCACGCGCGCTGGCACGCGAGCCGAAGCTGCTCCTGGCGGACGAACCGTTCTCCGCGGTGGATGCCATTACCCGTGCCGAGATGCAGGACCTGCTGGTCGAACTCGTGCATCGCTGGCATACCGCGGCCTTGCTCGTCACCCACGACATCGACGAGGCGGCCCTGGTTGCAGATCGCATCCTGCTGATGGGATCGGCGCATGGCGGCACGGGGCAGATCCTGCGGCAATGGCGGGTCGATATCGAGCGCCCGCGCCGTGCGCAGGTTGCGGCCATCGCCGAACTGCGACTCGACATCCTGGCCGCGCTGCAAGCTCCGCGCGGCCCCTTGGCCAAACCGTACAGCCCATCGCAAGCAGCGCGCCGCCCCTTGCAGGCTGAGCGTCGGCCCCTGGACGGCGCAGGACATTCCGGTCATTCATCCACTTGAACACCCGCTGCGACTCCATTCCCAGATGACCCCCCGCGACACCACTTCCCGTTTCACTCATCTTTGCGCCTCGACGAACTGCGGTTGCGGGATCACGCGCCGCGACATGCTGCGCCTGACCCTGCTCACCGGTGCGACCGCAGCCGCGCCGCTCCTGGCTGCCGGAGAGGCACGCGCGCAGGCGTTCAAGGGTGACGACATTCCGGTACGCATCGGCTACCTGCCGATCACCGACGCCACGCCGCTGCTGGTGGCACACGGCCGCAAGATGTTCGAAGCCGAAGGGCTGCGCACCGCGCAACCGCGGCTGTTCCGCTCGTGGTCGCAGATCGTGGAAGCCTTCATCGCTGGCCAGGTGAACGTGGTGCATCTGCTCTCGCCGACCACCCTGTGGATACGCTACGGTTCCCGGTTCCCGGCCAAGGTGATCGCCTGGAACCACATCAATGGCTCGGCCCTGGCCGTAGCGCCGGGCATTGAAAGCGTGGCCGATCTGGGCGGCAAGACGGTCGCGATTCCTTTCTGGTACTCCATCCACAACATCGTGCTGCAGCAAATGCTGCGTGCAAGCGGCCTGCAAGTCGCCAGCAAGCCGCGCGGCGCGGCGCTCCCGGCAAACGAGGTCAACCTGGTCGTGATGGCGCCCTCCGAGATGGTGTCGGCACTGGCGTCGAAGTCGGTTGCTGGCTACATCGTGGCCGAACCGTTCATCGCCGCCGCTGAGAACCTGAAGGTCGGCAAGGTGCTGCGTTTCGTCGGCGATGTGTGGAAGGATCACGCCTGCTGCCTGGTCACGCTGACCGAGCGCGATATCGCCGAACGGCCTGAGTGGGTGCAGCGTGTGACCACCGCCCTGGTCAAGGCGCAACTGTGGACGCGCAACGATCGGGCGCAGACCGCGGAGTTGATCTCGAATTCCGGCCCGGGCAAATACACCCCTCATACTGTGCCGGTGCTCGCCAAGGTGCTGGTTGCCTCCGACTTCCCGTCTTATGTGCAGTCGGGCGTGGTCAGGCATCCCGAATGGGCGCAGCGTCGCATCGATTTCCAGCCGTTTCCCTATCCTTCGTACACCGAACAACTGGTGCGCGCGCTGCGCGAGACACGCGTCGAGGGCGAAGCCGGTTTCCTGACTCAACTCGACCCGTCGTTCGTGGCCCGCGATCTCGTGGACGACCGATTCGTTCGCAACGCGCTGCAGCAGGTCGGTGGTCTTGCGGCCTTCGGCGTCGGCCCGGAGTTCTTGCGCAACGAGGTTATTGCACCGTGAGCGCGCACCGCACGGGGGCCGCTCGCGAATGGCTGGCGCGCATCGGCTGGCCGCTGCTGGGGTTTGCGCTCGCCGGCCTGATCTGGGCGCTGGGCATTGGTCAGCTTTCGACTGCGCCCGCGATCTCGGAGTCGTTCTCGCCGCAGGCGAGCGCGCGCGCACTGTTCTCGCTGCTGGGCAGCGGAACGCTGTGGCCCCACGTGATCACCAGCATGGAGCGCATCGGCATTTCGATGACGCTCGCGCTGGCCATCGGCGTGCCGCTGGGTGTGCTGCTGGGCCTTTCGAGACGCTTCAACCAGGCCACCAGCACCCTGTTTCATTTCCTGCGGATGATCTCGCCGCTCTCCTGGATGCCGCTGGCGGTGATGGTGCTCGGTATCGGCGATGCGCCGGTGATCTTCCTGCTGACCTTCGCCGCCATGTGGCCGGTCATGCTCAACACCGCAGCCGGCGTGGCCGCGCTCGATCCCGACTGGCTCCGGTTGTCGGCGAGCCTGTCGGCGACACGCTGGGAGACCGTGACGCAGGTGGTTCTGCCGGGCATCGTGGCGCACATGCTGACCGGCTTTCGGCTGGCGATCGGGATCGGCTGGATCATCCTCGTGCCCGCCGAGATGCTGGGGGTGTCTTCCGGGCTGGGCTACTACATCCTCGATGCCCGCGACCGACTGGCCTACTCGGACCTGATGGCCGCGATCGTGGTGATCGGCGCACTGGGTTTTGCGCTCGATGCCCTGGCGCGCGCCGCGCATCGTCGCTGGCTGCATCAGGCCCTGGACTGAAGGTGCGAGCCAGGGCCGCGGCGCAAAGGTGGCGCTGTGCGCTTCAGCGCAACTCCAGGCTCTCCAGAAGCTGCGCGACCCTTCGCTGGTCTGCCTGAACGAGCGCAAGGATCGGCCGTGGCGGATCGACGCGGGAGAGTCCGAGCGCGTTGACCGCGGCGTAGACAACCCGCAAGCTGCTCAATTCGGTGAACAGGTCCCAGAGCGGCTGCAAACGCGCATCGAGACGCCGGGCCTGCCCGTGGTCCCCGGACCGGACCGCCCGCACGATTTCGAGGCAGGGTTGGGGAAACAGCCCGGCGAGGACGCTGTACCAGGCGTCGGCTCCGGCGATCAAGGTCTCGGCTGCATCCCAGTCCTTGCTGTAGCCCAGGGAGAAGCTTGCGGGGACTTTGGCGCGCAACTCGCCAAGATGGCGGACAATATCGTGCGCGGCGGGTGCCGGATTTTTCACGGCGACGACGTTCGGGATTTCACTGAGCCGCCCGATCAACTCCGCGCCGAAGGTGAAATGGGTCGTTCCGGGGTTGTTATAGATGCAGATCGGCACGGCGCTCACACCGGCAACCGTCCGGAAATGGGTCAAGACCTCGCGGTCCGTGAGTGGCGTGTACGAAACCGGAGCAAGCAGGAGCGCGTCGGCGCCTGCCTCGCAAGCATCCCGGGCGAGAAGCACCGCCTCGTCGGTGCGCAAGGCTCCGGTACCCGCGAGGATCGGCATCTTCCCCCCGATCCCGACGACCATGGCATCGATCGCCCGGCGCCGCTCGGCACGGGTAAAGAACGGATAAGTGCCGGTGCTTCCCAGCAAGCCGATCGAATCGACGCGGGCATCGACCAGGCGCTGCACCAGGACACCGAGCGCGTCGGTGTCGATGCGCCCATGCTCGTCGGCCGGAGTGATCGGAAAGGCGGACAGCCCGCGAAATATCGACATTTCTCTTCCCCCAGTCAGCTTTGCTCTTGCGGTTCTTTCATCACCGAAGTTAATCACCTACGACAACAGGCGCGCAATGAGTCCGTACTGGAGCCCGATCGTTCAGAAGCTGACCCCCTATACCCCCGGGGAGCAACCCAGGACGACGAACCTCATCAAGCTGAACACCAACGAAAACCCCTACGGGCCTTCGCCTCGCGTGCTGCAGGCGCTGCGCTCGGCGGTGGGCGATTCGCTGCGGCTTTATCCCGATCCAGAAGCCGAAGCGCTCAGGGAAACCGTCGCCCGCCACCATGGCCTGGCCGCCGACCAGGTGTTCGCCGGCAACGGATCCGACGAGGTCCTCGCCTTTGCCTTCCAGGCCTTGCTCCAGCATGAGGAGCCGCTGCTCTTTCCCGATATCACGTACAGCTTCTACCCCGTGTACTGCCGCCTGTACGGCATCGACTTCGAGCCGGTGCCGCTCACCGACGCGTTGACGATCCGCATCGAAGACTACGACCGCCGGTGCGGCGGGATTATTCTCGCAAATCCGAACGCCCCGACCGGAACCCCGCTGTCGATCGCGATGATCGCCCGCCTGCTCGAGCAGCATCGGGATCGCGCCGTGGTCGTCGACGAAGCCTATGTCGACTTCGGAGGCGAGTCCGCAATCCCGCTGATCCACGAATTTCCAAACCTGCTGGTCGTGCACACGCTCTCCAAGGCCCGGTCGCTGGCCGGCCTGCGCGTTGGCCTGGCATTCGGGCAGCGAGCCCTGATCGAGGGATTGAACCGGGTGAAGAACAGCTTCAATTCCTACCCCCTGGACCGTCTCGCCATGGCTGGCGCGATTGCGGCCTATGACGACGAGGAACACTTCGAGACGACGCGCCGGGCAATCATCGCGTCGCGCACGAGCCTCGTCGGGCAACTGGAATCGCTGGGATTTCGCGTCTTGCCCTCGGTGGCGAACTTCGTCTTTGCGAGCCACCCCGGCCGCGACGCCGCGGAACTGGCTGGCGCGCTGCGCGAACGAGCAATCATCGTGCGCCACTTCCGGCAGCCGCGCATCGAACAGTTCCTGCGCATCACGATCGGCACGCCCGAGCAATGCGCGGCGCTCACTGGCGTGCTTGGCGAGATTCTTGGCGATGCAGCACGCGCATAGGCTCAGGGCCGCCATTCGCCAGCGCCTGGTGCATCGGGGAGCCCCCCGCTGACCCGCCGCCGGTGGGTCGCTTCGATGATCGACCGCCGGTCGGCCGGTCAGACGATCCGCCGCCGCTGGGCTGCGTCGATGATCCGTCGCCGGTGGACCGCCTCGACACTGGCCGCGCTACTTACGGCAGCGGCCGGCTGCACGGGCCTGGATGACTTGCAGCGCCAGGCGATCTTCCGGATCGATCCCGAGCAGACACGCTGGTACAGCGAGCCGCTACCGGGCACCGAGCGCTTTTACCTGCATTTGGCGAACGGCGATCGTGTCCACGCCTGGTACCTGCCGGCCGCGGAGGCGCCGAACGACGCACCGACGGTGCTTTACCTGCACGGCGCGCGCTGGAACCTGAACAACAGCGTATTCCGGCTGCGCCGATGGCACGAACTCGGCTTCAACATGCTGGCGATCGACTATCGCGGCTTCGGCGACAGCACGCCGCTGCTGCCCTCCGAGGACAGCGCCTTCGAGGACGTGCTGGCCGGCTTCGACGAACTGCGCCGACGCCAACCCGACCCGACCAGGCGCTTCGTCTACGGTCACAGCCTCGGCGGCGCGCTGGCCGTGCGCCTAGCAGCCGAGCAAGCCCAATCCGCCGAACTGGCCGGCGTCGTCCTGGAATCGAGTTTCACCAGCATCGCCGGTCTCGCCGCAACGATGCGCTGGGGCTGGCTGCCCGGAATCAGTCTGCTGGTGACGCAACCGTTCGATTCGCAGCGCCGCATCGCCCAGATGAGCGTGCCACTGTTGCTGATTCACGGCACCGGCGACCGGCTGGTGCCGCACGAAATGAGCGACCGCCTCTACGAGGCCGCACACGCCGTGCGCGGCGGCCTGAAGCGCGTGCTGAAGATCGACGGCGCCTCGCACTCCGGTGTGAGCCGCGCCGGCGGCAAAGAGTACGAGCAGGCGGTCAGGGAGTTCGTCGCTGCTGCCGGCGCCCTGGCGACAAGCGAGCGATCCGGAAGCTGATCAGGTCGCCAGCTTCGCGATTCAGTAGTGCTCCATCCTGTGTAACGGCCACGCCGGACCCGTGAACGGCATGCTGACGGGAGCGCTGCGGACGCTCGCCGATCGGGTCACGAACTTCGGATCGCGGGTCACTCAGGACACTTCCCACCCGCCGTGGCACTGAGTTGCCGTGGGTCGCGACGGGGCCACTTCGGGACGAGGAAGTCCCTTTCATTCGTCAGGTATCGCCGGTAAAGTACGGACGGGCGCTGAGCGTCAACCACGCAGGAGCCAGTCATGAAAGTCGTTCCTCGCTTGACAAGGCATGTCCCGGCGGCACTGGCATTGGTCGGCGCCTTGTCGGCGCAAACGGCCAGTGCCACGGCGTGGAACTGGAGGTACTCGGGAAGCGGCCTCAATGCTGACGGATCACTTCGCACCTCCGATACACCGGGCGCTGACGGCTACTACCAAATCCTCTCGATTGCGGGCTCGAGAAATGGCGATGCCATCGTCGGCTTGTATCCGACCGGATCTGCGATCCCTGGCAATGAGCCTTACGTGATCGACAACCTGATCCGAATCTCCGGCTCGGGCCAGATTACTCTCGAGGGCTTCGGCTACTCTCTTGCCTCAGGCGCTCATGCCAACCCTTACTTTGCGGACTTCCTGTCGCCACCCGCCTACAGCGAAGTCTTCACCCAAGACTCGACGTTCCGCGAACAGCCGATCAGCTTCAAGGCTGCGCCCGTGCCCGAGCCTTCAGCGATGGCGCTGCTCGTTTCGGGTCTTGCCGCGGTCGCGTTCTGCCGTCTTGCACGAAGGCGAGCGGGCTGATTGGCGGTTCAACTCGGACGCCGGTATGCCGGACGCTCCGGTCCAGGCCAATAGGCGTCGTTAGCGGTGGAGTCGACAGCCAAAGCCGGGAGCGGCGCGCACCTCCGCCGAGACGCGCGTGTCCGGTTGCCTCCTTCGCTGCGCTCGCTGCGGATGTCAGCGGGCGGGCCGGCGGCCCGGCCCGCCGCTGGACCCGAGCTCCAGGTTTCACCGGACATTCACCACGCGGGCTTATCTCCATGAACAGCGTCTCTGCCTCACTGGAGCGTTTCGTCAACGCTCAAGAAGCCGACTACGAGCGAGCACTCGCTGAATTGCGGGCGGGGCGCAAGCGAACACACTGGATCTGGTATGTCTTGCCGCAGTTGCGCGGACTGGGTCGCAGCCAGTTGGCGCGTGAGTACGGAATATGCGGCCGCAGCGAGGCCGAGCGCTACTTCGCACATCCACTTTTGGGCCCGAAGCTGGTCGAATGCGTGAACGCTATTCTTGCTCACTCGGATCGGAGCGCCGTAGAAATCCTGGGCGACACCGACGCCATGAAGTTCAGATCGTGCTTGACCTTGTTTGCCGCCGTCGCGCCTTTCGAACCTGCCTTCTCGAACGCCCTGGCAGCGTTCTATCAGAGTAAACCCGACATCGAGACTCTTCGCCTGCTTCGTGGCACCGTGAGGTGAGGCCCGCTCGTCCTGTCTCGCGCCCCTCCTCGACCTCCCACTCCCTGAATGTTTCATGTTCGTCCAACAACTCTGGCGGTATCCGGTCAAGTCAATGCGTGGAGAGCGTTGCGATGCGCTCGATTTAGAGGCTCGCGGTGTCGTTTCCGATCGTGCCTTTGCGATCCATGCTCCGAACGGACAACTCGGGAGCGGCAAGGCGTCCCGTCGTTTCCGACGGATCGACGGCCTGATCGAGTTTCAGGCGACGCTCTCTGCCTCGATTCCCGAGATCCGCTTTCCTGATGGCCGCCAGTGTGTGCGGGCCGATGATCCGGCGATTCACGCAACGCTCTCGGCGGTGCTCGATCAATCGGTGGCTCTCCAGCGCGAGGACCGCGTCTCGCACTTCGACTCGGCTCCGGTCCACCTCTTGACGACGGCCTCGCTGGCGTGGCTTGGCAAGGCACTTCCCGATGCAGCGCTCGACCCGCAGCGCTTCCGGCCCAATCTGGTGATCGATGCAGGCGGCCAGCATCCTGTGGAGCAGGAGTGGCTCGGCCGGAGCCTTCGCATCGGCCGGCAGGTGGTGCTGCGGATCTCGAAGCGCTGCGATCGGTGTCGTATGGTCTCGTTCGAGCAGGGCGGTCTGGTCTCGGACGATCGAATCCTCCGGCATATTGTCGAGCATGCAGGAGGCTCGTTCGGCATGTACGCCGAGGTGCTGGTTCCAGGCCGGGTGGAAGCTGGCGATTGCGTCGTTCTCGTCGAGCATGGGTCCCATGCATCGCCCCCGCCCGATGTGGCGTGCGCCTCCTGCGTTCCAGCCCTCGGCACGGTGCCCGCCCTATGATTCGCGTCGGCCTCATTTCCGATACCCACAATCTGCTGCGCCCGGAAGCGAAAGCATTCCTGCAGGGCAGCGACCTCATTGTTCACGCTGGAGACATCTGCGGGCCGGAGATCCTCGAGGAATTGCGCTCAATTGCTCCGTTGACGGCGGTGAAGGGCAATAATGACAAGGGTGCATGGGCCGATGAGCTTCCCGAGACAGAAATGATCGAGGTGGGCGACGTCTTCCTGTATGTAATCCATGACCTCGTCGAACTGGATATCGATCCGTCAGCGGCCGGTGTGGCAGCGGTCGTGTATGGACATTCCCACAAACCGCTTGTGCAAGCACGCGGCGGTGCGCTCTTCGTCAATCCCGGCAGCGCCGGGCCGCGGCGGTTCACCTTGCCGATATCGGCCGGCGAACTCCTGGTGGACGGCAGGTCCGTGTCCGCGCGAACGGTCGAGCTTCGTTGAGTCGCCTGCGTTTATAGCGTTGCTGTCAACGGCGAGCATCGTCATCAATCGGTCGTTGCCTATCGGATCTTCGCCAAGACGCTCTGGTCCGTGGACTCGTTCGATCGAATCCGTCGCTCCTGCTGCGCGCGACCGGTCGAGAACGGTGCGGAAATCGACCGCGCTGGCCTGAGCCGCTTGGCGCTCCGTGCCGCCGCGTTGTTCGACGTTGGCAGGACTGCTGTCACTGCGCAATCGCCCCGCGCCTTACGTGCGTGAGTGGGGTGCGGCCGAGCAAGCAGGCGAGCCAGTTCGAAAAATCCAGATCGGCAGCGTGGCCCCACCCCTGGCCCCGATTCGCTCGATGCCGTTTGATCTATACCCAGGATTGCCGTCTTGACGCGAAGCTCGATGCAGCTCATGGCACGAATGCCCTTTGCCTTGGCAGCTCGGTTGCTGGCGCTGGCTTTCCAAGGTCGCGCGGCGAAACGCCATCATCGCCGCCGGTCGCGTCGATGCCCATTCCATATCCCATCGCGCGATAGCCTCGCTGTCGCATCTCCCTCATCCGCAGCAATGCCGGCCACCGCAGTGATCTCGGCGGCGATGGCTTCGGTCCGGGCCACGAGCCGGTAGGAGCCTTCGAAAGCAAACAGCCGGCTGTAGATGAAGTTTCCCGCGCGTACGCGGTAGAGCGTCCCGGCGCTGGTCTGCATACCCTCGATGGGTGGCTTTGCAAACAGACCCCGACCGAAGCTGTAGATGCCGAAGATTCACCGCCCTCCGCATCAACCCGCCGCACCCGCCGCGCCTCCAGCTCCCGCCGCGTCTTGTCCAGCTCCGCCTCCAGCAGCTTGGCATACGGCAGCACGGTCTGGTACTCAGCCGCCATCACCTTGTTGGGCAGGCCCTCCAGCGCATAGTGGGCCTCGTTGCTGTCCTTGCTGGTGCACAGCACCAGGCCCACGGGCGGGTTCTCGCCCGGTTTCATCCAGTGCTCGCGGGCGTAGTTCGAATACTGTGCATCTGGCCCGCGTTGGCATGGCTGAATTTGCCGATCTTGAGGTCGATGACCAGCAGGCATTTGAGCCGGCGGTGGAAGAACAGCAGATCGACGCGGAACCCGCTGTCGTCGTCATGCTGGCCATCGAGACGCTGCGGCCGGCGCGCCGCTTCCCGAAGCGACGCGGCTGGACCGGCCTCGGCATCGTCTTTCTGCTGCTGCTGGGCGTCGTCTCCACCGTGGCGGCGCTGCAGTTCGATGCGCACTGGTTGGCCGCGCGCCGCTGGCTGGACGGCAGCCGGCTGGGTGTGGTCGGCGGCACGGTGGTCGGCTACTTCGCCCTGTCGGGCGTGATGTACCCCTGGCACCGTACGCTGCCCCGTCACGGTTGGAAGTCAACGACCTCTCTTGGACACCCGGAAACAGAAAACCCCAGTCGAATCAACGATCTGGGGTTCTTGTTGAAACAGGGTGGGACGTCCCGGAACGTCCCTGGCAGATGTCACATCTGGTCGATCATCACCTGCCCGAAACCCGAGCACGAGACCTGCGTGGCGCCTTCGAGCGAACGCGCGAAGTCATAGGTGACCTTCTTGGACAGGATCGCTTTTTCCATCGAGGAAATGATCAGGTCGGCTGCCTCGTTCCAGCCGATGTGACGAAGCATCATTTCAGCCGACAGGATTTCCGAGCCGGGGTTCACGTAATCCTTGCCGGCGTATTTCGGGGCCGTGCCGTGTGTGGCCTCGAACATCGCGACGGAGTCCGACAGATTGGCACCTGGCGCGATACCGATGCCGCCGACCTGGGCGGCCAGCGCGTCAGAAATGTAGTCGCCGTTCAGGTTCAGCGTGGCAATCACATCGTATTCGGCCGGCCGCAGCAGGATCTGCTGCAGGAAGGCATCGGCGATCATGTCCTTGATGGTGATTTCGCGGCCCGTCTTCGGGTTCCTGAAGCTGCACCAGGGGCCGCCATCGACCAGCTGGGCGCCGAATTCCTGCTGAGCCAGTTCGTAGCCCCAGTCGCGGAAACCGCCCTCGGTGTACTTCATGATATTGCCCTTGTGCACCAGGGTCACCGAGCTGCGGTCGTTGTCGATCGCGTACTGGATTGCCTTGCGCACCAACCGCTGGGTGCCCTCGCGCGAGACCGGCTTGATGCCGATCCCGGAGGTCTCGGGAAAGCGGATCTTCGTGACGCCCATCTCGTTGATGAGGAAAGCGATCAGCTTTTTCGCGCTCTCCGATCCCGACTCCCACTCGATACCGGCATAGATGTCTTCGGAATTCTCGCGAAAGATCACCATATTGGTTTTTTCGGGTTCCTTGACCGGCGACGGGACGCCCTTGAAGTAACGCACCGGGCGCAGGCACACATAAAGATCGAGTTGCTGGCGCAGCGCCACGTTCAGCGACCGGATGCCGCCGCCCACCGGGGTGGTGAGCGGGCCCTTGATCGAAACCACGTAGTCCTTCAGCACTTCCAGCGTTTCATCGGGGAGCCACACATCGGGCCCGTACACCTTGGTCGACTTCTCGCCGGCGTAGATCTCCATCCAGTGAATCTTGCGCTTGCCGCCGTAGGCTTTCTTCACAGCGGCGTCGACGACCTTGAGCATGACGGGCGTGATGTCGATGCCGGTGCCGTCACCCTCGATGTACGGGATGATCGGGTTATCGGAAACCTGCAGCGAAAAATCGGGGTTGACCTTGATTTTTTCGCCCGCAGAAGGAACTTTGATGTGTTCGTACATGCGCAAGATTCCTCAAATGGAGTACAACTCCTCATTATGCCGCACTGTCGCGGCGCCCGCCCTTGCGCCGTCGGCACGGTGCAGAACCATCAGGACATGGATCAAGCTATCGTGCTGACTACCCCTCGGTCGTCGCGGCTCGCCCGCGCAGCGGCAGGCGCGCTGGCGTTCGCGCTGGCGCTGGCTGCTCCGATCGCCTCGCCCCAAGTCACTGCCCAAGCCAGCGGCGCCCAGCCAGCGCTCCCCACGACCACCCTGCAGGCCGGCATCCATCTAATCACCGCCGAAGTGGCGGCCGATGGCGCCAGCCGGACCACGGGACTCATGTTTCGCGAATCGCTGGCGCCGAATCACGGCATGCTTTTCGTGTTCCAGGAGAAGGCCAGGCACTGCTTCTGGATGCGCAACACCTTGATCCCGCTATCGATCGCCTTCCTGGACGACGACGGCTCGATCGTGAACATCGAAGACATGGCGCCGCGCAGCGAGGCGAGTCACTGCCCGCAGCGCGAAGTAAAGTTCGCGCTCGAAATGGAACAGGGCTGGTTCGCGAAGCGCGGGATCGATGACGGCGCGAAGCTGGTCAACGCCCGGTTGTTCACGGGTCAGCGCTAAGCAGGGGTTTAAGGCGCCGGGTGCAGGACAATCGCACCCAGGCGCGGGAAGATCCAGGTTTAGGCGCAGTTCTGCGCCGCGAAATCCCAGTTAGCGAGGCTGCTCAGGAAGGTCTCCACGAACTTCGGCCGCGCGTTCCGATAGTCGATGTAGTAGGCGTGCTCCCACACGTCGATGGTGAGCAGCGGCTTGTCGGCGCCGGTGAGCGGAGTGCCAGCGTTGCTCGTGTTCACGATATCGACGCTGCCGTCGGACTTGCGAACGAGCCAGGTCCAGCCGGAACCGAAGTTGCTGACGGCGCTCTTGCTGAAGGCCTCCTTGAAGGCGTCGAACGAACTCCACTTGGCCTTGATCGCATCGGCCAGCGCACCAGTGGGCGTGCCGCCGCCACCCGGTTTCATGCAGCTCCAGAAGAACGTGTGGTTCCAGTCCTGCGCCGCGTTGTTGAAGATGCCGCCCTGGGACTTGCGGACAATGTCTTCGAGGCTCGCGTTCTCGAACTCGGTGCCCTGGATCAGCTTGTTCAGGTTGGTGACATACGCCTGATGGTGCTTGCCGTAGTGGTACTCGATCGTTTCCTTCGACACGTGCGGCGCCAGGGCGTCGGGCGCGTATGGCAGCGGGGGCAGCTTGTGTTCCATGATTCTTGTCCTCTGGCGAATGAATCGGGCAGACGTCGCGGGGCGGCGCCATCGGGAAACTGATTCTAGGCTGAAAGCCGGCGTGCAGCCAGGAATGGGCAGGCCACCCGGCGATCCGCGCGCCGCGCGCGCCCGGACTGCGCCAAGCGCCGCGCGGGTACTCGCGGGTCAGGCCGGCAGCGGGCGGCGTCAGTGAGCCGCGACGGCGGCATCAGGGAGTCGCGGCGGCGGGCCGGATCCCGGTGACCCTTGCGTCGAGTTCGCCCGCGGCGAGCCGGATTATCACGGACTGCCCGAGGCCCGCCTGGTTGGAGTCGCGCAGAACGGCGCCGTCGATGCCGCTGACAATGGCATAGCCACGGTCGAGGACCGCCTGAGGGCTGACCAGCGCCAGGGTGGCGGCAGCTGCGTCCAGGCGGTGCGCCGAACGGCGCCCGACCTCGTGGATCGCGCCGTGCAAGCGACGCTCGAGCGATGCGAGCCGTTGCGCAGCCAGGTCGGCGCGCGGCGCGCGCAAGCGAGCCGCCAACTGCTCGATGGCGCCCGATCGGCGCAGCGCCTGCCCGGCCCGGGCGGCGGCCAGGCGTTGCGCCAGCGCCGTGAGGCGACGCGTGCGGTCACGCCATTGAGCCGATGGCGCGCGCAGCAGGCGCACCGAGGTGTCGAGTCGCTGGGCAGCGTGATCCAGCAGCCGGCGGTTCGCCGAACGCAGGCGTTCGGCCAGCCTGCGCACGTGCCGTGCGAGCTCCCGGCGGTCCGCGGCCACGAGTTCGGCAGCCGCGGTCGGTGTGGCCGCGCGCAAGTCGGCCACGAAGTCGGCGATCGTGAAATCGGTCTCGTGGCCCACGCCGCTGATGACCGGGATTGCGCAGGCAACGATCGCCCGGGCGACCACCTCCTCGTTGAATGCCCACAGGTCCTCGATCGATCCGCCGCCGCGCACGAGGAGCAATACCTCGCACTCGCCTCGGGCGCCGGCACCCGCGATCGCGGCAGCGATCCGCGCGGGGGCATCGTCTCCCTGTACCGAGGTGGGATAGAGGACCACGGCGACGCCCGGGGCGCGTCGGCGCAGGGTGGTGAGAACGTCTCGCAAGGCGGCGGCCTGCAGCGAAGTGACAATGCCGACCGTGGCGGGCGCGCTTGGCAGCCGGCGCTTTCGCCCCGGCTCGAACAGCCCTTCCCGCTGCAGCGCCTCTTTCAGCTGAAGAAAACGCCGGTACAACTCCCCGGCGCCGGCGCGGCGCATCGACTCGACGGTCAGCTGGAATTCGCCGCGCGCCTCGTACAGCGTGGGCAGGGCCCGGATGTGGACGTGATCGCCCTCGCGCGGGGCAAAATCGACGTAACGCGCACGACCGCGGAACATCACGCAGCGCACCTGTGCGCCCGCGTCCTTGAGTGAGAAGTACCAGTGACCACTCACTGCGCGGGTCACGTTCGATAGCTCGCCTGCCACCGCGAGCACCGACAGGCTGCGCTCGAGCAGCCCGGCGACGGCCCGGTTGAGCTGTGAAACGGTGAGGATTTCACGCACCAGCGCAGGGCTTGCGGGCCGAAAGTCAGTGTTCATGCGGCTTGCGGGGTAGAACCTGTCCACATGCGCTGGCTGCGCGCCAGGCATTGACTCGCCGCGCCGACTGCGCTATTAGGGGCTGCATAAGTGCTTGATCGGGATAGTGTTTTCACGTGCCAAAGGATTGGGCAGCGCCCGGAATCCGCGCCATTTCAGGCTTCGCCAACATTGTTCAGCACTTTCTGCACAGACTTGTCCACAGGATCTGTTGATGACTCGGGTGCGCGCCGGGGCGGGGCGCACCCGCGCTCCCTGCGAATCGTAGCGCTTGCGGCGCGGCGTCCAAAACCGGGACAATTGCGATCCATGTTCCCGACCGTGACAACGACCTGCTCGAAATTCACCGAGTTGCAGATCGACCTGCCATCGGCGAACCCCGCAGAGCCGGGCGAGCGCCCCGCTCAGCCGGCGATCGTGGTCGCCGCCGACGCACCTTGATGCGCGGGCGTCTCGAGCGGGCCTTGCGCCGACTCTGGTTCACGCCGCAGCGAACGCGCGCAATGCGTACGCTCGACGCTTTGCTCGCGCCGCTTGCCGCACTTACGGGGCGCGTCGCCGGCCGCCAGCGGGCGCGAATCGCCGCACTGCCGGCACCTGCGGTGCCCCTGGTCGTGATCGGCAACCTCATCGTCGGCGGCTCCGGCAAGACGCCGCTGGTGGCTGCGGTGGTGGCAGCGCTCGCCGCCCGGGGCTGGCGCCCGGGCATCGTCGCCAGCGGCTACGGCGCGCGGCGCAGCGACGCCCGCCTCGTGCGCGCCGGCGATTCGCCCGCCGATGCCGGCGACGAAGCCTTGCTGCTGGCCAGGGTCACCGGCCGACCTCTGGCGGCCGCCCGCCAGCGAGCCGCCGCAGTGGCGGCGCTGCTCGACGCGCACCCCGAGATCGATGTGGTCATCAGCGACGACGGCCTGCAACACGCCGGCCTCGCGCGCACGCTGGAGATCGCGGTGTTCGATCGGCGCGGCGTCGGCAATGGTAAGTTGCTGCCGGCCGGGCCCTTGCGCGAACCGCTTGCCCATCTGGCCGGCATGGATGCGGTTGTCCTGAACGCCGGCGCTGCGGCGCCTTCGACCGGGCAAGAAGACCCGGCGCTGCCAGCAGCAGCGTTGACGAAATCGGCACGCGTCTTTCGTTTTCGCGTGGTGCCGCATCGCTTCGTTCGTGTCGACGAGCACGCCGAGCCGCTCGCGCCCGCCGCGTTCCGGGCGCTGGTGCACCAGGCCCCTGCGGCTACCGGCCAGGGCGAGCGCCTGCCCGCCGGTACAGGCGCGTCCCTGACGGCAATTGCCGGCATCGCCGAGCCGCGGCGACTCTTCGATACGCTCGTGCAACTCGGCCTGCCGCCCGCATTGCGGGTCGCGCCGGGTGATCATCGAACGCTCGATGCCGCGGCTCTGGCCGCGCTGCCCGGACGCTTTGTCGTCATGACGACCAAGGACGCCGTAAAATGCCGGGCATGGGCGGACGCCCGGTGCTGGGCGCTCGAAGTACGCGCCGAGCCCGAGTCCGGATTCATCGACTGGCTCGAAGACGAACTGCGCGAGGCAACAAGACTTGGACTCCCGCCTGCTTGACATCCTGGTGTGCCCGATCTGCAAGGGCCCGCTCAAACACCAACGCGGCGGCGCTGCCGCCGATGGCTCGCCGATCGATGGCGAGCTGATCTGCCCGCCCGATCGCCTGGCATTTCCAATTCGCGACGGCATCCCGGTGATGCTGGTCGACGAGGCCCGCCCGATCGAGCAAGCCGATTGACGGGCTCGGCACCGGCGGGCGGGCCGCCTTTCATCGCGCTGATTCCCGCCCGGCTCGCCTCGACCCGCTTGCCCGACAAGCCGCTGGCCGATATCGGCGGGCGACCGATGATCGTTCGGGTCGCCGAGCGCGCCCGCCTGGCCGGGGCCGGGCAAGTCGTCGTGGCAACCGATAGCGAACGCATCGCGAGCGCCGTGCGCGAGTCGGGCTTCGACGCGATCATGACCGAAAGCGCCCACCCCTCCGGCACCGATCGGCTCGCCGAGGCGGCGCTTCGACTCGGGCTCGAAGACGACGACATCGTGGTCAACATCCAGGGCGACGAGCCGCTGATTCCGCCCGCGCTCGTGCGCGCAGTCGCCAGCCGCCTGAGCGCGTCGCCGCAGTGCGCGATGGCGACCGCCGCGCACCTGATCACCGATGCCGCCGACTGGCGCAACCCGAATGTCGTCAAGGTAGCGCTCGATCGCAACGGTCTGGCCCTGCTGTTTTCGCGCGCATCGATACCGTTCGATCGCGACGGCCGATCGCCGGTTCCGCCCGGCGCCTTGCGCCATATCGGCCTTTATGCCTACCGCGCCGCCTTTCTGCGCAGCTACCCTGCCCTGGAGCGCGCGCCCATCGAGATCCTGGAATCCCTCGAGCAACTGCGGGCTCTGTGGCACGGCTACCGGATTGCCGTGGAGTTGACTGCCGATGAGCCGCCGCCTGGCGTGGATACCCTGGGCGACCTCGCGCGGGTTCGCGAAATTTTTGCAGGGTCGTCCTGAACGTGCGCACGCGATTGCAGCGGGCCGGCAAGCGCCGCTGCCTGAAATTGACCGCCCGTCGGCTTTGACGGTACGCTTGCGCTGCTCTTCTCCACTATCAGGTTAATCCCATGCGTCTGATTCTGCTCGGCCCGCCCGGCGCCGGAAAGGGCACTCAAGCCGCCTACATCACCCGCAAATACGGCATTCCGCAAATCTCCACGGGAGACATGCTGCGCGCCGCCGTGAAGGCCGGCACGTCGCTCGGAGTGACAGCCAAAAAGATCATGGACACCGGGGGCCTGGTCTCGGACGAGATCATCATTGGCCTCGTGAAGGACCGGTTGCGCGAGCCCGACTGCCAGTCCGGCTACCTCTTCGATGGTTTCCCGCGCACCATCCCGCAGGCCGAAGCGATGAAATCGGCAGGCGTAGGGCTCGACTTCGTGCTCGAAATCGACGTCCCCGAGCAAGACATCATCGAACGGATGAGCGGACGGCGGGTGCATCCGGCGAGCGGGCGCACCTATCACCTGAAGTTCAACCCGCCAAAAAACGCCGGCAAGGACGATGCCACCGGCGAAGAACTGATCCAGCGTGACGACGATCGCGAGGAGACCGTGCGCAATCGCCTGAAGGTCTATCGGGCTCAAACGCGCCCGCTGATCGACTACTACGGCGACTGGGCGAACACCGGCGATCCCGCGGCGCCCCGGTACCGGCGCATTTCGGGCCTTGGCTCGGTCGACGAGATTGCTGAGCGAGTGCTGCACGCGCTCGCGTAAACTGCGCCCGCCGCACCCAGTTCGGGCGGTTGCGTCGTCCAGTACTCAAAAAAATTCATCTCGAGGGGTAATAATGACAGCGACTTCAGCGGGCGTCCTGTTCGCTCTTGTCTGCGGACTGGCCGCGGTGATCTACGGAATCTATTCGAGCCGCTGGATACTGGCGCTCGATGCCGGCAATGCGCGAATGCAGGAGATCGCCGGCGCCATCCAGCAGGGCGCGCGCGCCTACCTGAACCGCCAGTACCGGACCATCGCCATCGTCGGCGTCATTCTGTTCATCATCATCTGGCTGGTTCCAGGCCTGGGCCTGGCCACCGCCATCGGTTTCGCGATCGGCGCGATCCTTTCCGGCGCCGCCGGCTATATCGGCATGAACGTGTCGGTGCGCGCCAACGTTCGCACCGCCCAGGCTGCCACGCACGGCCTGAGTCCGGCGCTGAACGTGGCCTTCAAGGGCGGCGCGATCACCGGCATGCTGGTGGTCGGCCTGGGCCTGCTCGGCGTGGCCGGCTACTACGGCATCCTGATGGGCTCGGCCCCGAAGGGCACGGCGATGGTCGGCTCGCTGCATGAGGTGATCACGCCGCTGATCGGCCTTGCGTTCGGCTCGTCGCTGATCTCGATCTTCGCGCGACTCGGCGGCGGGATCTTCACCAAGGGCGCCGACGTCGGCGCCGACCTGGTCGGCAAGGTCGAAGCCGGCATTCCTGAAGACGATCCGCGCAACCCGGCGGTGATCGCCGACAACGTCGGCGACAATGTGGGCGACTGCGCGGGCATGGCCGCCGACCTCTTCGAGACCTACGCGGTCACGCTGATCGCCACGATGCTGCTCGGGTCGCTGGTCATGAAGGGCGCCGAAATGCAGGCGGTCGTCTACCCGATGGCGCTCGGCGGCATGTCGATCATCGCTTCGATCATCGGCGCGAACTTCGTCAAGCTCAAGGCCGGCCAGACCCATGTGATGGGTGCGCTCTACAAGGGGCTGGCATGGGCGGGCGGGCTGGCCACGATCGTCGCCTACCCGATCACGTCCTGGATGTTCGCAGGCACCGACCTGTCACATTCCGGCACCTCGGTCACGAACCTGTGGCTGTGCGTGGTCGTTGGCATGGTGCTCACCGGCCTGATCGTGTGGGTCACCGAGTACTACACCGGAACGCAGTTCAAGCCCGTGCGCTACGTGGCACAAGCCTCCACGACAGGCCACGGAACCAACATCATCGCGGGCCTCGCGGTGTCGATGAAATCGACCTCGGTGCCGGTGCTCCTGGTTTGCGCGGCGATCCTCTCGTCGTACTGGTTCGGACACCTCTACGGCATCGCCATCGCGGCGACCTCGATGCTCTCGATGGCTGGCATCATCGTCGCCCTCGACGCCTATGGCCCGATCACCGACAACGCCGGCGGCATCGCCGAGATGGCGAACCTGCCCGAGTCGGTGCGCAACATCACCGACCCACTCGATGCGGTCGGCAACACCACCAAGGCGGTCACCAAGGGCTACGCGATCGGCTCGGCCGGCCTCGCCGCGCTGGTCCTGTTCGCCGACTACACGCATGCCCTCTCCTCCGAGGGGCTCGACCTGCTGTTCGACCTGTCGAACCCACTGGTGATCGTCGGCCTGTTCCTGGGCGGCCTGATCCCGTTCCTGTTCGCCGCAATGGCGATGGAAGCGGTCGGGCGCGCGGCCGGTTCGGTCGTGGAGGAGGTGCGCCGACAATTCCGCGATATCCCGGGAATCATGGCGGGGACCGCAAAACCGGATTACTCGCGCGCCGTCGACATGCTGACCGCCGCGGCAATCCGCGAGATGATGATTCCGTCGCTGCTGCCGATCGTCGTCCCGATCATCGTCGCGATTGCTCTCGGACCGGTGGCGCTCGGCGGCCTGCTGATGGGCACCATCGTCACCGGCCTGTTCGTCGCGATCTCGATGTGCACCGGCGGCGGCGCCTGGGACAACGCCAAGAAGTACATCGAGGAAGGCCACCACGGCGGCAAGGGATCCGAAGCGCACAAGGCTGCGGTGACCGGCGACACCGTCGGCGATCCCTACAAGGACACCGCCGGCCCGGCGATCAACCCGCTCATCAAGATCATCAACATCGTTGCGCTGCTGCTCGTGCCCTTGATGGGCACGCTGTACGCGGTGGAACCCGGCACCGCCGCTGCCGGTTCCACCGCACCGGCTGGAAACACCGCGGTCTCTCCTGCACCCTCGATGTTCGGCGCAGCGACCACGGGAGCGGCAACCGGTGCGGCGGTCGGCGCATCGACGGTGTCGCCGTTGCCGCCGATTGCCCTGCCGGCCAAACCGACGACTGCGCCGGCACCGACCGCCGCGCTGCTCCCCGCGCCCGCGCCCGCGCCCACGCCCACGCCGGCTCCGGTCCCGGCAGCAGCGCCCGCACCGACGCCTGCGCCGGCGACCGCCGCCCTTCCGGCGACTCCGGCGACCTCAGCCGCTCCCCCCGCGGCACCCTTACCCGCAGCCACTCCCGGACCCGCAGCAACCCCGGCGCCAGAGCCTGCAGCGCCCGCTCAGGCTGCCCCGGCCCCGGCCACATCCTCAGCGCCCGCCGAGGGCAGCAGCGCATCCGCAGCCCCTGCCCCGGCCCCGGGCACGTCCGCGCCGCCTGCTCCCGCCGCCGACACCTCCGCGGCGCCGGCTTCGATCGCGGCTACGACCGCAGAAACTGCGCCACCGGCCGCTCAGCCCGCAGAGGCTGCAACGCCAACCACAGCCCCGCCTCAGCTCGACCAGGCGCCGACGGTGCTTGCCGGCGGCAATTATCCGGACGCCCTGAGCCTCTACTTCGACTCCGGGAAATCGGTGATCGCGAGCGATGACGCGGAATCGCTGGACAAGATGGCAACGTGGGCGAAATCCGAAGCAGACGCAAAAGTCGCCATTTCCGCCTACCATGACACTTCGGGCAATCCGACAGCGAACGCCGACCTGGCGAAGAAGCGCGCCCAAGCGGCGCGCGACGTCCTGGTAGCGGCGGGCGTGCCCGCTGACCGGATCGTGCTGGTCAAGCCCCAGGAAGCCGCCGCCGGCACCGGCGACGATCGTTCGGCGCGGCGCGTCGAGATCTATCCGACCCGGTGAGTTGGCGCACTGCAGATCCTGGCCCGGGTCAATCCAGAAGGAGTCCAGTCAATGAAGATCGATGGCAAGGTGGTGCTGGTGACCGGCGGTGCATCGGGGCTCGGCGGCGCGACCGCGCAGCGGATCGTCGAACTCGGCGGCAAGGTGCTGATCGCCGACGTGAACGACGCGCTAGGTCGAGGATTCGCAGCGCAACTCGGCGGCGAGGCCCGATTCCAGCGCTGCGACGTGACTTCGGAGGCTGAGGCGAAAGCCGCGATCGACGCAGCGGTCGCGTTCGGTCAACTGGTGGGCCTCGTCAATTGCGCCGGGATCGGGCCGCCAGAGAAGACCGTTGGCCGGGACGGTCCACACTCGCTGGAGCTGTTCACGAAGGTCGTGCAAATCAACCTGATCGGCAGCTTCAACATGCTGCGCCTGGCGGCGGCCGCCATGATGAAGAACTCGCCAAACGAGGAAGGCGAGCGCGGCGTCATCGTGAACACCGCCTCGGTGGCCGCCTACGACGGTCAGGTCGGCCAGGCTGCCTATGCTGCCTCCAAGGGCGGCATCGTAAGCATGACGCTGCCAATCGCCCGTGATCTGGCACGCGAGGGCATCCGCGTCGTGACGATCGCCCCCGGCCTCTTTCTCACGCCGCTGCTCCAGAGCCTCCCGCAGGACGCTCAGGACTCGCTCGGCAAGCAGGTGCCTTTCCCCTCTCGGCTGGGCCGTCCGAGCGAATACGCGGCCTTCGTCGAGCAGGTTTTTGCCAACTCGATGCTCAATGGGGAAACGATCCGCCTCGACGGCGCGATCAGGATGGCACCCCGGTAATCGGAACTCCGACTCCCGGGGGCATCTGACGCCAAACGGCGGCGCCCGGGGGACTGCCGGTTTCGAATCGAGCCCGGCGGTCTCCTGACACCTCGTCATCATGCTTTCCGGATCGTTGGCGTACCGCTTTCAAGAGCGGGATGTCCAGTTGCGCCAGATCCTGCACCCTGTGCTGCACCAGGTCGAGGGCGGAACGCAGCGGCGGCGACATTTCTCCGAGGAGCGATTCGCGCGTGATCTCGAACGGCGCTCGCAACCCGTGGTACTCCACGGGGTCGGCTACCTGGTTGAAGGTGAGGCCGAGGCTGCGCAGCAGGCGCGCGAGGCGCAACTCCATCATCACGAACACGGCGTGCAAACCGACCTCGACACCGAGCCAGGCGGCGGCGAACACCAGTCCCAGGGCAGGCGGTATATTGCGCCGGCGAGAGTCCTCGCTGAAGCTGCCGAGTTCCTGCACGGCATACAGGCCCATTTCCTGATCGCTCTTGCGTCGGCGGAACTCTTTGGCCACGGCCAGGCGTGACACCTCTCCGATGCGCTTGCGCGGCGTACTCAGGAAGACTTCCGAACGGCGCGCGATCTGCTCGCCGGCGACGATCTCGAACGGGAACGGCCGGGCGATGTCGGCGGGATCCGCCACGATCAGGCGAACGCAACCCATGACGAGCCCGCTCGCGTTGTGCCGCAGCAGCACCGTCAACGCCCGAGGGTCGAACAGGTCACGCTCGCACCCGGTCGGAAAATCTTCTGCCCGCTCGAAGTGCATCTCATCGACATAAACCTGATAGCGCAGTCTGAAGCTCTCGTCGAGCAACTCGTTGCGATCGGCGAGTTCAAGCGAAAAATAGTCGAAAAAGCCGCTGCGGAATTGCGCGGTCAGCCCGGTTGGCTTCGACTCGTTGGCGAAGTCTGTTGCGATCATCGATTGGCTCCTGTGCATTGCAGACCGGTTCCCCAGGTCAACGCCTGCGCTGACTCTAACGGCCGCGCTTTGCCGAGGACAAGCAACCGACCGACCGGCGGTCGAATTCCTTCAGTCGAACGGAAGCGCCCGATCAGGCGCTCCGGGCTGCACGCAACGAGTCCGCTTCGTGGCTCAGTAACGGCCTCGTCCCTCAATGCCGGGCGGGGAGCAGCCGGATCCGGGTCTGGGTAGCCGCCTCGACCGCCTTGCGCGTATAGAGGAGCGGGAAGTACTGGCCGCTCAGCCAAAGCGGGGCAAGGTCGCGATAGTGCGGGCTTGCCGGGTCGCCGGACTGGCCCGGATGGTTGACCGCCCGCGAGTTGTCCCAGTTGCCGACATCGACGACCACCCGGAACGAGGGTCCGTTGGTCTGACGAAAGTCGCTCACCCGATAGGTCGACTGATTCGGGGTATACGGGCCGCCTGCCTTCGGAAAGGGCCCGACATCGAGCCGGGAGCGCGTGGCAGGATCGACAATCGCCGCAAAGGGATGCTCATTCAGGTTGTACTGAAGCTTGCCCCATTGCCATTGCTTCGCATCCGGGCCTTGCAGCTTCACCATCTCCGCGTACGCCGCGCCCAGGCTGCTCAATAACACCTGGTCGCGCCTGGCGTCGGCTCGATCGCCAAACAGGCTCTGCGGCTGCTCGAGCGCGTCGAGCATCACGGCAGTATCGGGTGCGCCCATCGCCTGGTCGGCTTGCGGGCTGAGCACCGCTGCCTTGAACGCCTTGCCCAGATGCCGGCTGAACCACACCTGTTGCAGCGCGGCCGGGGCGGAGGCGACTCCCAGCGAGGTATCCCATCCATTGAGCAAGTCGAGCGCCGCCCGGGTGTCCGGATCCTCGCTCCGGAGCGGCCTGAGCAAGCTGAGCAGGCGACGGGCAGGAATCGATACGATGTCGTTTTGCAGTTGCTGCGACATTTCGAGAGAAACGCTTGGCAGGTTCCTCAAAACCTCGTCGATTCGTTCATGGCGCGAGCCGTTGGTCCATTCGAAACCGAGCTTTCGTTCGGCAACGGGGTAACCCGCAGGCAGATTGTATTGATTCGATGTAGTGAAATAGCCGGCGGGCGGATTGTAAGCCGACGGCAGCTGGTCGCCACGCCAGAATCCGTTCCACTCGTAGCGTCCGTCGCCGGGCACCGGCAGCAGGCCGTCCCAGTTCGGACGAATCGGCGCGAGGCCGCCTGGCACCCAGCCGATATTGCCTTTGTCGTCGGCGTAGACCTGGTTCTCCGTCGGCGCGCCCCAGTGCAGCATGGCCTGCTTGAACTGGTCGAAGTTCTTTGCCCGCATGTACTGCACCGCGCCGAAATACGGCGCCATCCCCGGTTCCAGCCAGCCGGTGCGCACCGCGAAGGCGCGCTGCTTCTCGGACTCGACATAGATCACCGGCCCGTGCCGGGTGAACCTCAGTTCGACCTGCTGCGGCTTGCCGTTGTGGACCTGGATGGTTTCCTGGATGACACGAAACGGCTCCCATCGGTCCTGATAGCGATACTCGTTCGGATTGTCCGGATTGAGCTGATAGACGTACAGATCCTCCTGATCGATGTTGAAGATTGTCAGGCCGAAGGCGATCGTGCCGTTATGGCCGATCGAGATACCCGGCAAGGCCGGCTCCCCGGCGCCGATCACCTTCAGCGAGGGTGTATCGATGTGCACGATATAGCGCAGGCTCGGCGCGGAATAGGCCCGGTGCGGATCGTTCGCCATGATGGCGCGGCCGGTCGATGACCGGGACGGCGCGATCACCCAGTTGTTGCTGCCTTCAGTGAGCTCCTCGGGGTTGGCGGCGCCAGCCATGAGCGCATTGCCGGCATCCGCGCTTTTGAGCGCTTCGGGTGTCAGCTTGACGCCCTGAGTTGCGAGCTGGAAGACCTTCAGGACGTCTGTTGGCAGGCAGGGATCGAGCCCTTCCGGCACTTTCGTTTGCCAGTCGGGAGGCTGCAGCCCGAAGCGAATCTCGTCCGACTTGAGATTCGACTGGCACGTCACCTTGGCACGCGCCACTTCGCTCGTCAGGTTGCGCGTCAGACCATGGCTGCGAATCCGCACCACATCGTCTGCAGTCCAGTGAGCCGGCTGGTAGTGGAGATAACGGAATTCATAGGGCAGCTTGTCCGGGCGTTGCGCGAGCCAGTCGATATAGGCGTTGATGCCGGCTGCAAATCGGGTCGCGATGCGCTGCGCGTCAGGGCTGTAGCTTTGCCACTCCTTTTGCATATCGCCGCGATAGAGAAACAGTCGCGCCGCACGGTCCTGTTCCACGTAGGCAGGGCCAAAGACTTCGGCAAGTTGGCCGAGACCCCGCCGGCGCCACAGATCAATCTGGAACAGGCGATCGCGCGCCGCGTTGAAGCCCTGGGCCAGGAATGCGTCGTCCTCGTTGCTGGCGTAGATGTGCGGCACGCCCCATCGGTCGACGAGGATGTCGGCGGGCCGGGTCAGCCCGGCAATCGTGATGGTCTGCGTGGCCGGGTGAGCCCTGACCGGCGCCAGGGCGGAGGCGTCGAAAGGCAGCAGGGCGAGGCACAAGGCAACGGGCAGGGCAGCAGCAAACGGCTTGCTCGACATGAGAGGGTCTCTCCGAAATGACACACACGGCAATCATCGCGTCTCGCACGGGAGGTGCGCAAGCATTGTCTTCGAACGCGTGCGGCCCCGCCTCACCGCTGCAGGCGCCGATATTCGCTGTAGTGCCGAATCGCTTTGCGCGCGTGTCCGAGCATTTCGTGCAGACGCGCCACGTTGTAGTGTGCATCGGCAAGGTTCGGCGCCAGGCGCAGGCAGCGTTCATAGGACTGGAGGGCTTCCTCCTCAAGCTGCAGGTCCTCGAGCGCGACCGCAAGGTTGTAGTGCAAAAGCGCTTCGCCTGGACAGTGCCGCAGCGCTTCGCGGTAAAGCGCCACGGCCTCCGCGTCGCGGCCTGCATCAGACAACATGACGCCGAGATTCAGGTAGGCGTCAACGCGATCGGGCGCAACCTGGATGGCTTTTCGATACGCAGCCTCGGCCTTGTCCTTGTCCTGCGGCTCCAACTCGACACCCTGGCTGAACCAGTCGGGCAGCGTGTCGGAAGGCACTTGCCGCGTACGCACGAGAAAACTGACCGCCGCACCCTCGGTGCGCTCGAGCTCGAAGTCGAGCAACAGCTGGCCGGTTTCGGCCTGCCACTGCGTTTCGCCGTCGCGCACGGCGATCTCGCTACCCACGGCGGCAATGCGCAGCCCCGTGAGCGGCAGCTCGGCCGGCAGCCGGGTCCTCAGTTCACGCAGCGAGCGCAGGATCTTGCGAGCCGGTATCCCGGCTCGCTGCAGCTCGTAGGCCGTGCGCAGCAACACGACATCCTGAAAAGTGAACTGGTATTCCCGCCGCTTGCCGCGAGTCGGGGTCACGAATCCGGCCGCAATCAGACCGCTAATGACAGCCCTGGAGATACCGAGCATCGACTGGATGCTGCGCAGGGTGTAACTGTCCATATGCTGGCCGGATCATTTCCTCGCGCGCGCGCGCGACGCTGCGGCCTCGCCCGCGTCCGGCTGGCCAGCCCGCTTTGCGCCCTTGC
>CAJDTU010000068.1_pt1 | contig 25906 bp, 27 predicted proteins | sample 7389901 | NCBI WGS metagenome assembly CAJDTU01 (sample SAMEA7055649, study PRJEB34461) | soil metagenome | biome: terrestrial ecosystem; feature: Peninsula; material: soil | place: Antarctica | collected 2016
GATGGCGCTCGCGGATCTTCGCCTCGGGCACGGAATGACCGCCTTGAGCGCTTCGCAGCCGCACTCTCGCAACCGATATTTCTTCGGGTACCGCGATCACATGGACGATGACCTGGTAGCCACCCTGCTGCTTCGCCTTGTCCAGCAATTCGATCTTCGATGGGTGCGAGAACACCGTCTCGACAACGAACGAAATCCGCCGCGCAAGCGCCTGGCCTCTCGCCTGCTCCGCCAGTGCCGCCGCCTCGTGCCCGTGCGCCTCCTCATCGCCGGGCCAGCGCTGCCGAGCGATGATATCGGCATTGATGAAGGGGAGCCGGGTGATTGGCGACAAGATCCGCTCGAAGAACGTGGTCTTGCCCGCCCCGTTCGGCCCGATCACCAAGTGGAGAACGGGCAACGAAGGTCACCGATCAGGTTTCGGTGTGACGATTCGAAGCTGCCCGTGCTCGTCGATCTCGGCGTAGGAATGTCCCTCCGTCTCGAATGCGGCCGCGAGGTCGAGCCGGGCCAACCTCTCGGCCAATTGCTCGTCCCATAACGTTCGCACCAGCGCCTGCTCCGACGCCTCGAGACGATCGTAGCTGCATTCCCCGGTCAGCACTGCTTGCACCTGAGCCACCGAAACGTCAGGACTGCGCTCGAGCTCTCTGCCCAGCCTTGCCCAGTGATTCACTTGTTGGGACACACTGCGACTCATCGCCCGCGCGGCCTCGCGCGCAGAGGCGTCCAGCTCGCGATCGATCCGGATGGGAGCAGAAGCGGAAGACATGGCGTTTCCTCGATGATTTGTAGCATTATGCTACGTTTTTCTTGTACGGCAGGAAGAAATACGGCGATCAACGAGGCTGGGGCGCCGCCGCGTCTCCGGCGGGACGGCGCAGGGCTGAGCGGTTTCTGCACGAATGGCCAACGGTTAGCCCTCCAACGCCTCCGGCTCGCGCGCCCCCGCTTCGGCCAGTCGAACGCATTCCTCAGCCAGCGCGGAGTCGCCAAGCGTCTGCAGCGTGCGCATGGCGGCGACGTCCTCGGCGTGCTGGCGGCACTGACGCCGGTAACCCTCGCGGGTCTTGCGGCACACCAGGCTCTGTGGAGAGCCTTTGCGCTCGGTGACATGGCTCATGTCCAGTCCGTGCTGCTCGATCTGACGGTGCAGGTGCTGTCGCCGGTCCTGACGGACGCGAAAGCGCTGCTCCTGCAGTCGTGGGTCGAGCGCGAAGGCTTGCAGCGCCCGGCAATCGTCGCAGCGGCAAGACAGCGTGACCGGCTGGCTCCAGTCGCGCGGCGCCGCAGGCGGGAACTCGCTGCGCGCCAGCAGGAAGGCGCAGCAATGGCGCCAGAGCCGCAGCCGTTGCGCATCGCTGCTGATGCCGAGGCTGCCACCGTCGACGCCGCCACCACCGCCCTCCGCCGCTGCTCCCAACGACTGCAGCGCCGGCACCAGCACTCGCCTCGGGTCGAAGACTTGCGGTTCGGCGATCAGGGCGCCGACCGCGGCCGCGCGCCCTTGCTCGCTCAGCAGCCGTTCGGACACGGACAGAAGCCGATAGCAGCTCAGGGCGTCGGCGGCGGTTTCGTCGTAGGGCAACCACCACCCGTCCCTGGCCCGCTCCCGCCGCGCGGCGAGCGCGGGCAGCGCCTCGACCAGTGCCTGCGCACTGCCGCGCAACGCCGCGGCGTGGGCCGGGCTGCACTGCGACAGGTTCGCTGCCTCGAGCAGGAACAGCAGCTCGCACAGCGCGCGCGGGCAGCGCAGGAACGCCGTTTCGACCAGCGCGCCAAGCAGCCTGTCGAGGGATTGCGCCGTCAGCATCAGCAGCGCGGCATCGGCGAGCGCGGCGTTCTCGTTGCCGTCGTAGTCGGGAACCAGCACATCGTGCATAAAACGTTCGCCCGCCACCGTCGAGCCGAAGCGGGCCAGACAGCGCAGCATTCGAGCACGCAACGGCCCCTCGGGCCCGGCGGTGTATCGCGGGCGGCTATGCCGCGCCCAATCGGCCACGATGCGCTCGGCCACGTCCTGCGCGGCGGCATTCGCGCCCTGCGCAGCAAGCATCGCTTCGAGGGCCGACAACGCCTCGCTGACCCCGGCCTGCAGCAGCACCTCGACCTGCCGTGCCTGCGGCCACAGGCATAGCACAGCACGCCGGTAGCTGCGTTCGAAGCTGACCCCCTCGTTGCCGGTGGCCTCCAACAAGCGGTCCTCATCTGGTGGTTCATCGTCCAGCGCACCCGCGGGCAGCAACTCGCCGTCCGCCAACGGCAGCCGGCCGAACGTGGGCACCTGACCATCGGCGGCGATCCAGTGATCGACGTAGCGGTCGCTCTCGGACACCTCGACTGCCTCGTATCTCACGCCGGCGGCATCGATGTCGTCATGGTCATCGAAGTCGTCACGATAGCCGCGTCTCCGGCTCGGCACGTAATGGACTTCTGCCGGCCCGGACTCTTCGATGTGCATCACGCCCAGATGCGCGGCGCAAGCGGCCGCATCGGCCGCCCGGCACAGGACACCGGCCACTGCGGCATCGACACCCTTGAGCGCCTCGAAAGCCAGTTCGGCCTGGCTGTACTGATGCTCCAGCAGCCAGACCAGCTTGCGCGGTGCGTCCTCGGCAGCGAAGGCCTCGCCGATCAGCCGCGCCGCCTGTGCCACCTCGGCGTCGTAGTCGGGCGCGCTGCCGGCGGACGCGTCGCTTGCGGCCTCGCGTAGCAGGTTGAAGACCAGACAGAGCCGGTGCCCGGATTCCACCGGTCGCACCTCGTGCTCGCAATCGGCATAGAAGGCGGCGAAGCCGAGCTCAGAGCAATCGGTGGCCGACAGATCGATACAGACCTCGCGATTGCCGTGGCGGATTCGCAATTCGCCGCCCGTGTGCTGCGACGGCAGCTGGATCAGCAGTGTGCCGAACATGCCGGGCGCCTTTTCGCTGTCGCGGTGGGGCAGGAAAAAGCCGCCAGGGTCATAGACCAGCAGCTTGTACAGCTCGGCGTGAATCGCCGCATCCTCGCACCCGAGTCCGACCGCCACGTCGGAAAGCACCCGGCGCAGCGATTGCGCCCAGCTCTTGCCACCGACGCGCACGCGCGCGGCGTCGATCTGCCACACCCGCCGCACCGATGTGTCGAGCACGGTCTGCTCGCCGCGCCCGTAGGGCGCGCGCTCAGCGGCCGCGATCAATGCCGGGATCTGCGCCTGCAGAAGGGGAAACGACAGCAATCCGACGCCGTCCACCTGGACCATCGGCATCGGCAAGGCCAAGGCACCGTGCACACAGAAATCGCCGGGCCGCTCGACGCGGGCGAGCACCGATTCCAGAGCGTCGAGCGAGCAGTTGTAGGGCAGGTCGTTGTCTGTCATGAAGTGGCTGGCCGGAACATGAGCGAAGGGCAGAATTTACGCCGCTTCGGCGTAGGCCACGCGGGGACACCGACACCCTGAGCCGTGTGCGCGAGCGTTGACCGCGGCTTCGAGCACCATTTCGTCTCCCGGATCACGCAATCGGGGCCACCAGACATAATGAGATTCCACCGGTTCGACACGCGCGGCAATCGCATCAGGAAAACGCCCACTTCTCCGGCCGATAGACCTTTCCAGCCGACCCTGCAGCAATCTAGCTTGTCATCCAGCTTACCGAGGAGAAATCATGCGGGAAATCGGCGCCTCCGAGGCAAAGAACAAGCTGGGAACCCTGCTCGACTGGGTTGTCGGCGGTGAAGAGATCTTGATCACCCGGCGAGGCAAGGCGGTCGCGCGCCTGGTGCCTGCCGAGCCCCGTTTCGATCGCGCGAAGGCCAGACAGGCCGCGGACAGCATCCGCGCCCGCCGCGTCGAGGTGCGTCTCGGCGGTCTGAAGATCAAGGACCTGATCAACGAGGGACGCCCTTGACCCTCGTGGTCGACCGTTCGATCACGCTGGCCTGGCTCTTCGAGGACGAGCGCTCGGCGGCGGCCGATGCGGTACTTCGTCAAGTGGCGGAGTACGGGGCAGTGGCGCCGTCGCTTTGGAAGCTCGAGGTCGCTGACGCGCTGCAGATGGCGGTCAGGCGAAAACGTATAGACGAGGCGTTTCGCGACGCGTCTATCGCGGATCTGCGGACGCTGGTGGTGACCATCGATCCCGAGACGCACCATCGAGCTTGGACGACCACGCTGCAACTGGCCGAACGTTGGCGGCTGACGCTTTTTGAGGCAACCTACCTCGAACTGGCGCAGCGGCTCGGCTTGCCGTTGGCCCGCTGTGCAGATCGTCGCTCGCGCTGCCGAACCAAATCCGCTTCGCACCGCGCTACCGACAATCCCTCGCCCCCGGGCTCACAAGCCGCCCTTGGCCGCCTTCCGGCAGGTGCCACATCGTCGTCTCGGCGTTGGCCACCCCGGTCTTGTAGTCGATCAGCACAGCACCAAGCCGTAGCAGGGAGCGAGCATGTCGAGCGCGATGTGACGCAGCCCGTCTTCCGGCTTCGCGAGGTGCAGCGCCTTCACCCGCTCGAGATACCCCGCCTCGTCGACCAGCGCGCCGTACAGATCCGACAGATTCGCTCATTGCAGTTAAGCTTACCGCTCAAACGAGCGATAACGCTCATGACCACAAAAGCACTTAAAAACACCTCTCGCGCCCGCAGGAGCCGCCGGCAGGTAGGCGGCAATGGACAGTCCGTCGCAGCGACAGAACAGGCGGGGCACCAGAACACGACGAGCATCTACTCGTTCATCGACGTGTTCCGCGCTGAGCCGCTTACCCGCGTACGCATGATCAAGGAGGGGTTGCCGCCCGATTACCTCGACCAGCTGTCGCGGCGCTTGAACATCCCCAAGGAACGTCTGCTGCCGGCATTGGGCATTGCGCCGGCAACGGTGAGCCGAAGGGCTCGCGAGGCGAAGCCGCTCTCCAGCGACGACAGCGAGCGCGTTCTCGGAATGGTTCGCCTCGTGGGGCAGGTGCAGGCGATGGTGGAGGAGTCGGGCGAGACGGAAGGCTTCAACGCCGCCGAATGGCTTGCGCAGTGGCTGGAGGAACCTCTGCCCGCCCTCGCTGATGGGCGCCCCCTGGATCTCATGGATACCGCTGAAGGGCAGGCCATTGTGTCGAACCTGTTGGCACGGATGCAGAGCGGGGCCTACGCTTGACGGTGTCGTTCACGCTCTGGCGCATCGGAGTCGACGCACCGGAGTATCTTGCCGACGATCTGACCGGAAAAGGCGCCGAGATGACCGGAGGGCGTTGGAATCGCAAGGGAACTCCGGTTCTCTACACGTCCACCAGCATTGCCCTCGCCTGCCTGGAAACGATGGTGCGTCTGAAGCAGCGCGGCTTGCCGCTTAATCGATACCTGGTCAAGCTCGGCGTCTCACGGAAGACATGGGACGCGCGCGAGACCAGGGCAGCGGCGAACTTGCCCGTGGGCTGGAACGCGCAGCCGGAAGGAAAAGTGTCACTGGACCTGGGTGACGAATGGCTCGCCGGCGTGGCCTCTCCGCTTCTCGTAGTGCCGTCCGCGATCGTGCCCGAGGAAAACAACGTCCTCGTCAACCCTGCGCATCCGCTGTGAAGGGGAATCTCCGCGCAGAAGGTCCGCAAGTGGCTGTACGACCCGCGGTTGCTGGGTCACAAACCGCAGTAAGGGCTTGCAGCGTGGGCATGGAGCAAGAGGGGAGGCGACCGAGGTCCCACGGGCCGGAATTCGAGCAGGTTCACGGCTGGACCAATGATGACCTGATCGTAACGGCTGCGTGCGCGAGGCGTGCGCCGGGACCCGAGTCTGCGGAATGCAGCACGTCGGCACGGAAGCCGTCGAGGCTGGTGGTTCTCCGGTGTCTGGAAACCTATCCCGACGCGCCGTGGCATTCACCTCAGGACTTTGTCTGCGGCGACCGGAGGTCTCCGAATGGAAATCTCGTGCGACGCGATCGGACGGCGCCCCGGGCGAGGTCAACGGACGGCAGGTGTTCACCTTGGGGGCACCGGATAATCGTGGTAAAGGACTCGGACCGCGGGAATCGGCATTTCTTCTGGCGAAGTAGTGCTCGGCCGCTTTCGACCCAAACCGGCCACACATGCGCGATCGGCGAGCGTCCGCTTACCACTCACCAGCTGAGCTGCCAGTCGCGCCACCCTTCGAAATCAGAAACGGTTTCCGGTAAGAACGACGGACTGACACGCGTCAACGTGGAACGATCACAGAGGTGCCCCTCCCCTCAAACGGAGCAATACGTGTTCTTCAAGCGAGCGCCACTTCAACCGAGCTTCACCAAGTTCTGGAACAGCAGTCCGCCCGGCTTTCCGCCTACAGCGTGCAAAGCGACGCCACCCTCATCGAGCCAGCCCAGCTCTACCGGAGCAAAGCCAAGTTGCTCGGCAAGCGCGGCGATCGCGGCGCTGGCATCCGCGTCATTACTGGAGACGAAAACCACCTGCCGCTGTCCTTCGACATGGGGATTCATCCCGAGCTTCTGGACGGGCAAGTGATTGAAGGCTTTGACCAGCTTCGCGCCCGCCACAAACTTCGCGTTGATCTCGGATGACAGCAGACCGCGCAGTTCCGTTTCGCGTTGCTCAGCAGGCTGCAACGCGTTGGTCATGTCGACCACGATCTTGCCGGTCCAGTCGGGCCGTTTCATGGCCACGGACGGGGCCTGCATGAATCCGACCGCAAGGAAAATGACATCCGCGTCGAGTGCCTGCTCCAGCGTGACCGGGGCGACGTGTCGGCCCAGCTCCATCGCGATGGTCGCCATGGACTGCGGCCCGCGCGAGTTGGCGATCTGTACGTCGATTCCGGCCTTCGCGAACAGGCCTGCCAACGTCCTGCCAACAGGGCCGGACCCAACTATGCTGTATGGTGTTTTCATGCTTTTTCTCCTTGTAATGTGTGTGGAAGCGAGGCGGCGTGCGCGGAGGCCCCGCGCAACGGATGCAGGTGTACACAAGCAGGGTCGATTGATCTTCAGTCCACGCTGCGCCGTAATACGCTACAGCACCGGTTCACGCCCAGCGGCCGGCCTCGTCGAATGACAACCGCGGATTGCGCGGAAACGGTGTGCCGGGTTTGCCGTAGCCCAAGCTGCAGATGAAGTTGGACTGGATGCGTGTGCCCGCGAAAAACTCGCGATCGACCCCAACGTTGTCAAACCCTGACATCGGGCCGCAGTCGAGGCCTAGGGCGCGCGCCGCGATGATGAGGTAAGCGCCCTGCAGGCTGCTGTTGCGCTTCGCCGTCTCTGCGGCGACTGTCGGTTCCCGATAAAACTCGCGCAGCATTTCGCCCCGCGCGGGGAACAATTTCGGCATCGTCTCAGCAAACGCGAGGTCGTAGCCGATGATCACCGTGACAGGTGCCGCCAGGATCTTCGCCCGGTTGGCATCCATCGCGAGTGCTGACAATTTTTGCTTACCTTCGGCGCTCTTCACCCACGCGAACCGCGCGGGGGTGCTATTGGCAGCGGTCGGGCCCCACTTGAACAGTCCGTACAGTTCGTGGAGGGTCTGATCATCGACCTCTCGGTCGCTCCACTCGTTGTAGGTTCTCGCCAGTCGGAAAAGCTGGTCCAGGGATACGGTAGGTAGAGAGCCGGTCGCGGTGGCCGGTGGCGGCGCAAGCAACCGGGTCACGGGTTCCCTCGCCACGGTGCGGCCTGCCGGCTCGATGTCGAGGACGTTTGATTCGAGGTTCGAACGGTTCATGGTGGTGTCCATGTGGTGGTGATGGACGCAACAGTGAGCCCTTCTACCGAATCTTAAAAGACGATAAAACGAGATTCAAACCATCTATGAATGGGATGGGGTGTCATGATCGACGGCGTCTCACTGGATCAACTGCGGGCCTTCATTGCCGCAGTCGACGAAGGCAGCTTCTCGGCCGCGGGGCGCAAGCTCTATCGTGTGCAATCGGCGGTCAGTGGATGGATCAGCGGTCTCGAGGCGCAACTCAACGTCGTGCTGTTCGACCGCTCAGCACGTTTCCCGAAACTCACGCCCGAGGGCGAGCTTCTGCTCGCGGACGCTCGCAACGTCGTGTCCGGGGTCGACGCGATGAAGGCGCGCGCCAAGCTCATGGCCGGAGGACTTGAGGCCGAATTGGCGGTCGTCGTCGACGTGTTTTTTCCAACCGCTACCATCGCCGCCGCGGCGAAGGCGTTCGTCGAACGGTTCCCGCTGACGCCATTGCGACTCTTCGTGGAGGGATTGGGCGCGGCGTATCAGCCCGTGCTGGACGAACGTTGCAGCTTGGGTATCCTGGCGTCGTTGCCATTGGAATTCCCCTCGCTGGTCAGCGAACCCCTGGGCGAAATTCCGCTGGTCATGGTGGCGTCACCGCAGCACCCGTTGGCGAAGTTTCGTGGCCGGATACCCAAGCGCGAACTGGCGAAGCATGTGCAACTCGTGCTGACCGACCGCTCGAGTCTCATGGCCGGCAAGGACTACGGTGTCCTGTCCCCGTCTACCTGGCGGCTGGCAGACCTTTCAACCAAGCACGCCTTCCTCAAGGATGACGTAGGCTGGGGCAGCATGCCCCGCCACATGGTGGAGTCGGACATCACCGCGGGGCGCTTGGTAACACTCGACGTACGCGAGGATTTCGCGTTGACCATGAATGCTTTTTATCGGGCGTCGGCGCCACCCGGGCCAGCGGGAAGATGGCTCGTCGACCACTTGAAGGGTTTGTCGGGTGATTCGAATGCGAGCGGCGAATCACGTTGATTGTCAGCATTCGGGTGAGGAATCTCATGTAGCCCCACGGTCCCAGCCGAACCTCCGGTTGATTGACCAGATCGTCCAAGGCAGCGTGAATATCGGTGACTTGCGTATCGTCCATTTGATGGCGACCGCGCTCACGACGCGATGCTATTCAAAAGCGCCAGTTCGTCCTCAGGGAGTGCGAGCGTTTTCGCGCGGGTGCGCCACCGGTGAGACGGCGGGAAGCGCAACTCGGCGTGCGGCTGTTGCATCGCACGACGCGCAGTGTGGTGCCGACCGACAAAGCCGGCCAGCGCCTGCCTGAGCGGCTGGATGTCGTATTAAACGAAGTGGAGACCGCTCTTGATGCCGTCACCGATTTTCGCGACCAGCCACGCGGCACATTGCGTCTGAATGTGCCGGTGAGTGCCGCGCGCCTGGTGCTGCCAGCGATCGTGCCGCGCTTCCTTGCCGCCTCCCCCGATATTCGTCTGGAAGTCGTCACCGAGGAAAGCTTCGTCGATACGCTCGCGTCTGGTTGCGATGCTGGTATCCATGAAGAGAAACTTGAACAGGACATGATCGCGGTACCGATCGGACCACGGATACAGCGTTTCGCCACGGCCGCCTCGAAGGCTTACCTGGACCGCCAAGGCCGACCGGGACATCCGCGTGAATTGCTGGATCACGCCTGTCTGCGTGGACGCTTCCCCAGCGGCGCGATGCCAGGGTGATCTCATCAAGGTTGATCCTGTCGGCCCGCTGATCGTGGGGCCGGCGGTGGTACGGACCTTGCCATCGAGGCGGCGATCGCCGGCACGGGCACGATTTATCTGTTCGAGGATTGGTTACGCCCGTATCTGGACAACGGCGCGCTCGAATCCGTTCTTGAACCGTGGTGGCAGCGCTTCTCCGGACCGTTCCTGTACTACCCGGGGCGACGCCTGGTGCCGGCGCCGCTGCGGGCGTTCATCGATTTCACCAAGGCTGACCCCGCCGCCTGATTCCACAGCGCACTCGATGCGGCATGGGTCGAAAACGTACGCGCCGCCCATGCCATCGCTCGGACCATTCTCAGACGACGTATCCCATGACCACACCGAGTACTACACCGTCGGCAATGCCAAGATCACGCGTGTCACTGAGCACCTGATAGGCATACCGGCAGCAAGCTTGTTTCCGGACTACCACACCGAGTTCGCGACCGTCGGTGTGTCGGGCGATCTGCCGCTGTCGACACACAGCTGGATCGTACGCACGCCGACGCGGCTAATCGTGAGTGATACCAGCATTGGCAATGCTCGCGATCGCGACAGAAATCCGTTGTTCGATCACCTGCACACCGATTTCCTGGAGCGCCTGGCCGACGCCGGTGCGCAGCGTGAAGCGGTCGACATCGTGGTGATGACGCATATGCACATTGACCATGTCGGCTGGAACACCTATCGCGAGGATGGCCGTTGGCAAAGCGACTCGACCCGGAGATACGTGAGCTACCGAGGGTCGGCCACCTGCTGCCGCTCGAGGCGCCCACGGGTGTGGCCGCGGACATTGCTTGTTACCTCGAGGGGTTAGCGAAAGTGGACTGGACTTACTGACTTGCCGCCCGAACAACAGACGCTGACACCCTGGTCAACAACCCTGAGCGGACATTCGCCGCCATGATTTGTATGACGGCTTATGGCCGAACACCGCCGTTCGATGGAACTCGACGCTCCGACTCTAACCCCGAGCGCCACTCAAAGCAGCGTGGCGTCGCCCGACCCCCGCAGACGTCCCGGCTGCCATCAGCTCGAACCGGAACACCGCGCCGACGCTGTCCCGATCGACAAGCTGGATGTCACTGCCGTTCAATTGCAGCATCCGCTGCACAATCACCAAACCCAGTCCGCCGCTCTCGCTCCCCGTCCGCCGCAATGCCGACGCCCGGGTGAACAGGCCTTCCCGCAGTGCCGCCGGTATCCCGGTGCCGGTATCGCTGACCTCGACCTCAACCGCCTCCACCTTCGCGCGCACGCGCACCTCGACGGTCGTGCCCTGCGGGGTGTGGCGTATCGCGTTATCCAGCAGGTTGGTCAAGACCCGCTCGATCATCGCCAGGTCGGCGTTCACCGGCGGAATCGCCGGCTCGATGTCGAGCGCCAGTCGCTGGCCGCGCGCCTCGGCGGCCGGCTCGAACTTCTGCAGCACGTCCTGCAGCAGATCGGGCAAGGCGAATCGCTCGGGCTCTGGCTGGACCAGGCCCGACTCCAGGCGCGCGAGCTCGAAGAGTTCCTGTGCGAGCCTGCCCACCTTCCGGCTCTGGCCCAAGGCAATGTCGAGGTAGCGACGACGCTGCGCTGCGTTCAGCGTTTCGTCCTTGACCCGCAAGGTCTCCAGGTAGCCGTGCAGCGATGTCAGCGGGGTGCGCAGGTCGTGGGAGATGTTCGCGACCAGGTCGCGACGTTGCTGGTCCTGCCGCATCAGCTCGCGCCATTGCTCGGAGATGCGCTGGCCCATCTGGGCGAAGGTCGTCCGCAGGATGGCGATCTCGTCGCCGGGAGCGTCCCGGGCGGGCCCGGCGAGCAACGACGCGGCCAGTTCACCGTTGGCGTCGAAGCTGCGGACGGTCCGGGTCAACTCGCGCAAGGGGCGCGTGATCAGCCGGAACGCGACCAGGCCCATGACCAGGCCGAGCAGGGCCACGGTGGCCATCGCCCACAGGGTGGTGCGCAGCGCGGTGTTCGCCGACGAGGCCGCGACCAGCGCATCGTGCGCTTCGCCCTGCAGGACCACGTAGACGTAGCCCGCGTCCTTGCCGCCGACTTGCACGGGGGCGGCGCTGAAGACCTTGCGCGCGTCGCCGCTGCGTGGATCGTCGCCCAGCACCGGCAGCGGCGCGCCGGAGAGCAATCGGCGCAGCGGCGCGAGATCCACGCGGTCGCGCTGCAGGCGGCCTTCGGGTGCGGCGTGTCCGACGATGTGCCCGTCGCTTGACAGCAAGTAGACCTCCACCGAGGGATTGACGGCCATGAGCTTTCCGAAAAGATCCCTGACGGCCTGCGGACGCCAGCCGCTTGCGTCCATCAGTTGCGCGGTGGCGGCGATGTGCGCGGCAAGATCGCTGGAAAGCCGCTGCACGACCTCCTGTTCGTGGCGCCTGCTGGCCTCCACCTGAAGCCACACGGACACGCCGCTACAGGCCAGCAACAGGACCGCGAACACCGCCGACAGGCGCTGGGTAAGCGTCAGGCGCCTCACCGTCAGGCGCCTCACAATCCAGGGCCCGCGCCGGCGAACCTATAGCCCCGGCCCCATACAGTGAGGATGCGCCGGGGCTCCGCGGGATTCAGCTCGATCTTGGTGCGCAGGCGGTTGATGTGCGTGTTCACCGTGTGCTCGTAGCCTTCGTGCCGGTAACCCCAGACCTCGTTCAACAATTCGAGCCGTGAGAACACCCGGCCGGGATGGCGTGCAAAGAAGTACAGCAGGTCGAATTCCCGTCGGGTCAGTTCCAGCGGCTTGCCATCCAGCGAAACGGTGCGAGCAATGGGGTCGATGGCTAACCCGTCGATCACCAGCAGTCCCGAGTCGATGCGTGAGTTGCGGGCAAGCGCGTCGGTGCGGCGCAGCAGGGCCCTGACGCGCGCGACCAGCTCGAGCACCGAGAACGGCTTGGCCAGGTAATCGTCGGCCCCGAGTTCCAGCCCCAGGATGCGGTGCACTTCGCTGGAACGGGCGCTGGTGATGATGATCGGGGTATAGCGCGCCATCGCGCGTGCGCGCTTGCAGATCTCGAGCCCGTCCACGCCGGGCAGCATAAGGTCGAGCACCAGAGCATCCCAGTCGCCCTCTTCGAGCCTGTGCATGCCCGCGGTGCCATCGGCGGCGTGCTCGACCTCATAGCCTTCGTCGCGCAGGTGCATGCACAGCAGTTCGGCGATGTGGGCGTCGTCCTCGACAATCAAGACGCGCCGGGTCCTGTTCATGGGGAAGCTTCCGCGAGGGATTGCGTCATTGTCGCCCTTTGCGGGCGCCGGAACCTTCACGTTTATTTTAAGTCTGCGTGAGGACTTCGGGATCGTGGGCGGGCAACACTGACACCATCGAATCGCATCACCAGGAGGGTGAGCATGTCGACCGTCGCAGTTCCCCCGCCAATGACCCGCCCCGCCGGCGGCGCCATCCATCCCACCTGGCTGCGCCTCACGCACTGGGTCAATGCCCTCGCGGTGGCTGTGATGGCCGCCAGCGGCTGGCGCATCTACAACGCATCGCCGCTTTTCAACTTCTCCTTTCCGGACAGCGTCACGCTGGGTGGCTGGCTGGCCGGCGCCCTGCAATGGCACTTCGCGGCGATGTGGCTGCTTGTGACCAGTGGCACGCTGTACCTGGTATTGAACATCGCCAGCGGCCGCCTGTTCCGCCGCTTCTTCCCGGTGTCCCCGCGTGGCGTACTGCGCGATGCCCTCGCCGCCCTGCGCGGCCGGCTGGCCCACGACGACCCGCGACGGTACAACCAGGTGCAGCGCGCCGCCTACCTGTTCGTGATGCTTGATCTCGTCGTGCTGGTGCTCTCCGGGCTGGTGCTCTGGAAGTCGGTGCAGTTCGGCCTGCTGCGCGAACTGATGGGTGGCTACGAAGCCGCACGCCGCGTCCATTTCGTCGCCATGGCCCTGCTGGTGGCGTTCGTCGGCCTGCACCTGGTCATGGTGGCGCTGGTTCCCCGAAGCCTGCGCGTCATGATCCTCGGCCGCTGAGGAGCATTCATGAACATGCGAAGACACGTCCCCCATCCGGGGCTGGACAGCGAGTCCGTCCTGAAGGAAGCGCGCAGGCTGCTGGTCTCGCGCATCGAAGAGCCGTCGCGCCGCGCGTTCCTCGCACGCACGCTGACGCTGGGCGGAGTCGCCCTGTTGTCCGGGTGCAGGCTGAGCGACAACGCGAGCGTGGAGACGGCGCTTTCGGCGATTTCGCGCTGGAACGACCGGGTGCAGGGTTGGATCTTCGACCCGCGAGCGCTGGCGCCGACCTATCCGGAATCGATGATCACACGCCCGTTTCCATTCAATGCCTACTACGGCGTGGACGAAGCGCCCGCAGTCGACCAAGCCGGCTTTCGCCTGGAAGTGACCGGCCGGGTGGCCGACCGCCGCGACTGGCGGCTCGAGGCATTGCGAGCCCTCCCGCAGACCGAGCAGATCACGCGGCACATCTGCGTGGAAGGCTGGAGTGCCATCGGCCGCTGGGGCGGCGTGCGCTTCTCCGACTTCCTGGCGCGCGTGGGCGCCGACACCCGCGCCCGGTACGTCGGCTTCAAGTGCGCCGACGACTACTACACCAGCATCGACATGCCGACCGCCCTGCATCCGCAGACCTTGCTGGCCCTGACCTACGACGGCCGCACGCTGCCGCGCAAGTACGGGTTCCCGATGAAGCTGCGCATGCCGACCAAGCTTGGCTACAAGAACCCCAAGCATGTCCGGGCGATCTTCGTGACCGACACCTACCCCGGCGGCTACTGGGAGGACCAGGGCTACAACTGGTTCGGCGGCAGCTGACGGGGCGCGATTCCCCCACCGCGCAACGAGAGTTGCGCTTTTCCACCCTAGTTTCACCCAGGAGTGAATCATGAAAGCAGTTGCCGCTACCGTTGTGTCGATGTGCCTGACCCTCGGCGCAGCCAGTGCATTCGCCGCGGACGCCATGCAGAAGGACAACATGGACAAGCCCGCAAGCTCGATGTCGAAAGACACGATGAAGAAGGACGGCATGAGCAAGGACGAAATGAAGAAGGACGACACGACCGGTGATGCGATGAAGAAGGACCACATGCCGAAGGACGGCATGAAGGCCGACGGCATGAGCAAGGACTCCATGTCGAAGGACACGATGAAGCGCGATGGCATGGGCAAGGATTCAATGCCCAAAGACGAAATGAAAAAGCAGGAGAAGTAGGCGAGGTCGCGAGTCCCTTCCGCGCGGAAGGAAAAGCGGGGGCGGCCGCAAGCCGCCCTCCATGTCACGAAAAGAGGTCATCATGAGATACACACGCAGACGCTTGCTGGGCGCGGGCGGGGTCGCCGCCCTGGTGGCCGGGCTCTACGGCCTGGTGGATGGCAGGCGCGGATTTTCACCGGCAGCCGCCGATGCCGCAGAGGCGAGCTTTGCATTCACCCACACCGATGCCGAGTGGCGCCAGTTGCTGACACCCGAGCAGTACCGGATCCTGCGGCAGGCAGGCACGGAACGCCCGTACTCCAGCCCCCTGGACCGGGAGCACCGCGTGGGCACGTTCGTTTGCGCGGGTTGCGAGCAGGAACTTTTCGCATCCGCAACGAAGTTCGAAAGCGGCACGGGTTGGCCGAGCTTCTACCAGCCGCTGGAGCACGCGGTGGGTGAGGCGCGCGATATCAGCTTCGGCATGTTGCGCCGCGCCGTGCATTGCAGCAACTGCGGTGGCCACCTCGGCCACGTGTTCGAAGACGGGCCTCGCCCTACCGGACTGCGCTATTGCATGAACGGTGTCGCGCTCGGCTTTCGTCCCGCCACGGCGTGAGGTCTCCGTGCGCCGTGCGCCTGCCGTCGCGCCAGCGCGCTTGAACGATCGACCGAGGAACGCATGATGATGCACACGATAAGCAGCTTCTTTCCAAAGCCCGCCGCTGGCCGGGCGTCGCGCATCGGCGGCGTCGTCCTGCTGGCCGGGGCGGCTCTGGTCTTCGGCGCCCGCACGGCCGTTCCGGCGGAGCAGATCTTCAACATCGGTCCACCATTGATTGACGAACCGGCATCGCCGTCCCGACAGGAATCGGCGGTGTTCGCCGGGGGCTGCTTCTGGGGAGTACAGGCCGTGTTCCAGCACGTCAAGGGTGTCCGCCAGGCGGTGTCGGGCTATGCGGGCGGCAGAGCGGATACCGCGCGCTACGGCGAGGTCTCCACCGGCTCGACCGGCCATGCCGAATCGGTGCGCATCGTCTACGATCCGGCGCAGATCACCTACGGCCACTTGCTGCAGATCTACTTCTCGGTGGCGCACGACCCGACGCAGCGCGATCGCCAGGGGCCCGACATCGGCACGCAATATCGCTCCACCGTTTTCGCGATGAACCCGGGGCAGCGGGAGATCGCACAAGCCTATATCGCGCAACTGGACAAGTCGGCTGCGTACCCGAAGCCGCTGGCCACGACGGTGGAGGACCTGAAGGGCTTCTACCCGGCCGAGCGCTATCATCAGGACTACCTGGTGCACAACATGAGCAGTCCGTACATCGTCATGAACGATCTGCCCAAGATCAGGAACCTTTCCACGGCGTTCGGCGATCGCTATCGGGACGAGCCGGTGCTGGTCGGCAAGTAGGCGGTCAGCGAAGACGAGTACCTGCATCGTCAACTTCGACGGCAACGGTGAGCCGAAGGGTTCGTCAGGCGAAGCCGCTCTCCAGCGACGACAGCGAGCGCGTCCTCGGAATGGTTCGCCTCGTAGGGCAGGTGCAGGCGATGGTGGAGGAGTCGGGCGAGACGGACAGCTTCAACGCCGCCGAATGGCTTGCGCAGTGGCTGGAGGAACCTCTGCCCGCCCTCGCTGATGGACGGCCTGTGGATCTGATGGATACCGCAGAAGGGCAGGCCATCGTATCGAACCTGCTGGCTCGGATGCAAGCGCGAGGCGCCCGGTCAAAATTCGTTAGGTGCCTCGCAGACACGACGAACCCGAAGGCAAGATTCAGAATGAGCTTCACCGCGTTTCTCAGGTGGGCGCCATGAGACTCGTCGCCGCCATTTCCTGCATCCTTGCGCTCGTTTGCGCGCCAGCGTTGGCGGCCAACGTCGGCTTCGAAGAAGTCAAGATCGGCAACGGCGCGGAGCCACCGCTGACGGCCGGGATCTAGTATCCGACCGATGCCCCGGGGACGCCGCACGCTCTGGGATTTTTCACCCAGACCGTGGCGCCGGGCGCTCCGGTCGCGGGCCAGGGCCTGCCGCTGGTGGTGATGTCGCACGGCGGGGGCGGCTGGTACGATGGCCACTTCGATACGGCCCTCGCCCTGGCTCGGGCCGGTTTCGTGGCGGCGGCGGTCGGTCACGCCGGCGATACCTTCAACGATCAGAGCAAAGTCTTGCAGTTGTGGCGCCGCCCGACCCAACTTCGCAGACTCGTGGACTACATGCTGGACCAGTGGTCCGAGCACGGGCGCCTCGACTCAGGTCGTATCGGCGCGTTCGGCTTCTCCAACGGCGGCTTCACGGTCCTCGTGGCCCTGGGTGGTGTCCCGGACCTTTCGAAGACCGCTCCATACTGCGCGGCGCACCCGGATCATGACTTGTGCAAGGCACTGAGCCAAGCCGGCGTCGACGCCAATCTCGGCGCGGCTGTTCCCCCCGGCGCATGGATCGCTGACCCGCGCATCAAGGCGGGCGTCATCGCTGCCCCGGCGTTCGGCTTTGCCTTTGCAGCAACGGGACTGGACGACGTGCGCGCTCCGATTCAGTTGTGGGGTGCGGCCGACGATCATCACCAGCCGCAGCCGTTCTACGCGGATGCCGTGCGTGCCGCGTTGCCCCGGGCGCCGGAGTATCACGTCGTCGCCAATGCGGGCCACTACGACTTCCTGGCGCCGTGCGATGCACGCTTGTCCAAGAGGGCGCCAAGCATTTGCACCAGTCTGCCGGGCTTTGACCGCACGGCATTCCACGCGCGATTCAACGCACAGGTCGTGCAGTTCTTTCAGACACACCTGCGATAGCGCGCTGTTCTTCGCGCTGAAGTCGGGCGTCACCAGATGTTCGATACTTGTCGCAGAACCCCGAAGCGGCCGCTCGCCACCGACCGGTTATGGCCGTCATCGCCAGGACCGATTCGGACTGAACCAGTCACCGGGTGATCGAGGTCGCGAAAGGCCGTGCTTACCCGGCTTGCACCCTTTCCACAACCCTCGCACACTCCGATCCATGGCCTCCCATTTGCACACCATCGGCACGCGAACGTACCGCTTCGACGACCTGCGGGCCCTGATGGCGCGCGCCAGTCCCGAGCGCTCGGGCGACCATCTGGCCGGGGTCGCTGCCGGCTCGGCCGAGGAGCGGATCGCGGCCCAGATGGCGCTCGCCGAGTTGCCACTGCGCAGCTTCCTCGATGAAGCGCTGGTGCCCTATGAGGACGACGAGGTCACACGGCTGATCATCGACGGCCACGACGCCGCGGCCTTCGCGTCGGTGGCGCCCCTCACGGTCGGGGCCTTTCGCGAGTGGCTGCTGTCCGACGCAGTGGACAGCATGCGGCTCGCCGCGCTGGCGCCTGGCCTCACGCCCGAGATGGCGGCGGCGGTCAGCAAGATCATGCGCAACCAGGACCTGATCCTGGTTGCGCGCAAGTGTAGCGTGCGCACGCGCTTTCGCAGCACCATCGGCCTGCCCGGTCGCCTGGCGACGCGACTGCAGCCCAACCACCCGACCGACGACGTCGCCGGCATCGCCGCGAGCCTGCTCGATGGCTTGCTCTACGGCAGCGGCGATGCGGTGATCGGCATCAATCCGGCCGGCGACAACGTTCCGCAGGTAATCCGGCTGCTGCAGATGCTCGACGCTGTGATCGAGCGCTACGAGATCCCCACGCAGTCCTGCGTGCTGACGCATGTCACCAACACGCTCCAGGCGATCGAACGCGGCGCGCCGGTGGACCTGGTATTCCAGTCGATCGCCGGCACCGAGGCGGCCAACCGCGGCTTCGGCATCGACCTCGCGCTGCTCGCCGAGGCGCAGCAGGCGGCGCTGTCGCTGGCCCGTGGCGCGCGCTTCGACGACGGCGGTCTCGGCATCAACGTGATGTACTTCGAGACCGGACAGGGCAGCGCGCTGTCGGCGGGCGCGCACCACGGCTGCGACCAGCAGACGCTCGAAGCGCGCGCCTACGCGGTGGCGCGCCGGTTCTCGCCGTTGCTGGTCAATACCGTCGTCGGCTTCATCGGCCCGGAGTACTTGTTCGACGGCAAGCAGATCATCCGCGCCGGCCTGGAGGATCATTTCTGCGGCAAGCTGCTCGGCCTGCCGATGGGCTGCGACATCTGCTACACCAACCACGCCGATGCCGACCAGAACGACATGGACGTGCTCCTCACGCTGCTGGGGGTGGCCGGCTGCAATTTCATTATGGGCGTGCCTGGCGCCGACGACGTGATGCTGAACTACCAGAGCACCTCGTTTCACGATGCCCTTTACGTGCGTCGCGTACTGGGCCTGCGACCCGCCCCCGAGTTCGAGGCCTGGCTGCAGCGGATCGGCGTGATCGAGCCGGGTGAGACCGCGCGCCTGGCGAAGGGGCTGGCGCCCGTGTTCGCGCGCGCGTTGGCAAGCCCGGCGTCATGAAAGCCGGCGACGACGAGTTGCATGCGGCCACGACGAACAGCGTCGTCGCCGATCCATGGTACGGGCTGCGCCGCTACACGCCTGCGCGCATTGCGCTGGGTCGGTCCGGCGTGAGCCTGCCGACCGCACCGCATCTGGCCTTTCAGCTCGCCCATGCGCAGGCCCGGGACGCGGTGCACTGCGCCCTCGACGTGCCGGCGCTGGCCGCCGATCTCGCCGCAATCGGACTACGGAGCCTGGCACTGCATAGCGCGGCGCCCGACCGTGCCACCTACGTACGGCGTCCGGACCTCGGCCGCGCGCTGAACACGGAATCGCGCGAACGGCTCCAGGCCGAATCTGCCGCCCTCGCCGCAGGCGCGCTGGACGAGCCGGATTTGCCGGACAAGGCGCGTCGCGTCGACCTGGCCTTCGTCGTCGCCGACGGCTTGTCGGCGTTGGCGGTACAGCGCCACGCCGCGCCCTTGCTGGCCGCCGCGCTGCAACTCCTGCAGCACTCGCCATCACGGTGGCGCATCGCTCCGGTAGCGCTGGTCGCGCAGGGACGGGTTGCGATCGGCGACGAGATCGGCGCCCACCTCCAGGCGGCTCTCTCGGTCGTGCTGATCGGCGAACGGCCGGGATTGAGTTCGCCCGACAGCCTGGGGCTCTACATTACGTGGAATCCGCAACCCGGTCGCCTCGATGCGCAACGCAACTGCATCTCCAACGTGCGCCCGGAAGGCCTGCCCTATGCGGACGCCGCCCACCGACTGTGCTTTCTTCTCGGAGAAGCGCGGCGGCGCCGGATCACCGGCTTGGGGCTCAAGGACGAGAGCGACGCGGCTGCGCAGGTCTCCCAACCAGGATGGAACTTTTTGATAGCAGAGCAGGCCGAGCCGCCCGGGAGACGGCAGGAATGAGCACCACCATGACGTCCGTAGCGGGAAATGTCGCCGTAGATTCAGCGTCTACGGGAGGCGCTCGAGCGCCGACACGGACCTTGGCCGCCACCGGATTGTGCTTTTGACCATGTCCGCCGGCGGGTGCATCATCGCCAAGCACCACAACCAGGGAGTCGGATCATGATGAATAATCCCGTTGGCTGGTTCGAGATCTACGTTCAGGACATGGACCGCGCAAAGGCCTTCTACGAATCGGTGCTCGCGACCAGCCTGACCCGGCTCGAGGCGCCCGGTGTCGAACTGTGGGCCTTCCCGATGGACGGAAACGCAGCAGGCGCCGCCGGTGCGCTCGCCAGAATGGAGGACGGCCCCTCCGCAGGCAACAGCGTCATCGTCTATTTCAAGTGCGAGGACTGCGCGACCGAGGCTGGCAGGGCCTCTGCGAACGGCGGCACAGTTTTCAAGGAGAAGTTTTCGATCGGCCAGTACGGCTTTATCGCGCTGGTCAACGACACGGAAGGCAACCTCATCGGACTGCATTCAATGCGGTGAAATTTACGCACCGCTGCAATCAGCCCGGCGGTGCTCACCCGGCGGCTGCAGCGCAGTCGCTGGAGCCATCGAAAGGAGCCGTTCGAACCCGATCGGATCGGATAGCAGCGCGCGCAACTCCTGGTCGGTCAGCATCAGGCGCGCCTCCGCTGGCGTTTCGGCATCATCGAGCCTGGCCAGGCCGACCACGAGGTCGGTGTCGATCTCGCCGCGCCGGCGCGGGCGCCGCTCGATCATGGCGGCATGCGCGCTGGCCAGTACTTCATCGGACAGTAGCCGCGAGATCGCGTCGCTGTCCGGCAACGCCCGCTCCATGATCGGCGCGAGCTCGTTGGCACGTGTGAGGATCGCAGGCGGCCGGCCTTCCTCGGGCACGCGCAGCAGACCCAGACGCCGCAGTCCGCGACCAAGGGCTGCATCCGCCGTCAAGGCCGCAAGCGGAATCGCAAGCAGCAACCCGATGATGACCGGCGTCATCCAGAGGAACAGCGACCACGAAACGGCGTACGCAGCAGCCGCGAGCAGGATCCCGAACAACGTGTGCCAGGCGTAGCCGCGAGCGACCTCCGCCCAGGGCAGCGCGCCGTCGTCCCGGCGCTGCACGTTCCAGCCGACGTCGCGCCCTGCGAGGGCCGCAACGACGGTGAGCGACTGATTGAGCATCATGACCGGGGCCATGAGACCCGAAACGATCGTCTCCAGCAGGACGCTGGCGAGACTGAGCGCAGCGCCCCCGAAGGCCCGGCGCTGCTCTGCCCGCCCAAGTAGGGTCAGCCAGGCGAGCAGCTTCGGAAGGAACAGGAGGCCCATGGTGCCGGCGAACACCCAGGCCGCTCGAACCGGATCCTGGGCCGGCCATTGCGGGAAGAGCGCGAAGTCACGCGGGAAGTATTCCGGGCGAATGAACTGCGCCTGCAGCGCGATCAGGATTCCCGCCAGCAGAAACAGGAGCCAGAGCGGCGCCGTGGCGTAGGCGCCGATGCCTGTGAGCAGATGAAGGCGGCTCACCGGGTGCAGCCCGCGCGCGGGCAACACGCCCATGTGCTGCAGGTTGCCCTGGCACCAGCGCCGGTCACGCACGGCGTAGTCGCTGAGCGCCGGCGGCGATTCCTCGAAGCTGCCGCCGAGCCCGGGAGCGATCCGGATGGCCCATCCGCCGCGGCGCATGAGCGCGGCCTCCACGAAGTCGTGGCTCATGATCTCGCCGCCGATCGGTTTGCGGCCGGCAAGCATCGGAAGGCCGGCCTGCTCGGCGAAGGCACGGGTGCGCAGGATGGCGTTGTGGCCCCAGTAATTGCTTTCGGAGCCGTGCCACCACGCGAGCCCGTAGCCGAGCACCGTCCCGTAGAGCCTGTTGGCGAACTGCTGCAGGCGAGCGAAGACGGTCGCGCCGTTGACGATGACCGGCAGCGTCTGAATCAGGCCGACATTCGGTCGCTGCTCCATTGCGCCAGCCAGCCGCACCAGCGTGTCGCCGCTCATCAGGCTGTCGGCGTCGAGCACGACCATGTACTCGTATCGCGCGCCGAAGCGCTTGACCCAGTCGGCGATGTTGCCGGCCTTGCGGCCCTCGTTGCGGTGCCGGTGGCGATAGAAGAGCCGCGCATGATCGCCCGTATGCTCGCGCACCTTCAGGAATGCGGCTTCCTCGGCGATCCAGATGTCTGGCCTGGTCGTATCGCTCAGGATGAAGAAATCAAAATTCGCGAGCGCGTCCAGGTCCACCAGGGATTCGTGCATGGCCTGCAGCCGCGCCATCACTCGCGCTGCCTCTTCGTTGTAGACCGGAAACAGCAGGGCGGTGCGCGACGACAAAGTTGACAGCGGAGTCGTCTCGTCGATATCGAGCCGGCGACGCCCTCCGGCAAGCACGAACAGGAAGCCTGCGAGATTGATGACGAACGAAAATGCCACCCAGGCGAACAGGATGACGAACAGGACGAGCACGAAGTACTCCAGAAGCGTCACGCCCCCGACCTGAAGCACCAGGTACATCTCGTGAGCCGCGAAGATGGTCAAGACGATGGTGCTTGCAAGCATCACGAGCCGGCGCAGCGAAACCGAGCGCGAAGACGTCGCCAGCTTTCTTTGTGCAGGGGCTGCGGCGAAGGACTGCTCCGGCATCTCCAGCGGGTCGTCTGGCGGAAGGCTGGGCCATCCCGTGAGGCCGGCGGCCGGAGCGACGTGCTCCGGCGGCCGGCCTATGGCGTCCATCGGTAGACCCAGGTTTCTGATAGCGCGTCGTGCTCGCGCATGAGCCGCGCCCGTAGATCGACGGCGGTTGCCTTTTCAGGATCGAGGAAGAAGCTCAAGCGCCAGCCGCCGGTGTGCGGGTTCGGCTGAGTCACGACGTCGATGATCTTGCCGGTGCTGGCGGTCACGTCGCCGCGCACCTGTGCGCCCGGGGGAAGCTTCGCGAGCGGCGCGCCGACCGAGTCGAGCACGAACAGGCGCCGGTTCCCGCTTGCGCCACCCTGGCGGCTGTGCGCGAACGTGGCAAGCTCCGCGGCATTCGGATCGTTGTTGGTCCAGTGCAACCTGTAGGTGTAGAGGTATTCGCGTTTCGGCTGAAATGGCTCCTTGGGTCGCCAGAATGCGACGATGTTGTCGTTGTGTTCGTTGTGGGTCGGGATCTCGTAGAGCAGGACCTGGCCTTCGCCCCAGTCGCCGATCGGCTCCACCCACGCGCTCGGGCGCTTCTCGTACTGCGCCTCGAGGTCTTCGTAATCGTCGAATTGGCGCTCACGCTGGAGCAGGCCGAACCCGCGCACGTTCGTGTCCGCAAAACCGCTGACCTGCAGGTCGCGAGGATTGGCCAGCGGCCGCCATAGCCGCTCGCCGTTTCCGGTATGGATGGCTAGGCCGCCCGAGTCGTGAACCGCCGGGCGGAAGTCGTCGATGGCGTCGCGATCCTGGGAGTCGAAAAGGAACATGCTCGTCAGGGTGCCCAGCCCCGGCTGAGCGATCTCCACGCGCGGATAAAGCGCAACCTCGATGTCGGTGACGGTTGCGTCGCCCGGGCGAATCGTGAAACGATAGGCCCCCGTTGTGCTCTGGCTGTCGAGCAGCGCATGCACCACGATCGACTGCGCGCCCTGCGCCGGGCGCTCGATCCAGAACGACCGGAACGACGGGAACTCCTCACCCTTCGGGTCGGCGGTATTGATCGAGAGCCCGCGCGCGGACAGGCCGAACACCTGGCCCTTGGCCACGGCCCGGAAGTAGCTCGCACCGAGGAAGACCGCGACTTCGTCGAAATAGTCGGGGCGGTTGAGCTTGTAGTGAAGCCGGAAGCCGGCGAAGCCGAGAGCCGCATCCGGCTTCGGAGGCGGGCTGTTACCGAACGAGAACTGGCTCGGCGAGTAGCGCACCGCCCGGGCGCGGCCTTCGCTGACCTCGTAGATATCGACCCGATCGGCAAAGAGAAAGCCCCGGTGGAAGAACTCGACCCGGAACGGAAGATTGTCGTCACGCCAGAGCGCGCTCTCGGGGCGGAACCGCACGGCTCGATAGGCGTCGTAGCTGAGGTCCTTCAACTCGGGCGGTAACGGATCGTTCGGCGCCTTGTAGGGCGACTGGGCCAACTCGCGCGCAAGCTGCCGCACCATGGAGCCGTCGAAGGCAGCGCCTTGGTCCGCGTCCCATGGGGTCTTCGCGGCAACGACGCCGAATCGCGCCATGACGACAAGACCAAGGCCTCCAATGACGAACTCTCGACGCTTCAACCTGCCCTCCTCGAATTGCGTGACGCCCCGCGATATGAGTCGGGTATCCCGGACGGGGACACCCGTTTCGCCAACTTTCCTGCTCCCAGCGCTCGATTCCGCGCCACTGCATTTGTCGTGCCCGGTGGCACCGGGCACGCATCGGGATGCCGCGCCACTGCATTTGTCGTGCCCGGTGGCACCGGGCACGCATCGGGATGCCGCGCTGCGCATACTTCATCGACAGCGCCCGGGCGAAATTGCCGCCTCGATCGAATTCTGGATGAGTATTCTGGCGTCCCGTCGAGATCTGAAGCGAAGGAGTCCGGGACCTCGGGGAAACTGTGCGGAGCAGCGCCGCGGATCGCGGCGACCAGCAGCACGGGGGCACTGCCAGGCAGGAATCAGCGAGTCTAACCGGCTTGGGATGCTGCTGATATCAGGAACACAGCCGCCCCGCGCAGGAGCGCAGGGCCGCAGTTCTTCAAAGAACTCGCACCCGCCGAAGATCGCCTGATCCGACCAGTTCAGCGCGCGCTTTTCCGGCGCTCGGCTTCTGCTCGTGCTCGATGTCGGCCTCGATGCTCGCCAGGCTCGCTGCGGCGCGTCGCAACGCCGGGAGAAACTCTTTCGCCCGAACGGCGCTCAACCGCATGATGGGCGCCTGGATCGCCACGCCCATGTTCGATGGCCCACCGCCGGTCGCAGGCACGAGCACCGCGATGCAGAGCAGCCCCGGAAGGAACTCCTCGTCATCCAGCGCGAAGCCGTCGCGCACTACGCGATCGAGTTCGCGCTCGAGGGCGTGCAGGTCGGTCAGCGTGTTGGGAGTGTAACGTTCGAGCGCCACGTGCGCGAGCAGGCGCCGGCGTTGTGCCGGTGTCATCTGCGCAAGGAAGAGCTTTCCGCTGGAGGAGCAATGCGCGGGCACCCGCGAACCGGGATGCAGGTAAAAGCGCAGCGGGGCGGCGGTCTCGACCCGATCGAGATACAGCACCTCGCCGCCGGCCAGGGCGGTGATGTTGCAGCTCTCTCCGACTTCGCCCATGAGCCGACGCAGCACCGCTCGCCGTGCGTCATGCGCCGTGTCGTTGCGAAGCAGATTCCCGGCCAGGCGACGCAGGCGCACCCCGGTGCCGTAGCTGCGGCCGTCGTGCTCGCGCTGCAGCAGCCCTGCCGACTCCAGTTGATGGAGCATTCTATGCAGGGTGGGCTTCGGCAGGGCGGTTTCCTCGACCAGTCCCTGCAAGGAGACTAACTCGTCCTTCGCTGCGATGACCTCCAGCAAGGCAAACAGACGCATCGTCGGTGTATCGCCGTCGATGCGGGAAATTTCGGCCTTTTCTGAAGGTGACGGGTTTTTCATGATTCAGGTATAAAGCATTTTCAGGTTCAGGTACGCATCGTATCGTTTTTTCGATTTGCATGTTGACGCGCCGAATTGAATGCCCTAAAGTTGCCTCGCATATAGCCTATCGGAACAGTTTGTCCCGCTTTTTGCTTCGCTACAGGAGGCCTCACACATGACCACCACGAGCCGCCAGGACAACGCCGCAGCTGCTGTCGCTGCCCCGGACAAGACCGCACGCCAGGCTGCCAACCCGCACGGCGACGTTTCCGGCAACGACCTGGGGGTGGGCGTGGTGCGCCGCCCGGGGGACACGCGCACCGTGGTCCAGGGCATGCAGAAGATCACGCCCTCGGAGGCCTTCGTTGAGACGCTGGTGGCCAACGGCGTGACCGA
>CAJDTU010000042.1_pt1 | contig 25882 bp, 23 predicted proteins | sample 7389901 | NCBI WGS metagenome assembly CAJDTU01 (sample SAMEA7055649, study PRJEB34461) | soil metagenome | biome: terrestrial ecosystem; feature: Peninsula; material: soil | place: Antarctica | collected 2016
GGACTGCTCGGGGAATCGGCGAGCACCGGCCTGGTCGTTGCGGCGGCGCTCGTCTGTGCGGCCACCACGATGGGCTGGAACGGGGTGTTCTTCGCCGAGCTGACGCATCATTCGAGCTACGCGAACATGGCGGCACTGGCCGGCGCCTCGCAGTTCCTGACCTTTTCGGGCAGCATGGCCGGGCCAGTCCTGTTCGGGGAACTGATCCGCCGCGGCGGCTCGTACGGCACCGCTTATCTGATGGTCGCTGCGCTGCCGGCCGTGGCCGGGGCGTTCATGCTGAGGGCCGCAATGATCGGAAATCGACATCCGGCTCCAGATTCCGGGTCATGACTGTGCTCCCCCGGTATCGGAAAGCAATTTGACGCGATGAGCGCCGTGCCACAGATTTCGTCGTCATCCGTCGCGTCGCACATTGCGGATTCTTCCGAGGGATTCGGCAAGCGCAACGGGCGAATGCCCGGTTCCGGGCTTGCGCGGCGCCTGTACCTGCCGCGCGTCCTCGGACTGGCGCTCGGTTCGCTCTTCGTAGCGGCCGGTCTGGCGCAACACGGCGCGCCTCACGGACTGTGGCTGATGCTGGCCTTCGTCGGTCTCGTCTGGCCGCACCCGGCCTATCGATGGGCGCTGCGCAGCCCCACGCCAGCCCTTGCCGAGCACCGCAACCTGATGGTCGATTCGCTGTTCGGCGGCTTCTGGATCACAGCGATGGGCTTCAATCTTCTGCCGAGCACCTTGATCGCGACCATGCTCGGGATGAGCAACATGGCCGTCGGCGGCTGGAGCCTGTTCCTCAGGGTGATGCCGGCGCAGGTGATCGGTGCGTCGCTGGCACTCGGACTTCTCAACGTGCGCTTTGAGCCGGTGCCCGAACTGGCGGTCGTGCTCGCCTGCATTCCCTTCATGGTGATCTACCCCTTGCTCTTCGGCATGGTCACCTGGCGGCTGTCGCAAAAGCTGAGCCAGCAAAGGGAAGCCTTGCGCGTGCTTCATGAGCACGATGCGCTCTCCGGGCTGTACAGCCGAGCGCACTGGGACACGCGGCTCAGGCAGGAGTTCCAGCGCTTCCAGCGTTACGGGCGACCGGTGAGCCTGCTGCTGATGGACATCGATCACTTCAAGCTGATCAACGATTCGCATGGCCATCCAGCGGGCGACGACGCGATCCGGCGAGTTGGCGCGTTGTTGCGCGAGCTCGTACGACCCGAAGACATGGTCGGCCGTTACGGCGGCGAGGAGTTCGCAGCGATCCTCGCGGAAACGACAGCCAGCCAGGCGACGCAGGCCGCGGAACGGATCCGCACCACGCTGGCCGCCACACGCATGCCGATCGCCAACGGGGTGCAACTGACGATGAGCTTCGGGATAGCAGAACTGTCGACCGAGGTGCCGGACTGCCTGAGCTGGATCGAACGAGCCGACCGCGCCCTGTACGGCGCCAAGAGCTCAGGACGCAATCAGGTCCGGGTGTCTGAGGACTGAAACAGACCGAACGGGTCAGGAGTCCTTCTGTGGGACCGGCATGTCGGCTTGGTCAACAGGAGCATCCTCGGGCGCCTCCGGGCTCTGTCCGATCGGCGCTTCCGTCTTGCGCTTCAGTTTTTCCTCTTTCTTTTGCTTCTTTGCGAGATCTCGCTGCCGCTTGGCGAATTGATAGTTTGGCTTGGCCAAGTTCACTCCTGCTGACTGATCGATGAGAGAGTCCGGCCGGATCGCGCCGACCGGTTCGTTATAACAGGCTTCCGAGCGCGCGCCTGAGCTCCGCCTGGTCGCGACCTGCACGCGCCGCATAGTCGGCAAGCTGGTCATCGCCGATCGGGCCCACGGCGAAGTAGCTGGAATCCGGATGCGACAGATAAAAGCCGCTCACGCTTGCAGCCGGTTGCATCGCGAGACTGTCGGTCAGGGTCATGTCGATCTCTTCGCAGCGCATCGCGTCGAACATTGCCCGCTTCACCGTATGCTCCGGGCAGGCAGGATACCCCGGGGCGGGGCGGATGCCCTGGTAGCGCTCGCGGATCAGGTCGTCGTTGGCGAGCGTTTCGTCGGCGGCGTAGCCCCAGAGGTCGCGCCGCACGCGGGCATGCAGGCATTCGGCGAACGCCTCGGCAAGACGATCGGCGATCGCCTTGAACATGATCGCGGAATAGTCATCGAGCAAGCCGATGAATTCCTTCTCCTTCTTCTCGGAGCCGATGCCCGAGGTGACGGCGAACATGCCGATCCAGTCTTCGATGCCGCTGGCCCGGCCACCGATCGTCTTCGGTGCGATGAAATCCGACATGCATTTGTTGGCGACGCCTTCGCGCTTGACGCTCTGTTGGCGCAACCCCCGCCAGACAAACGCAACCTGCGAGCGCGTCTCGTCGGTATAGAGCTCGATGTCATCGCCCACCGCGTTGGCCGGCAGGAACATCAAGACCCCGTTGGCGCGCAGCCAGCGCCCGTCGATGATCCGCTTGAGCATCGCCTTGCCATCGGAGAATACGCGCCGCGCCGATTCGCCGACCACCTCGTCATTGAGCAGCGCCGGAAAGGCGCCGTGCAAGTCCCAGGTCTGGAACAGGGGCCCCCAATCGATGTAGGTGGCGAGTTCTGCCAGGTCGAAGTTGCGAAACTCGCGCCGGCCAAGAAATTTCGGTTTCGTCGGCCGCCAGGCCTGCCAGTCGATCGGCTGCCGATTGGCGCGCGCCTGCTCGAGCGAGACCAGCACCGGGCCCTTCTTGGCGGCGTGCTGGGCGCGGACCCGATCGTATTCGGCCAGGATGCCGGTCAGCCAGCTTTCACGGTTCTCCGACGACAGGAGATTTTGCGCCACCGGCACCGAGCGCGAAGCATCGGGCACGTAGATCACCGGTCCCGAGTAGTGCGGGGCGATCTTCACCGCCGTATGGACCCGCGAGGTCGTGGCACCGCCGATCAGCAGCGGAATCCGACGCTCACGGAAATACGGATCGCGCTCCATCTCCTGGGCGACGTGGGCCATCTCCTCGAGCGAGGGCGTGATCAACCCCGACACGCCCACGATGTCGGCGTTCTCGGCCTTCGCCATCGCGAGAAGCTCCGAGCATGGAACCATGACACCCATGTTCACGACATCGAAGTTGTTGCACTGGAGCACGACCGACACGATGTTCTTGCCGATGTCGTGCACGTCGCCCTTCACGGTGGCAATCACGATCCGTCCTTTGGTCGATACGTCGGCGCCGGCATCGGCCAACTGGCGCTTTTCCTCCTCGATGAACGGAATCAGGTGCGCAACCGCCTGCTTCATCACGCGCGCCGACTTCACGACCTGCGGGAGAAACATCTTGCCGGCGCCGAACAGGTCGCCGACGATGCTCATGCCGTCCATCAACGGGCCTTCGATCACCTCGATCGGGCGGCCGCCGCGCGCCGCAATGGCTGCCCGCGCTTCTTCGGTGTCCTCGACGATGAAAGTCGTGATGCCGTTGACCAGCGCATGCGCCAGGCGCTTGCCCAGCGGCTCCTCGCGCCAGGCGAGGTCCTCTTCCTTCCTGGCGCCACCCGCCTTCAGGGTAGCGGCGAACTCGATCATCCGCTCGGTTGCGCTCTTGCCGTCGTCCGGATCACCGGGGGCAAGTTGCGGCTTGCGGTCGAGGACGATGTCCTCGGCGTGCTCGCGCAGCGCCGGATCGAGCTGGTCGTAGACGCCCACCATACCGGCGTTCACGATGCCCATCGTGAGCCCTGCGCGGATCGCGTGATAGAGGAACACCGTATGGATCGCTTCGCGGGCCGGGTCATTGCCCCGAAAACTGAACGACACGTTCGACACGCCACCCGACACCTTGGCATGCGGCAGGTTCTCGCGGATCCAGCGCGTGGCCGCGATGTAGTCGACCGCATAGTGGTCGTGCTCCTCGATCCCGGTGGCAATCGCGAAGATGTTCGGATCGAAGACGATGTCCTCGGGCGGAAAGCCCACTCGATCGACCAGCAACCGATAGGCGCGCTCACAGATCTGCGTCTTGCGCTCGTAGGTATCGGCCTGGCCCTGCTCGTCGAAGGCCATCACGATGGCCGCCGCGCCGTAACGCCTGCACAGGGTGGCCTGCCGGATGAATTCCTCCTCGCCCTCCTTCATGGAAATCGAGTTCACGATCACCTTGCCCTGCACGCACTTCAGGCCCGCTTCGATCACGCTCCATTTCGAGCTGTCGATCATGATCGGCACGCGTGCGATATCGGGCTCGCTGCCGATCAGGTTCAGGAACCGCGTCATGGCAGCGGCGGAGTCGAGCATGCCCTCGTCCATGTTCACATCGATGATCTGCGCACCGTTTTCCACCTGCTGGCGTGCGACCACCAGCGCCTCGTCGAACCTGCCAGCGAGAATCAGCCTTGCGAAGGCCTTCGAGCCCGTGATGTTGGTGCGCTCGCCCACGTTCACGAACAGCGAGTCCTCGTCGATGTTGCAGGCTTCGAGACCCGAGAGGCGAAGCGCCGGCGGGCGTTGCGGCACCCGGCGCGGCGCCACGCCCTCGATCGCCTGGGCCACGTGGGCGATGTGCTCCGGCGTGGTGCCGCAGCAGCCGCCCGCTACGTTCACGAAGCCGGCCTCGGCGAACTCGCTCAGCAACCCGGCGGTGATGCAAGGCGTCTCGTCAAAGCCGGTGTCCGACATCGGATTGGGCAAGCCCGCGTTCGGGTACACGCAGACGAAGGCGTCGCACTTCTCGGAGAGTTCCTGGATGTAGGGCCGCATCAGCGCCGCACCCAGGGCGCAGTTCAGCCCGATCGTGAGAGGCCGGGCGTGACGCACCGAATTCCAGAACGCCTCGACCGTCTGGCCCGACAGGATGCGCCCGGAGGCGTCGGTCACGGTGCCGGAAATCATGATCGGCAGGCGCGGCAGGCCGCAGGCTTGGCGATTACTGAGGATTTCATCGATCGCGAAAAGCGCGGCCTTGGCGTTCAGCGTATCGAAAATGGTCTCGACCAGCAGGATGTCGGCGCCGCCCTCGATCAGCCCGTGGACCTGCTCGGCGTAGGCCTCGCGCAACTGGTCGAAAGTGACATTGCGCGCGCCCGGGTCGTTTACGTCAGGCGACAGCGAGGCGGTCTTCGGCTGCGGACCGATGGAGCCCGCCACGAAGCGGGGCCGCTGCGGCGTGGCGTATCGCTCGCAGGCGTCGCGCGCGATGAGCGCCGAGGCGACGTTCATCTCCCGCGCAAGGTGCGCGAGTCGGTAGTCGGCCTGCGCAATGGCGCAGGCGCCGAAGGTATTGGTCGAGATGATGTCGGCGCCAGCCGCCAGGTATTGCTCGTGGATTTCGCGAATGACCTGCGGCTGGGTGAGCGAAAGGAGTTCGTTGTTGCCTTTCACGTCTTGCGCGAGATCGGCGAAGCGCGCGCCGCGAAACTGCTCCTCGCCGAGCCGGTAGCGCTGGATCATCGTGCCCATGGCGCCGTCCAGGATCAGGATCCGACGTTCGAGCAGTTCGCGCAGGCGGTCTTCGGTGGCAGTCATTGTGGGGAAATCCAGCGGGGAAACACTCGATTCTATCAACCCGGCTTTTGAATCGGTCTTGCGTCTCCAGCTCCAGGGACCGGCGATGGCCGCGCCGAACCAATGTCGACCGGCGCTGGACGGGGATCGACGGCGCCACTGCTACGCTATGGCCTCAGCCCGCGCTGCGGTATGGCTCTCAGTACGCGCTTCATTCACGTCCAGGAAGGCTTATCCATGCCCTATGTCGTCGCTCCACCAGCGCCGCCCTCCGTGCCGGTGATCGGCTCCGACGACCGGTTTCCGGTCAATCGTGTCTACTGCGTCGGCCGCAACTACGTGGAGCACGCCAGGGAGATGGGTTTCACCGGCCGCGAGCCGCCGTTCTTTTTCCTGAAGCCTGCCGACGCGCTGCTCGTCGTGCCCGAGGGGACCACTGGCGAAATGCCCTATCCGCCGGAAACGCAGGATCTGCATCACGAGATCGAACTGGTCGCCGCCATCGGCACCGCAGGGCGCGACATTGCCGCGGCCGATGCCGGTCAGCACATCTTTGGCTACGCGGTCGGCCTCGACATGACGCGCCGCGACCTGCAGGGCGAAGCCAAGAAGCTCGGTCGCCCATGGGAGATCGGCAAGGCCTTCGATCGCTCCGCCCCGATCAGCCCGATCCTCCCCGCCAGCGGCGCCCAGCCGATCACGCAGGCGGCCATCTCGCTGAAGGTGAATGGTGCCGTTCGCCAGTCGAGCGACATTTCCCGGCTGATCTGGAGCATCGCCGAAACGATCGAGTATCTGTCGAAGTATTGGGAACTGAAGGCCGGCGACCTGATCTTCACCGGCACTCCCGAAGGCGTTGCAGCCGTGCAGCGCGGCGACCTGATGGAAGGCGAGGTCGCGGGAGTAGGCGAGCTGAAAGTCAGGATCGCCTGAAACGGAGGCAGGCCAATGCGTCCGCAGGTCCATCGGCTGCTGATCGGCTTCGGCGATTGCGATCCGGCCGGCATCGTCTACTATCCGAACGTTTTGGCTGGTTCAACGATGCGACCCATGCGATGACAGCCTTCACGTGGAAGGCTGGGAGGTGCGCTTCATGGGCACACCGCACCCCGATGATCCCGAGCGCGTTCAGCCGGCGATGGCCAGTAGCGCGACCCCCGTGGCGATCAGTACCGAACCGGTGATGCGCCGGCCCAGTTGGCCCTCGCGCAGCAAGGTGGCGCCGGCCAGTGCGCCGACCAGCATCGACAATTCGCGCGCGGGAGCCACCACGCTGATCGGCGCCTGGCGCATCGCCTCGAGCACCAGCATGTAACCGATCGGCGACAGCAGGCCGACTCCAAGCACCACCTGCCACGACTGCAGAATCACGGCCGGCCAACCGGGCACCCGGCGCATGACCCACGGCGCGAGCAGCACCGCCTGCGCCAGGCAGATGCTCCAGAAAAAAACCAGTGGGTGGGCGCCCAGCAAGCCCACCGCGCGGCCGTCGTTGACCGTGTAGGCGGCGATCAGCACCCCGATGGCGAGACCCCAGGCGAGCCCGCGCCGGGCCCCTGGGGAGGCGCCCCCGCGCAGCAGCGCGCCGCCCCCGGCGACCGTGAAGGTGCCGATCACGACCAGAACGAGGCCGATGAGCGAGCCCGGTCCGGCAGGTTCACCGAGCCAGACGATTGCCGTCACCGAGGCGAGCAAAGGACCGGTGCCGCGCGCAACCGGATACACGACCGACAGATCGCCAGCCGCGTAGCCGCGCTGCAGCGTCCGGAAGTAGGCGGTGTGTACCACGATGCTGATCGCCACGGCGACCCACACCGAGGCGGGCCAGTCGGCAATGCGCACGATTTCAGGCGCCGCACCGCCGATCGCATGAGCCGTGCCTTGCACCGCGCTGGCCGGCAGGCCAGGCAGCGTCGCCGCGCGTCCGCCGCCACCGGACAGGACGCCGGGATCGAAAGCGCCGACAAGCCAGGCAAGCGGGGCAAGCGCCACGGCAGAAACCACGGTCGTGCCCCAGACGAATACCATTCCGCCACCCACCGCCGCGTGTTTCATCCAGAGGTTCCAGCTCGCGTGAATGAGGGCGGCGGCAATGACCAGCGCCAGGGCGGTGAGCGGCATGAGAAGGCAAGGATGAGTGAGGCTTGGGAGGAGGTGGCGGTCAATAGCCAATGACTATTGACATGATGACAACAATCAATTAGACTTATATCGTCAAAAGAACAACAATCATCAACGATGAGCGGCGGTTGACGAACCGAAGCTCGTACCCAGCCTTTTACAAGGAGTTTCAAATGAAAACTGTTGGCGACAAACTCGAGAGCTTTAGCGTGACGGGCGTGAAGCCCGGATTCAACCAGCCCGAGGAAAACGGTCAGAGCGCCTTCGAGAGCCTGAACGAGCAATCCTTCCCGGGCAAGTGGAAAATCATCTATTTCTATCCGAAAGATTTCACCTTTGTATGTCCGACCGAGATCACCGGTTACAACGCGCTTGCAAAGCAGTTCGAAGAGCGCGACGCGATCCTCATGGCGGGTTCGGCCGACAACGAGTTCGTGAAACTCGCGTGGCGCCGCGAGCATCCGGACCTGAAATCGCTGGGCCACTGGATGTTCGCCGACAAACCGGGCGGACTGATCGACCAACTCGGCGTACGCGACAAGGAAGAGGGCGTGGCATTGCGCGCAACGTTCATTGTCGATCCCGAGAACACGATCCAGCACGTGACGGTCAATAACCTGAACGTGGGCCGCAGCCCTGAAGAGACGCTGCGGGTTCTCGACGGGCTGCAAACCGACGAGCTGTGCCCGTGCAACCGCGCGGTCGGCGGTGTAACCCTCTGATCGGAAGCGAGCCATGGAGCAATTCGAAGCGGTTCGCAGCCGCATTCCGGACTTCGCCAAGGACGTTCGGCTGAATCTGGACTCGACGATCAGCCGATCCAGCCTGACCGCCGCCGACGCGCACGGCTGCGCGCTGGCCGCCGCCTATGCGTCGGGCTGCCGCGAGTTGGCCGACGCGCTGAGCACGAAGCTCGAGGCCGGCGACAGCAATGCCGCACTCACCGCGGCCGGGCTGATGGGGATGAACAACGTGTGGTACCCGTACGTTGAAATGGCCGACGACCCGGAGCTCGCGGCGCAACGTCCGGAGCTTCGCATGCAGGCCTACGCCTCGCATGGCGGGGTGGCGCGGGAGCGCTTCGAAGCCTTCGCACTGGCCGCTTCGATCGTGGGCAAGTGTCACTTCTGCGTGCGCTCGCACTATGAGTTGCTCAAGAAGTCGGGGTACACCGTGGTGCAGTTGCGTGATATCGGTCGGATTGCGGCGGTCGTCAATGCGGCGGCGCTTGCGCTGCAGTTCGCGGCGCCGGAGTCCTGATCCGGCACGATTCGACTGAGGACACGGCAACGGGGCGCAATGCGCCCCGTTGCCATTTCCGGGCACCCCAACTGCTACGCCGCGAGCACTTCGAAGGAGGATCTACGTTCATTCCACCGCGCGCGGCGCTGGCCAGCGCCCACCCGGGACCGCTCATCGATTCGCAGGCGTTGCGACGATGAGCACGTCCGCGGCAGATTTCGACTACGAGGCCACGCTCGCCGCTTGCGCGCGCGGCGAGCGCACCGCTCTCGGCTGGCTGTATGAACACGAGGCGCGCTGGCTGATAGGCGTGGCACTACGCATCGTACGGCGCCGTGAGCTGGCCGACGAGGTGCTGCACGACGCCTTCGTGCAGATCTGGCAGAAGGCGGCCTCCTACGATCCGAGCCTTGGCTCTGCGCGCGGCTGGATTTACACGGTGGTGCGTCATCGCGCGCTCGATGCCCTGCGCCGCTCGGAGCGAGAAGGCACGACCTTCTTCGATACGGCACCCGACCCCGCTGACGACGCGCCCGGCCCCCTGGATAGCCTTGTGCTCAGCAATGACGCAAAGGCACTGCATCGCTGCCTTCAACTGCTCGACGAGAAAAAGCGCGCCTGCATCCTGCTTGCCTACATCGATGGCTACACTCAGATGCAGATCGCCAGCCGCCTGGCCTGCCCTCTGGGCACCGTCAAGGCCTGGGTGCGCCGCGCCCTGCTGGCGCTCAAGGAGTGCCTGTCTTGAACTTCGACGACCGCGAGGAACTGTCGGTTCTGGCTGGCGAGTACGTGCTGGGCCTGCTGACGCCGCAAGACAAGGACACCTTCGAGCGCGAGTTGGCGAAAAACCGTGAACTCGCCCGTAGCGTGGCCTTCTGGCAGGACAGGTTGCTGGAAATGACACCTGCGCCCGAGCCGGTGGCGCCGCCACCGGAGTTGTGGCAGCGCATTGTGCGCGACCTGCCCGACACGGTACCGAGACCCGTCAGGTCCGGCCTCTGGAGCAGCCTGGGGTTCTGGCGATTGTTCAGTCTCGCCAGTCTGGCCAGTGCGGCGGCGGCCATCATGCTCGCCTGGAGCGTTTTCTTCACCGGCTCTCAACCAGCAGTATTCACCCCGCACTATGTGGCCGTGCTGCAGGGATCGAGCGACAAGCGGCCCGACTGGCTGGTCGAGGTGGGCGCCAACGACACGGTACGACTGACACCGCTTGCGCACCAGGTGGTCGGTCCGCGCCAGGCGCTCGAACTCTGGACCAAGCCCGAGGGGGCAAGCGGCCCGGTATCGCTCGGTCTGGTGGCAGCCGACCAGCGCACCATCATTCCCGCTCCCAAGCTGCCCAGCTTCGGCGCGAACCAGTTCTTCGCGATCAGCCTGGAGCCCGAGTCCGGCTCCCCGACCGGCAGCCCGACCGGACCAGTGCTTGCCACCGGAGAATCCGTGCAGCTCTGAGCGCCGAAAATTTTGTTGACCCGGCTGCATCCGGACCGGGCCCTGGTGCGTAGTACCCGTGTTGGCTTACCCGAAAGGGTCGTTCAATACCCGTAACCTCGCCCGGCCTGCTGATGACCGTCGCGAATAAACAAGGCAATGCACCATGTTCGTCAATTCCATGACTGTTGAACTTCTGAGAAGACGTGCCGACAAGCTCGCCGAGCGCCGCCAATTTTTCGTGAGGACCGGAGCAGTCGGCGCCGGCCTGGTGGGTGGCATGGTTTTGAGCGCCTGCGGCGACTCGGTCGGCACCGCGGTCGCCGAGGCGGTCAACCCCAAGGCGACCGACCCCGAGATCCTGAACTTTGCACTGAACCTGGAGTACCTGGAAGCGCAGTTCTATCAGTACGCGGCTCTTGGCGTCGCTCTGCCCTCCAGTATGTTGAGCGGTGTGGGCACGCAAGGCGCGGTCACCGGCGGGCGGGCGGTTTCGTTTCGCGATCCGCTGGTCTCGCAGTACGCCAGGGAGATCGCGATGGATGAGATGAACCACGTTCGGTTCCTGCGCACGGCCCTTGGTGCTGCCGCCGTGGCGCAGCCGACGCTCGACATCGGCGGTATGGACCCGAACGGCGCGTTCTCGATGGCCGCGCGCGCCGCCGGACTGGTCGGCCCGGGCGTGGCCTTCGACCCATATGCCAACGACGAAAACTTCCTGCTCGCGGCCTATATCTTCGAGGACGTGGGCGTGACCGCGTACAAGGGCGCTTCGCCGCTGATCGAGAGCAAGACCTTCCTGGAAGCGGCCGCCGGCATTCTTGCGGCTGAGGCTTACCATGCGGGCCTGATCCGCACCGTGCTCTACGCAAAGGGACTGGAAACGCCGAGCCTGCGCGGCGCGACCGTCGCGATCTCCGATGCACGCGACAGCCTCGATAACTCGGCCGACGACGATCAGGGAATCATCGGCAAGACCCCGGACATTTCCAACATTGCACCGCTCGACGACAACGGACTCGCCTTCAGCCGCACCCCGGGCGATGTGCTGAACATTGTCTACCTCACCAAAGAATCGGTCACTATGGGCGGGTTTTTCCCGACCGGCGTGAACGGCGCCATCAACATGAGCAGCGCCTACGCCTGAGCGCCTGAAGCGCCCGAGCGAGCACGAGCACTGGGCAAGTTCAGAGCCTTTGGAGCCGGCCGTTGTCGACGAGCAGCGTTGCGCCGTGGATTGCGCTGGCGTCGCTCGATGCCAGAAAGCAGATCGCCGCGGCAAGCGCCTCGGGCGAGGCGACCGGCCCGGTCAGCTGCTCGGCTCCACTCGCGATGTTGGGATTTCGCCAGAGCATCGGCGTGTCGACCGCCCCGGGCGCGACACAATTGACGCGGACTCGCGCGCTGTCGTGTTCCAGGCTCAGGCCGCGCGTGAACGCCTCCACGCCAGCCTTGGACGCCGCATAGGCGGCCGTGTTGGTCGTCGTTCGATGTGCATGCACCGAGCTGATGTTAACGATCGCACCGCCCTGCATATGCGGGATGCAGTATTTGCACCACGCAAAAACCGAACGCAGGTTCACGGCCATCAGCCGATCCCAGTCGCTGCCGTTCAGGTCGACCACAGCCTCGAAAGCCATGATGGCGGCGCTGTTCACCAGCACGTCGATCCTTCCGCACGCCTGCGCCACGTTTTTCGCAGCGGCCTGCACCGCGTGCGTGTCGGCAACGTCGACCTCGAGGAACCGCGCGGTCCCGCCGGACCCGACGATGTCGCGCGCGGCGGCATCGCCGCGCACCGCGTCGATGTCGACGACCACGACGACAGCGCCTTCGCGGGCCAACCGCAGGCATGTGGCACGGCCGATGCCGGAGGCGCCGCCGGTCACCACACACACCTTGTCCTCGAATCGCATGGTCATGTCGTGCCTTAGTAGCCGATGAAGTCCCGGACCGTGGTGCGCGCGAAGCGAATCAGGCGCAGGATCACCTCGAACACGAGCATTCCGAGTGGCACGAACAGCAGCTTTACGCCCTCGCTCAGCATGTCGCCCGTCACGTGCGGCGCGCCAAGCAGGGTGAGCAACTGGCCCGCCAGGCCGGTGAGATAACCGAGGGCCAGTCCGGCGAGCGCCGGCAAGACATACTTGACCCCCTTGCGCATTCGCTCGCCCAGCGCCGCCGGCTGCGGCAGGTGTTCGGTACTGCGCGAGCACTTGAGGATCGCCCGCACCAGATCGTGCTGCTTCGTGGTGGCGAGGAACAGGGTGCTCGCGAAGATCGCGCCCTCGCCCACCCTGGCGACCACGATCGTCGCATGATTCCGGCCACGCCGACGATCGGCCGTTTCGACGATCGGCATCCAGGGCAAGGTGCGCGCGCTCGCCACAGTTCTTCGAAACCAGCCACGATACAAGACCGCTTGCCAATTGGTAGTGGAGATATGCGCGGTCAGGAGCTTGGCCGACGCGCCGGGGAAGAGTTGCTCGTGCGTCGGGTTGCCGCCGACGGTCAGAACTTCCGGGATCTGCTCGAAGCCCTTTTCCTTCGGCATGTGTCCCGTCTTCCGACAGCGCGCACCCATGCGCAGCGCCTGCTTCATCGGATTCAGCGGGTCTTCTGCCCCACACACGGGCAACTCGTCAGAGCCCACCAGGGCGTCGTATGCCGGTTGCGCCGGAACGCTGAAGACGGCCTGGCCCTCGATGACGAGAAGGCCGCCATCGCGGACCCACATCAAAAGCTCCGAGCGCCGATGGCCGAGCCAGCGCTGCGCGAGATGCGAGCCAAACTCGGGGTCGCCGTTGGCGGCATCCCAGTTGACGATCAGGACGTCGAGATCCTGGGTCAGGAACTTGCTCGCCGCGGCAGGGGGCGCGACGATCAGGTCTGCGAGCGGGTAGTTCGTGCGGACGTTCGGCAGCAAGCCGGTATCGTCCAGCTCCTTCAAAAGGCAGTCCCAACCGCTGCCCCGAGCCGATCGGGCCCAATCGACGATGACGCCTACGCGAAGTGTCATGCTGCGTATCCGTTTCGACGCATGGTACGGCAGCGCGCCGGCCCAGGATAGCGGCACTTCGATCGGCGCCGACGAGCCGCATGTGGCGGCGCCGATCTCCACGCTCCTCTGCGCGGTACTGGCAAAATGGCATCCCCTTCATCGAAATGCTGAACTGATCGCGATGAAACACCTGCTGCCATGCGAAGCGCACGAATACGTGCAGAGCCATCCCGACGTCCTGTTCGTCGATTGTCGCAGCGATGCCGAATACTTTTTCGTCGGGCATGCGCTCGGCGCGATGCACGTGGCCTGGTACGACGCACCCGATTGGGACTTCAATCCCGACTTCGTCGCCGACGTGAAAAAGCTTGCCGGCCATTCGCTGGATCGCCCGGTCGTGCTGATCTGTCGCAGCGGCAAACGCTCGGTCGAAGCTGGCGAGGTTCTCGAGCAGGCCGGCTTCAAGGCCGTGTCCAACGTATTGCACGGCTTCGAGGGCGACCTGAACGCCGAGCGCCAGCGCGGAAAGATCAACGGCTGGCGCCGCGATGGACTGCCCTGGGAGCAGTTCTGATTATCCGAAATAGCGCGGCAAAAAAAGCGAGATCGACGGCAGCGCGATTAGGATTGCGAGCCGCCCGATATCGGCGATCACGAAGGGCATGACGCCGCGAAAGATGGTGCCGGTAGAAACGTCGGGCAGCAGGCCGCGCAGCACGAATACGTTCATGCCGAAGGGCGGGGTGATGAAGCTGAGCTCAGTGACCACGACCACGATGATGCCGAACCAGATCAGGTCGAAGCCCAGTTGCTGCACGAGCGGGTAGAACACCGGCACCGTGAGCAGGATCATCGACATGCTCTCAAGCACGCACCCCAGCAGCAGGTAGATGAGGCAGATCGCGACGATCACCGACAGCGGGTGCAGGTTGTGCTGGGACACGAAGCCGAGCAGATCGGCAGGCGCCGACGTGAAGTTGATGAAGTTCGCGAACATGATCGCGCCGATCATCACGATGAAGATCATGCCGGTGGTCCTGGCCGATTCGACCATCACTTGAGCGAATGAGCCCCAGGTGAGCGTGCCGCGCAGCAGCGCGAACACAAATCCGAAGAAAGCGCCGATGCCGGCGGCTTCGGCAGCCGTGAAGATGCCCGCGTAGATGCCGCCCAGGATCGTGGTCAGCAAGGCGAGGACCGCCCAGACGTCTTTCAGGGCCGCTATCCGGACGTCCCACCCGGTACGCTCCCCTCGCGGACCGGCAGTCGGGTCGCGCCAGGTAACCCAGCCGATCGCGAGCATGTAGCAGCCGATCGCCACCAATCCCGGCAAGACGCCCGCAGCGAACATCTTGCCGATGCTTTGCTCCGTCAACAGACAATAGACCACCATGATGATCGAGGGCGGAATCAGGATGCCCAGGGTGCCGCCGGCGGCGATCGTGCCCGAAGCGAACGCCGCGCTGTAGCCGAAGCGGCGCATTTCAGGGTAGGCAACCTTCGCCATCGTGGCCGCGGTCGCCAGGCTGGAGCCGCAGATCGCGCCGAAGCCGCCGCACGCGGCGATGGTGGACAGCGCCACTCCACCGCGTCGGTGGCCCAGGAAGGCGTACGCCGCCGTATAGAGTTCCCGCGACATGCGGGCTTTCGTGACGAAGTTGCCCATCAGGATGAACAGAGGCAGCACGGACAGCAGGTACTGGAAGCCGCTCTCGTAGACGACCGCGCCGGCCATCGACCAGGCCGAGGGCCAGTTCCGCAGCAGCCCCATGCCGAGGAAGCCGATCAACGCCATCGCAAAGGCCACCGGCACCTGCAGGAAAACGAGAGCCAGCATGGCGCCGAAGCCCAGCAGCGCTTCAGTCATGAGCGTGCACAGGTCCCGGCGTGTCGGTAGATTCCGATCCCCTGCATCGCATGCACGATGGCATTGAGGAACAGCAAGACGCTCATGAACCAGACGAAGGGTCCGAGCGGGATCTCGAGCATCTGCGTGATCGTGTGGTATTGGGTGACGGAAATCGCCTTTTCCAACGTAACCCAGCCGAGGAGCGCGCTGATGCCGAACGCCACCCCTTGCGCAAGGGCCTCCTGTATGCGCCGCGCAGCGGGTCGCAGGTTGGCGGTGAAGATGTCCACGCTGATATGGCTGCGATCGAGAGTGACCAGGGGCAGGCTCGAAAAAATCAGCACCACCATCAGCAATTCGATCATTTCGACCGAGCCGGTCACGGGCCGGTTCAGGGTGTAGCGGCCGAATGCATCGATGACCGTGAGCAGGCTCATCGCGCCGAGGCTCGTGATCGTCAGCAGCTTCAACAATCCCTTGATCCAGCGATCCAGCAAGCCGAAGGCTGCCATACAGACTGCGCAGGACTTGCCGGCGGGGCAACGAGCCGATCAGTGCGTATCGAGCGCTTTGAGCTCGGTGCGAAACGCCACCAGCGCGGCCGGACCATCGACTCCTTTGGCTGCCGCGGCTGCCAGCCAGTCGCGCTCGAACTTGTCCGTGCGCTCCCTGACCGCGTTCACGAAGGCGGGATCGGCATGGGTGATCTCGGCGCCGCTTGCTTCGAGTGCCTTTCTGCCCTCGATGTCGTGTTTGTCCCAGGCTTTGCCGGCCATATGGGCGATATGATCGCCCGAGAGCCCGAGCAGGGCCTGCTGATCCTGCGGCGACAGCTTCCGGAATGCCTTCTCGTTCATGATCACCGCGTGCGTATCGGAGTACAGGCCGCCGGGAAAGATCGTGGCGTACTTGATCAGGCGCTCGAGCTTGATCGACACCAGGGTCTCGGCCGGAAAGAAGACGCCGTCCACGACCCCACTGCTCAGCAGCTCATAGGAATCCGGCGCCGGCTTCGCAACCGCGATGGCGCCCACCGCTTTCGCCACATCGGCGGCCATGCCGCCGCCGACCCGGATCTTCAGGCCTTCGAAATCGGCCAGCTTCCTGACTGGTTTCGAGCGGGTGAACACCATGCCGGGGCCATGGGCGTAGATGCCGAGCAGACGCACGCCGCGGTGTTCATCGGCCTTGAGCAGGTACTTCTCGTAAGTGTCCCAGGCCGCGACCGAACGCGACTCCGCAGTGTCTCCCGAGAACGGCATGACCGCGAACTTCGTCAGTTCGAAGCGGCCCGGGTAGTAAGAATGCGAGATGAACGTGATGTCGGCGAGGCCGTCTCGCACCGCGTCGAAATGGCCCTGCGGGTTCGTGACCGGCTTGGGCAGGAACCGGATCGTAACGCGATTGTCGGTGGCTGTGGCGATTTCCTTCGCCCACGGAACGAAGAAGTCCTGCATGACCGCGTGTGTGGGCGGCAGCCAACTGGATGCAATAAGCTCTACTTTCTGGGCCTGCACAGCCGGTGCCGTCAGCAGCGCGACAGCGGAAAAAAGCAGAGCGAAAGGCAGGCGTTTCACGTGGTCTCCGTTCATTGATCTCGACCAACCGCTGGATCGAAGATCGCAATGATATCGGAGGATGCGCCCGCGAGTCCTCGACAAAATATCACCTGGCGGAATGCGCTCCCCCTCAGTGCAACACGACCGGCGTTTGCATGAGTCCCTGGAATCCGCTGAGAAAGTCATCGAATTGCTCTTCCGAGGGCTCGGTGTCGATCAGCGATTGCACGCCGTCGCGGAAGTGCTCCGCCAGGTCCCCGCCCAGATAGATTTCACGGCGCCCGAGCTTGTCCATGATTTCATAGCCGCCGATTTCGCCGCCGGGCTCGCGGAACTCGACGATGCAGTAACTCTGGCTGTTGTAGATCGTGTTCATGTCGCACCTCTCGTCTGCAAAGGCAGGTGGGGTCGGGCATGTGTTATTGCAAGCATGCATCGTGCCCGAGCGACCGTTAGCACCGTCAGCGCTGCCAGAATGCCGGCGTCAGCACCACGAAGAAGGTAAGCAGCTCCAGGCGCCCTGCGAGCATGCCGAATGCCAGCAGCCAGGTTTGCAGGTCGCTCAGCGATGCGTAATTGGAAGTGGGACCGAACTGGCCGAGCGCTGGGCCCAGGCAGTTCACCGCCGCAACCACCGTGGAAAAGGCGGAGATGAAATCGAGCCCGGTGGCCATCATGATGAAGGTGAGTGCAACCTGCGTCGCGCCCCAGAGCAGCATGTAGCCGAGCACCGCAAAAATCACCTTGTTCTCAACGATCTGCCCGTTGATGCAAAGCGGGGTGATGGCCCTCGGGTGAACCATTCGCGTGAGTTCCCGGCCGGCCTGGCGCACGAGGATCAGAGCCCTGATCATCTTGATGCCACCGCCGGTGGAGCCCGCCGAAGAGCTGACGCAGGCCAGGAACAACATCCACATTGGCGCAAATACCGGCCAGGCGGCATAGTTCTGGCTCATGTATCCGGTAGAGGTGCCCAGCGAGACCGTGTTGAACAGGGCGTGCCGCAGCGACTCCGACAAGGAATCGTATTGCCCGTTCCAATAGAGGAAGCCCCCGAGCAGCGCGCTGCTGCCGAGGAGCAGGCCCAGGATCCGGGTCGCTTCGATGTCCTGGAGATACGGGCGCAGCGAGCGCGCTCGCAGCGCCCGGAAGTGGGTGGCGAAGTTCAGCACCGCGATCAGCATGAACACAACGAGAATCGCCTCGACCGCTGGTGAGTCGAACGAGGAAATACTCGAATCACGGTTCGAAAATCCGCCGAGGCCAAGCGCCGAGAAAGCGTGGCAGACCGCGTCGAACCAGCTCAGCCCGCTCATCTTCAGGGCTGCGATGCAGGCGGCGGTCAGCCCGGTGTAGATCAGCCACAGGTATTTCGCCGTTTGGGTGATCCGCGGCGTGAGCTTGCTCTCCTTCATAGGGCCGGGCATCTCGGCGTTGACGAGTTGCATGCCGCCGACCCCGAGGATTGGCAGGATCGCGACCGCCATCACGATGATTCCCATGCCGCCATACCACTGCAGGGCATGGCGCCAGATGTTGACTGACTGCGGCAGGAACTCTAAGCCGCTGAGCACGGTCGCACCCGTGGTGGTAAGCCCGGCCATCGCCTCGAAGAACGCGTCGGTGTTCGACAGGCCGGAGATCTCCAGGCGCAGCGGCACCGCGGCAGCCACGGTCATGAGAACCCAGCCCAGCACAACGAGGAGTGGGCCGTCGCGTGGTTCGATTTCCCGGCGGTAGCGCCGGGTCAGGGCCCATAGAGACGTGCCGCCCGACAGGCAGAGCAGTGCCGAGGCGAGGAAGCTGAAGTGCGCGCCATCGGCCACCGCCAGCGACCACGCGAATGGCAAAGCGAAGGTGGCGGAGAACACCATCAGCAGGCCGCCCAGGACATGGGCGATGACGAGCAGGCGGTTCACGCGGGGCAGGTGCCTGCGAAGGCGGCGACGAAGGAGGCCGGCAATGGTACTCCGGCTACCGGTGCTGGCCATCCCCGGTAGCCGGCCCGCGCTGCCTCAATGACACCCGCTCCCCGCGTCTCCGTGACACCCGATCCGCGCGGCCTCAGCGGTAAAGCACCTCCGGCAGCCACAGGCCGATGCCGGGGAACATGTAGAGCAGGAAGATCGCGATGATCTGGATCCCCATGAACGGCATCATGCCGGCGAAGATCTGGCCGAGAGTGACGTGCGGGGGCGCGACGCCCTTCAGGTAGAAGGCGGCCATGGCCACCGGCGGCGACAGGAACGCGGTCTGCAGATTCAGCGCCACCAGCAGGCCGAAGAACAGCGGATCGACCCCGAAATGATCGACCAGGGGAATGAAGATCGGCATGAAGATGATGATGATCTCGGTCCACTCGAGCGGCCAGCCCAGCAGAAAAATGATCACCTGGGCGAGCAGCAGGAACTGGATCTTGGACAGTCCGAGCGACTTCACCCACACCTCGATCAGTTCCTGACCCCCGAGGAGCGCGAATGCCGCAGAAAAGATCGACGATCCCACGAACAGCCAGCACACCATCGCAGAGGTCTTGGCGGTCAGGAAAACCGAATCCTTGAGCACCCCCATGTTGAGCTGGCGATAGGCGATTGCCAGCAGTAAGCCGCCGAGCGACCCGATGGCAGCCGCCTCGCTGGGCGTAGCGAACCCGAACACGATGCTGCCAAGAACGGCCACGATCAGGGTGGCCAGCGGAAAGAATGAGCCGAGCAGCATCCGGAATAGCTCGAGCCGGGCAAAGCTGAGCAGGCCGTAGAAAAGGATCAGCACGGCTCCGCCAACCGCCGCGAGCGTCCAGAACCAGGTCGGCAGCGGTTTGAACTGGACTTCACCGTGGCCGCCGTGCGCCGACGAACTGGTTCGCTCGTCGCCGGCGCCGGCGGCGCTGATTTCGGCACCCGGCGGTTCGGTGAGGCCGTCTTCCCCGGACACGACAGCAGGTGTGCCGGGCGGCTCGGCCAGGCCGCCGAAGGCAGGCAGGCCGGTGTGGGAAGAGCTGCCGAGTTCCTGGAGCGTACCGATATCGAACTCGATATCGGGAGCGGTGGCCGCACGATGGGCAAGGCCGAGCGCAATGGCAACCGCGAGCGCCGGCAGCAGGGCGACAAACAGCGGCCTGACGATCGTCAGGACGGGCAGATCGACGTTGCGCCGGCCCTTGAACGAGCGCACGAGCGCCGGAACCGCCCAGTTGCCAAAGCGATCGCGCACTCCCTGGAGGGCCACCGACAGCGGGACACCGCGCTCGGATTTGGGCAGAGGCGGCATCATCTTCGGCTTGATGATCGCGAGGATGATCACGTAGCCGACATAGAGCCCCGCGAGCATCAGCCCCGGAAAGAACGCGCCGGCATACAGCTTCACGACCGATACGCCGGCGGTTGCGCCGTAGACGATCAGCAGTACCGAAGGGGGAATCAGGATTCCGAGGCAGCCTCCCGCGGTAATCACCCCCGCGGAGATCTTCTCGCTGTAACCGGCCTTCAGCATCGCGGGCAGCGCCAGCAGCCCCATCAGCGTGACCACTGCGCCGACGATGCCGGTAGCGGTGGCGAACACCGCGCAGGTGAACAGGGCCGCAACAGCGAGCGATCCGGGCAGCCGCGCGAGTGTCAAATGCATCGATTTGAACAGCCGTTCGATCAGGTTCGCCCGCTCGACCAGATAGCCCATGAACACGAACAGCGGCACGGCGATCAGCACATCGTTGGTCATCACCGCATAAGTGCGCTGGACCATCAGGTCGAGCGTCTGCTGGACGGCCTCGCCGATATCGCCGGTGCGATCGAGGTAGGCGAACAGCGCAAACAGCACACCCATGCCGGTCAGCGTGAACGCCGTCGGAAAGCCGAGCATGATCGCAGCCACGATCAGGGTCAGCATCAGCAGGCCGAGATGGCCGCTGGTCATGTTGCCCCAGGGCATGAAGAACGCCACCGCGATGACGATCATCGCGAGCAGGGAGAAGCCGAAAAGAAGTTCCTTGCGCATCATTTGTTCCTCAGCGCACGTCGGGTTCGTCGTGCGTGACCATGGCTTTCAGTTTCTCGAGATCGACCTCCTCGACGTCATCGACACGCTTGGGCCACTTGCCGTTCTTCAGGCAGACAACGCAGCGCAAGATCTCGATCGCGCCCTGCAGCAGCAGCAGCGCGCCGGCCAGCGGAATCACCGCCTTGAAGGGATAGATGGGTGGCCCGTTGGCAGTGATCGAAGAGTGCTCGCGAATCGCAAAGGACTCGCCGGCATACTGATAGCCGGCCCAGACCAGAGCGACCATCCCGGGAATGAAGAACAACAGGTACAGCACGAGGTCGAAGGAGGCCTGCGTGCGCGGGGTGAAAAAGCCGTAGAGGATGTCGCCGCGCACGTGCCCGTTGGCCGCCAGGGTGTAGGCGCCCGCCATCATGAACAGAGTGCCGTAGAGCATCATCTGGGCATCGAACACCCACGGATGCGGGCTGTTCAGGGCGTAGCGCGAAAACACTTCCCAACAGATCAGCAGGGTCAGGGCGGCGATCAACCAGGCAAAGGCGTGGCCCATGGCGGTATTGAACCGGTCTACGGTCAGGAACAGCTTCTGCATGTCAGAGCCTGCGGACAGCGGCGCCCGGAACCTGCGCGCGCGGCGCGGCCCGGGAGGCGAGAAGGGAAACAATTGCGCGGCACCCGGGAAATGGAACCCTGGGAATCCCGAACCCCAGCTGGCCGGGACGCTTGCGGCGCGATCCGGGACTGGCGACCCAGCGCCGGCGCAAGCTGCAGCGCCGGCGCAGGACGGCGTTACGCCTTCTTGGCCCCGAAATAGTGGTTGTAGGCCATGCGGCGGTTCACGTTGGTGTCCAGATCCCAACGCACCGCGCGCGCCGCGAACGCCCGCTGAGAGTCGACGATTTCCTTGAACAGCGGGTTTTCCGCGGCCATCTTGTCGGCCACCTGGTCGTACAGCGTCAGTTGCTGCTGCAGGATCGCATCGGGCGTCTTGTAGAACCTGACGCCGTCTTTTTGCTGCATTTCGCTGTAGTCCTTCGAGTAGCGGTCGATCGCCTTCCAGGACATGTCGGCCGATGCTGCCTCCACAGCGTTGTCGATGATTGCCCGCATGCTCGCGGGCAGGGCATCGAACTTGGCTTTGTTGAACAGGATCTCGAACTGTTCGGCGTTCTGATGGTAGCTCTGCAGCATGCAGACCTTCGCAACGTCGGGGAAGCCGAGCAGGCGATCGGAGCTGGCGTTGTTGAATTCGGCCCCGTCGAGCAGGCCCCTATCCATCGCCGGGATGATCTCGCCGCCAGGCAACGCGTTGACGGCCACGCCCATCGCCGTGAACACGTCGATCGCGATGCCCACCGTGCGGAACTTCAAGCCCTTCATGTCCTCGGCCTTGGTGACCGGCTTCTTGAACCAGCCCAGGGGCTGCGTGGACATCGGGCCGTAGACGTAGGACTGCACGTTCGCGCCGATCGACTTGTACAGCTTTTCGAGCATTTCCTTGCCGCCGCCGTACTTGTGCCAGGCAAGCAGCATGTTTGCGTCCATGCCGAAGGCCGGGCCGGAGCCCCACAGCGCCAGGGCGTTGTTCTTGCCGTAGTGATAGACCACCACGCCATGGCCGCCGTCGAGCGTGCCCTTGGATACGGCATCGAGAAGGTTGAAGGCCGGCACGACGGCGCCCGCCGGCAGCACCTCGATCTTGAGGTCGCCACCGGTCATGTCGTTGACCTTCCTGGCGAAATCGAGGGCGTACTCGTGGAAGATGTCCTTCGAGGGCCACGTGCTTTGCCAGCGCATTGAGGTCGGGCCCTGCGCCTTGACGATGGCGGGAAAGCCGACCGCGCCGACACTGGCGGCGGCGGCGCCTGCGAAGAAGCGGCGGCGGTTCTCGAGTTGCTCGGTCATGTATCGTGTCTCCAGTTGTAGTGGCGCGGCTGCAGCCGGTCCGCGCCGGGCAGTTCGGCCGGGCGATAGTAACCATGGCCGCGGGAAATGTCATCAGGCGGTACCGCGGGCATTCTGGCGGCGCCGGTAAAATCGCACGCAAAAGCGCAAAAGCGCAGATGGCCATGGCAGGGGAATCGACGGCGAGCCGCGCAGGCGACCTCGGACCGCGCGAGCGCCACGGCTGCGCGAAACGACTTGCCGGACACCCGCGCAGGGCCGCCCCTCGGAGCAGCCCGCGGGCGCCCCGCCGCGCCCGCGGAACCGCGACTATCGGCCGGCAGCGCCAGTGCCAGTGCTCACCTCCAGTTCGGCCGCCGAACCCGCTGGAGAAGGCGCCTCGTGGGCAGCGTCGAGAATCAGGTGATCCAGGACACTCTTGGGCACCTTGCGATATTCGGGGCCGCGCAAGAGATAGAACACAACGCCTAGCCCGGCCCACACCAGCAAGGCGATCCAGGACGGCGTGGCAAGAGCGCCCGGCGAGCCCGGAATCAGCAGCAATCCGAGGAATCCGACGCTGCTGATGGTGCCCAGCCCCGCCAGCACCTTTTTGACAGGCGCTATGGCCCCTTCGAGGTGTTCGCCAGGACTCGAAGCCGACCACTTGAAGGCCCTGTACGCGACGAGGCAGGTGTAGAAATAGGCGATCGTCACGCCGGTAGCGGACATGTCCACGATCCAGAGCAGGACCTGCCGACCGAACCACGGGGCGAGCAGGCACACGGCGCAGATGAAGATGATTCCCGAGGCCGGCGTGCGATAGACGGGATGAAGCCTGCCGAAGACAGGCGGGAGGATCTTCGCGCGCGACATGGCAAACAGCAATCGGCTGGTGGAGATGTAGAAGCCGTTCAGGCCGGTGAAGATACCCATGCAAAGCGACAAGGCCAAGGCCAGGAGCCCGGCAGTCCCGAGCACGCCGCGAACAGCATCGGCCGTGCCCCAGACCGAGGGGCGAGCGACCAGTTCCATCCAGGGCATCGCCAGCGAGGTAGCCACCACCAGCAGACAGTAGTGGACAGCCGCCATCACCAGTGCCAGGACGATCAGCATGAAGGCCTTCACAGGCGGGAAGTCGAACTCTTCAGCGGCCTGCGGAATGTTGTCGAAACCCACGTAGGCCCAGGGGGCGATGGCCACGATGGCGGCGATCGCTGCCCACGGCGACACCGAGGGCTGGAACATCGGCTGCAGGTTGGCGAACGAGGTCTGGGGCGAAATCGCCATGCCGATCACCACGAAGAGGGCGCCCGCGATCAGGAGCACGCAGAACCAGAACTGGCTGCGTCCCGAGAGGTTGCCGCCGCGGATGTTGATCAGCGCGAAAAGCACGAGCGCGATGCTCGCGATCACGACCTCGCCCAGGTAGACGTCCCATCCTGCGACGTTGTAGAGCAGGACCACGTCGGTGAACTGCGGAAAGGTGAACTTGATCAGCAAGGTGAATGCAGAGGCGTTCAAAGCCACGATGGCCATGAACCCGAGGGTCAGAAACCACCCGCAGATGAAGGCATGGTTGCGCCCGAAACCCAGGTAGGCGTAACTGAACTCGCCCCCGGCGACCGGAAAGAGCTTGATCATGAAACCGTAGCTCACCGCGATCACGATCATCAGCACCGCTCCGATGGTGAAGCCGAGGACCACGCCTAGCGGGCCGGCCATGGCGAGCCAGTCGGTGGGGAGCACGAAACTGCCCCATCCGATTGCGGAGCCGAAAGCGATGGCCCAGACCCAATGCGTTTTCAACGTCTTCTCGAGCTTCACACGTTCCTGCATATGCCCTCCTCAGTTGCTGCGTGGACCGGGATCATTTACCACGGAAGGTGATCCCCGAGCAAAGCATGTCTTACGTTGGGCGGCAACGCAAATCGCCGCGCGTCTTCCAGGCCTTTCAGCGGCGCGCGTGGCCGCCCCTTATGGAAACGGACGAGCGCGCCGCTGGAGCGAGGCGGCCTCCTCAGAAAAAGCCCACGCTCACCTGGAACAGTTTCTCGACTTTCGAAATCATTCGCTTGTTCTCGACGAAGACGATCACGTGATCGCCGGATTCGATCATGGTGTCGTGGTGAGCCATGATGACCTGGGCCGATTCCGTATCGCGTGGGTTGCGCTTCACGGGCAGGGCGGGTTCGGCGATCGGTCGCACGATGGCGCCGATCGTCGCGCCGCGCGGCAGGTCGATTTCGTCGATGCGCCGGCCCACCACCTTCGACGATTTTGCATCGCCGTGGGCGACTGCCTCGAGCGCCTCGGCGGCGCCGCGGCGCAACGAGTGCACCGCCACGACGTCGCCGCGGCGCACGTGCGCCAGCAGTTGGCCGATCGTGGTTTGCGAAGGCACGATCGCGATGTCGATCCGGTTGCCTTCAACGAGGTCGGCATAGGCCTGCCGGTTGATCAGCGCGATCGTGCGCCGCGCGCCCATCCGCTTGGCAAGCATGCACGACATGATGTTGTTTTCATCGTCGGAGGTCAGCGCGACGAACAGGTCGGTCTCGGCCACCCCTTCGCCCGACAGGAGGTCTTCGTCGGTGGAATCGCCATTGAGCACGAGCGCCGAGGCTGACAACTGCGTGACGAGGTAGTCGCAACGCACCCGATCGGTTTCGATGATCTTGACCTGGTAGTCGCCGGCCAGGCTGCGCGCCAGCCGCAGGCCGATGTTGCCGCCGCCCGCAATCATGACCCGGCGCACGGGCTTGTCCATCCGGCGCAGATCCGACAAGGCGATCCTGATGTGCTCGGAAGGCGCCAGCAGGAATACTTCGTCGCCGGGTTCGATCAGCGTAGTGCCTTCGGGCCGGATCGACCGGTCGTTGCGAAACATCGCCACCACCCGCATGTCGATGTTCGGGTGATGTGCGCGCACGTCGCTCAGCGGTCGCGAGACGAGCGGCCCCCCGGCATAGGCGCGTACCGCGATCAGGCTCGCCCGCCCGCTGGCGAACTCGAGGATCTGCAAGGCCTCCGGGAACTCGATGAGCTTGCGCACATAGTCGGTCACGGTCTGCTCCGGGCAGATCAGGTAATCGACGTAGAAGCCGCCCTCGCCGGTAATCTCCGGACGCGCCTGGAATTCGATTGCGCGAATGCGCGCAATCCGGGTCGGCACGTTGAACACGCGCGCTGCGATCTGGCAGGCCACAAGGTTGGTTTCGTCGCGCGCGGTGGTGGCGATCAGCATGTCGGCATCTTCCACGCCGGCCTGCTCGAGCACCGGCGGATGCGTGCCATTGCCGGCCACGGTGCGCAGGTCGAAC
>CAJDTU010000043.1_pt1 | contig 25608 bp, 23 predicted proteins | sample 7389901 | NCBI WGS metagenome assembly CAJDTU01 (sample SAMEA7055649, study PRJEB34461) | soil metagenome | biome: terrestrial ecosystem; feature: Peninsula; material: soil | place: Antarctica | collected 2016
GAGTTGGTCGCTGCGCCACGTACTTTCGTTGTAGACCACCGGCATGGGCGCCAGCAGCGGCAACGCACCGATGCCTGCGGCGGCTTCGATCGACACCCGCGTCACCTCGTAGAGCGAGCGTATCGGAGCAGCGGCCCGCCCGACGTTGCCGGTGAGCGCGAGAAAGAGCCCGGTGAGGCGCAGTTGTTCGAGTTGCCGGGAAACGATTTGGGTCGTGATGGCCGGATCGTCGGATCGGGCAGGAGCGGGCGCCATCTGAAAGTCCCTGATGCGCGGACAGATGGGTGAATTTTCCGCGTGCGGATAACCGCATGCAAGCCGCCGCCCACGGTAACCTTCATCGTGCTGCGCTCAACTCCTCCAACAGAGTCCTTTCTTCATGAAGACAGTTCGTTTGCCCGGCGGCGAAACGGTGCCTGCGCTGGGGCAGGGCACCTGGCACATGGGTGATGATGCGGCAACACGCAACGAAGAGATCGCCGCCCTGCGGCTCGGCCTCGACCTGGGCCTGACCCTCATCGACACCGCCGAAATGTACGGCGAGGGGCGGGCCGAGGAACTCGTCGGTGAGGCCGTCGCGGGTCGGCGCGACGAGGTTTTCCTGGTCAGCAAGGTGTATCCGCACAACGCCTCGCGTCGCGGTGCGCTCGCCGCCTGCGAGCGCAGCCTGGCGCGCCTGCGCACCGACCGGATCGATCTGTACCTCCTGCATTGGCGCGGGCAGGTGCCGCTCGCCGACACGGCCGCGGTATTCGAGGAACTGCGGCGCGCGGGCAAGATCCGCCACTGGGGCGTGAGCAATCTCGATCTGGCAGACATGGAAGAACTGTGGGCGTTGCCGGGCGGGGCCGAGGCGGCCACCGACCAGCTGCTCTACAACCTGACACGGCGCGGCATTGAAGCGGACCTGCTGCCCCGCTTGCGCGAGCGCGGCGTACCGGTGATGGCGTACTCGCCCATCGAGCAATCCAGGCTGCTGCAGGATCGACGCCTGAAGGACTTCGCGAAACGCGCCGCAATGACGCCTGCGCAAGTTGCGCTCGCCTGGCTGCTCTCGAAGAACGATATCGTCGCGATCCCGAAGACCTCGCGCCGGCAGCGAGTAAAGGAAAATGCCGCGGCGCTCGAGCACCCGCTGGCCCCCGATCAGCTCGAAGCGCTCGGCCGGCTGTTTCCCCCTCCCAAGGGACCAGTATCACTCGAAATGCTTTGAGCTTATAATAAGGCGTGCTTACTGGTTCCACCCTCGAAGCAGCCATCGAGCCGCAGCCCGAGAGCCTCGGCTTTCTGATCGGTGATATTTCCCGCCTGATGCGGCGCGCGTTTCGAGAGCGCCTGGAAGGAAGCTCCCTCACGCTCGCCCAGGCACGCGCGCTCGTGCATGTGGCCCGCAATGAAGGAATCCGGCAGGTGGATCTTGCCGACTTGCTGGAAATCAGGCCCATTACTCTGGTTCGACTGATCGACCAGTTGGCCGGCAACGGGCTTGTCGAGCGCCGGCACGACCCGTCGGACCGGCGCGCCTATCGGCTTTTTCTCGAGCCGGCTGCGGCTCCTCACCTGGCCGCGATCCGGCAAGTGTCGGCCGCAATCGGCGCCGACGCGCTGCGCGGGATCGACGAACGCCAGGCAGGCTCCACTGTCCGCGCCCTGCTCCAGATGCGCGACAACCTTGCGTTGCTGCAGGCGCGCTGAACGGCAGTCTCCAGAGTTCTCGCATGAGCGATAGCGAAATCGACGCCTCCGCGCCGCAGACCGAGATAGCGGCACGGGCCGAATCAGCATCACAGGCCGAAGCACGAGCCGGATCGGCGGCGCCCGCCCAGGCAGTGCCGCCGCGCCGCCGCCGACCGCTGCGCCTCCTCCTGCTGATTGGCGTGCCGCTCATTGTCGGGCTCGTCGTCCTCGTCGTCTATCTCAGAGGCGGACGCTTTGTCGACACCGACAACGCCTATGTGAAGGCCGACAAGGTTCCGGTCAGCGCGCAGGTCTCGGGCACCGTCAAGGAAGTGCTGGTGCAGGAGAACCAGACCGTGGTCGCCGGGCAGCCGCTTTTTCGCCTGGACCCCGTGCCGTTCAGGCTGGCCGTTGCCAAGGCGCAAGCCAGGCTCGCCCAGACACGAACCGATCTGGCGGCGCTCAAAGCCAGCTATCGCTCCAAGCAGGCGGATATCGCGCTGAACCGAACTCGATACGACTTCGCGGTGAAGGCGCAGCGGCGGCAGGCCGACCTTGCGGCGAAGAACTTCGTCTCCCCGTCCGGGCTCGACCAGGTAAAGGAAAACACCGATCTGGCGGCACAGCAGATTACCGCTACCGAGCAGGAACTGAAGCAGATCGCCGTCACCCTGGGCGGCAGCCTCGACGCCCCGATCGAAGAGCATCCGAGCTACCTGTCGGCGAAGGCCGACCTGGCGCAGGCCAGGCTCGACCTCGAGCGCACCGAGGTGCGCGCCTCGCTGCCCGGCACCGTGAGCCAGCCACCGCGACCAGGGCAATACGCCGCAAGCGGCGCGACGATGATGGCGCTCGTGGCCAACGGTTCGCCCTGGGTGGAGGCCAACTTCACCGAGACCGACCTCACCTACGTACACCCCGGACAACCCGTCGCGATCAGCATCGACACTTATCCCGACGTCCAGTGGACGGGATCGGTGGACAGCCTCAGCCCGGCGACCGGTTCCGAGTTTTCGGTGATCCCCGCGCAGAACGCTACCGGCAACTGGGTGAAGATCGTGCAGCGGGTGCCTGTGCGCATCAAGTTCGATGCGCGCGACGGCACGCCCCCGCTGCGCGCCGGCCTGAGCGCTACGGTCGAGATCGACACCGGACATCAGCGCCAGTTGTTCGGCCTGGCGCTGACCCGCCAGGCGAGATAACGGCGGGCCCATGAGCGCGATCGCTGCCCCGGTTGCCGGGGCTCCCGATTCCGGCCCTGCGCATCGCGGGCTGGTCACGGTCTCGGTGATGCTCGCCACCATCATGCAGGCGCTCGACACCACGATCGCCAACGTGGCGCTACCGCACATGCAGGGCACGCTGGGCGCCACCCAGGAGCAGATTTCCTGGGTACTGACTTCGTACATCGTGGCCGCGGCGATCTTCATGCCGCTGACCGGTTTCCTGACCGCGCGTTTCGGGCGCAAGCGCATCTTCATGTGGTCGGTGATCGGATTCACCGTGGCCTCGATGATGTGCGGAGCCGCGCAAAGCCTGAACGAGATCGTGCTGTTCCGCCTGTTGCAGGGCGTCTTCGGCGCCTGCCTGGTGCCGCTGTCGCAAGCCGTGCTGCTCGACAGCTACCCGCGCGAGCAACACGGCTCGGCCATGGCGCTATGGGGCGTCGGCGTGATGGTCGGCCCGATCCTGGGACCGACGCTGGGCGGGTGGCTGACCGAGTACTACAACTGGCGCTGGGTGTTCTATATCAACCTGCCGTTCGGTATCCTCGCTTGGCTCGGTATTGCGCGCTACGTGCATGAAACCGCCATCGACCACACGCGTCGTTTCGATCTGCTCGGCTTCGCGTTCCTGAGCCTTGCGATCGGCGGCCTGCAAATGATGCTCGATCGCGGCCAGTCGCTCGACTGGTTCGCCAGCCGGGAGGTCGTCACGGAGGCCACGCTCGCCGGTCTGTTCTTCTATCTTTTCCTTGCCCACATGTTCACTTACGATCGGCCGTTCATCGAGCCGGGGCTCTTCAAGGACCGCAACTTTTCCGTTGGCCTGATCTTCATCTTCGTCGTGGGCGTGATCCTGCTCGCCACGCTGGCCTTGTTGCCACCTTTCATGCAGGACCTGTTCAACTATCCGGTAGTCGATATCGGTTACCTGCTCGCCCCGCGCGGCGTGGGCACGATGTTCGCGATGATTGCGGTGGGCAGACTGTCGGGCAAGGTCGACATGCGCTACATGATCGTGCTGGGCCTCATCCTGACCAGCCTTTCGCTCTGGCAGATGACCGCCTTCAACCTGGATACCACCGCCTGGGACATCGTTCAAACCGGTATCGTGCAAGGACTGGGCCTGGGGTTCCTGTTCGTGCCCCTGTCCACGATCTCGTTTTCGACCCTGGCGCAGCACTACCGCAACGAGGGCACGGCGCTGTTCAGCCTGATGCGCAACATCGGCAGCAGCATCGGCATCTCGGTCGTCGTGACCCTTCTGGCGCGCAACACCCAGGCGAACCACGCCGCCTTCTCCGAATACATCAATCCCTTCAACCTGGCACTGGGGCGAGCGGTCGAAGCGGGGGTCTACGGCCTTCACTCGCCGCAGGGCCTCGCCGGCATCAATGCCGAAGTCACGCGGCAAGCCCTCATGCTCGCCTATCTGCAGGATTTCCGCCTGATGATGTGGATTGCGCTTGCCGCCATTCCGCTGGTCGTTCTGCTGCGAGCGCCCGCGAAGAACTCGGGCGCACAGGACGACCTGGCCGTGGCGCTGGAGTGAGAGGTAACGAAGTAACAGCCGCTGGAGCAACCTTATCGAATTGCGAGATTCGTCTTGAGCCTCGATCACAGCACACTCGAAGCCCTGCGCCGCCAGCACCCGGCCTGGCGACTGCTCGTCGCCGATTCAGCCTCGCTCGTAGCGAGCTTCCTGCACCGTGCGTTCATTGCGCCCAATGTGCGCGTGATGGCGCAAGCCGATCTGGCCGAAGCGCTCGACGACGAACTGTTCGCGTTGCGCGAGCGTCTCGGCAACGACGCCTTTCCGAAGCCCGCGCTCGATTACCTGAACGACTGGGCGGCAAACGAACGAGGGTGGCTGCGCAAGTTCTACCCGCCCGGATCCGACGAGCCCCACTTCGACCTGACGCCGGCCACCGAAAAGGCGATCGCCTGGCTGGCGAGCCTCACCGAGCGCGCCTTCGTCGGCACCGAGTCGCGCCTGCTCACCCTCTTCGAGTTGCTCAAGCAGATGAGCCAGGGCAGCGAAACCGACCCGCAGGCGCGGATCTCGGCGTTGCAAAAGCGCCGCGACGAGATCGACGCGGAGATCGCCCGCATCGCGGCAGGCGACATCCCGCTGCTCGACGACACCGCGCTGAAGGACCGCTTCCAGCAGTTCACGAGCCTCGCGCGCGAGTTGCTCGCCGACTTTCGCGAGGTCGAGCACAACTTTCGCGGGCTCGACCGGCGGGTGCGCGAGCGCATCGCGCTGTGGGAAGGATCGAAGGGCGAACTGCTCGGCCAGATCATGGGCGAGCGCGATGCCATCGCCGACTCCGACCAGGGCAAGAGCTTTCGCGCCTTCTGGGATTTCCTGATGTCGAGCAGCCGCCAGGAAGAACTCACGCACCTGCTCGATCGCGTGCTGCAACTGCCACCAGTGATCGAACTGAAGCCCGATGCGCGAACCCGGCGAGTGCACTACGACTGGCTCGAGGCCGGCGAACAAACGCAGCGCACGGTAGCGCAGTTGTCGCAGCAGTTGCGGCGTTTTCTCGACGACCAGGCCTGGCTCGAGAACCGGCGGATCATGGACATCCTGCGCGGCATCGAGGCTCAGGCACTCGCGGTTCGCGAGGCGCCGCCTGCGGGCGATTTCACCACGATCGCCGATTCCGCGGCGAGCATCGAGTTGCCGATGGAGCGCCCGCTGCACAGCCCGCCGGCCCGGCCCCTGATTGCCGATGTAGCGCTGGAAACGGGCGGCGCCGACCTGGACGCCGCGGCGCTCTTCTCGCAAGTCGTCATCGACAAGGCGGCGCTTGCGCGCCATATCCGTCAGTCACTGCAGTCACGCTCGCAACTCAGCCTTCGCGATCTGCTCGAGACCCGGCCGCTGCGCCAGGGGCTGGCTGAACTGGTGGCCTACCTTCAGTTGGCCAGCGAGGCATTCGAGACCGTCGTGGACGAGGACACCGAAGAAACCATCGTCTGGCAGACTGGCGACGGGCGCATGAAACGGGCCCGCCTTCCGCGGGTGATTTTTGTGAGATGAGCATGGAAACCAGGGGCGTACCGACGCCTTCGATGCCGGCCCCCGATCTTTCGACGCTGGTCGTGCCGCTGCTCAAGGGGGTGATCTACCAGGAGAGCGACGCGGGCGCGTGGAACGGCCTTCTCGGCCTGCAAGCGCGGGTACGCGACTACGTATCGGTGCTCGGGCTCGAACTGGTACTCGACGAAGCGGAAGGCTATGCATTCCTTCGCTCGCCAGGTGACGACGGCGCGAGCGGCTTCGGTGGCGGCGACAACGCCCTGGATGGCGACCGCACCGGAGGCTCGAACGGTACCGACGACTCCGACGGCACCGGGGGACCCGGGGACTGCGGCAGCGCCGCAGGCTTCGGCGGATCGCTTGCCAACGACGCCAGCCTGCGCAGGCTCCCGCGCCTGGTCGCGCGCCGGCCCCTGTCGTTCGCGGTCAGCCTGTTGCTGGCGCTGCTGCGCAAGAAGCTCGCCGAGTTCGACGCAAGCGGCGGCGACACCCGCCTCATCCTGTCGCGCGACGAAGTGGTCGAACTCATCCGCGTGTTCCTGCCGCAAGGCAGCAACGAGGCAAGACTCATCGACCAGGTCGACACGCACCTGAACCGGATTATCGAACTGGGTTTCGTGCGGCGCCTGAAGTCGCAGACTGGCCGCCCGCAGCAGATGTTCGAAGTACGACGCATCCTGAAGGCGTTCGTCGACGCCCAGTGGCTGGCGAACTTCGACCAGCGTCTGAATGCCTATCGCGCCCAGCTCGAAGCACCGGCAGGGGACAAATCGGGACGGCGCGGCGCAGCAGCGGCGGCGGCGGCGGCGGGCAACGACGATCACATGCGTCAGCGCGGCTCTGCGCGAGACACTGAAACCCTCAATGGAACCGAAGCGGGATGAGCGAGTCTCTCGAACTGAATTTCCTCGCCGACGATCAACTGTCCGGCTTTCGCCTGCAACGACTCGAGGTATTCAACTGGGGCACTTTCGACGGACGCGTCTGGGCGCTCGAGCCGAACGGGCGCAATGCTTTGCTCACCGGCGACATCGGCTCCGGAAAGTCGACACTCGTCGACGCAGTGACCACCCTGCTGGTGCCTGCGCAGCGGATCGCCTACAACAAGGCGGCCGGCGCCGACGCGCGCGAGCGCACGCTGCGCTCCTACGTGCTCGGGCACTACAAATCCGAGCGCAGCGACCTGACCGGCGCCACGCGACCCGTTGCCCTGCGCGATCACAACAGCTACTCGGTCATTCTTGGCGTATTTCATAACGCCGGCTATGACCAGACGGTGACCCTGGCGCAGGTGTTCTGGACCAAGGACCCGCAGGCGCAGCCGGCCCGCTTCTTCGTGGTGGCCGAGCGCGCGCTGTCGATCGCACACGACTTTGCCCGATTCGGCACCGATATCGGCGCCCTGCGCAAGCGCCTGCGCGGCGCGGGCACGGAGGTCTTCGACAGCTTTCCGCCCTACGGCGCCTGGTTCCGGCGCCGCTTCGGCATCGAGAACGAGCAGGCGCTGGAGTTGTTCCTGCAGACCGTATCGATGAAGTCGGTGGGCAATCTCACCGATTTCGTGCGCGGCCACATGCTCGAACCCTTCGACGTTGCGCCACGGATCGCAGCGCTGATCGCGCATTTCGACGACCTGACCCGCGCGCACGAGGCAGTCCTGAAAGCCAAGCAGCAGGTCGCGATGCTCGAACCGTTGATCGCCGATTGCGACCGGCACGCCGAGTTGAACGCGGCGAGCGACGAATTGCGCGCCTGCCGCGATGCCCTTGGGACGTACTTTGCAGGCATGAAGCTCGCACTGCTCGATCGTCGCATCGCCTCGCTGGTCGACGAACTGGCGCGCGAGGGCGCCAGGGTCGCCCGGCTCGACGAACAGCGCCGCACCCAGCAGTCCGAGGAGCGAGAACTGCGACGCAGCATCGCCGAGAACGGCGGCGATCGTCTCGATCGCATCGCCGAGGAGATCCGCCTGAAGGAAGAGGATCGCGCGCGGCGATCCGGCAAGGCCGATCGTTTCATTGAACTGGTCCGGGTGCTCGGGCTCGTTGCCGCCGACAGTAGCGACGGCTTTCTCGCGCAGCGACAGGCGTTCGCTGAAATGGCGGCCGCGGCGGCCGCGCGCGAGGCCCGCGTGCAGAACGACCTGAACGAGTTGCAGGTCGCCTTCACGCAGGGCCGCCAGGAACACCAGGTGTTGCGCGACGAAATCGCCAGCCTGAAGGCCCGGCGCAGCAACATCCCGAGCCCGCAGATCGCCATGCGAAGCGCGCTCGGCACCGCGCTCGGTTTGACGGACGCCGACATGCCATTTGCCGGCGAACTGATGCAGGTTCGTGATGACGAGCGCGACTGGGAGGGCGCCGCCGAGCGCCTGCTGCACAACTTCGGTCTTGCGCTGCTGGTGCCCGATGCGCACTACACGCGTGTGGCCGAATGGGTTGACCGCACTCATCTCGCGGGGCGCCTGGTCTACTTCCGGGTGCGCACCGGGGGCCTGGCTGCGTCGCCCGCCGAGTTGCCGCGGTTGCATCGCGACTCACTCGCCCGCAAGCTCGCCGTCAAGCCTGACTCGCCGTTCTATGACTGGCTGGAGCGCGAGATCGCCCATCGCTTCGATGTCGCCTGCTGCGCCACGCAAGAGCAGTTTCGCCGCGAAACGAAGGCGATCACGCGCGCCGGCCAGATCAAGGCGCCCGGCGAACGCCACGAGAAAGATGACCGGTTCCGCCTCGACGACCGCAGCCGCTTCGTGCTCGGCTGGAGCAACATGGCCAAGATCGCCGCGCTCGAAGCTCAGGCGAGGCTGCTCGAGAACCGGCTCGGCGAAGCGGGCAGCCGCATCGCCGCCCTGCAGGCCGAGCACAAGTTGATCCGGCGCCAGCTCGAAACGCTCGCCAAGCTCGACGAATACCGGGATTTCCGCGAGATCGACTGGCGCCCGCTCGCCTCCGACATCGCCAGGCTGCAGGACGAAAAGCACCAACTCGAGGCCGCCTCCGACCTGCTGAAGACGCTGGCCGCTCGCCTCGACGCCCTGCTCGCGGCACTCACCGGCACCGAGCGGCAACTCGAAGAGCATCGCGACAAACGTTCCAGGGCCGAACAGCGCAGGAGCGACGCCGAGGCTGCGCACGTCGAGGCGCGGCGCTTCCTCGATGATCCCGCGAACGTTCCCCACCCCGCGCGCTTCGAGCGACTCGAAGCGATGCGCAGCGAGACACTGGGCGAGCATCAGTTGAGCATCGAATCCTGCGACAACCGCGAGCAGGAGATGCGCGGCTGGCTGCAGGCTCGCCTCGACAGCGAGGCCCGGACGCTCGCCCGCCTGCGCGAGAAAATCGTTAAGGCAATGACCGAATACAAGGAAGCCTGGCGGCTCGACACCCAGGAGATCGATATCAGCGTCGACGCCGCCTTTGAGTATCGGCAGATGCTCGGGCGGCTGCAGGCCGACGATCTGCCCCGCTTCGAGACGCGCTTCAAGGAACTGCTCAACCAGAATACGATTCGCGAGGTCACGAGCTTTCATTCGCAATTGAACCGCGAACGCGAGACGATCCGCGAGCGGATCGCGCGGATCAACGAATCGCTGACCCAGATCGACTACAACGCCGGCCGCTACATCGTGCTCGAGGCGCAGGTCGCACAGGATGCCGACGTGCGCGACTTCCAGAGCGAGTTGCGCGCCTGTCTCGAAGGAACCCTTGCCGGTTCCGATGATGCCCAGTACTCGGAAGCCAAGTTCCTGCAGGTCAGGCACATCATCCAGCGCTTTCGCGGCCGTGAGGGCCAGGCCGAGGCCGATCGGCGCTGGACCGCCAAGGTGACCGACGTGCGCAACTGGTTCACCTTCGCGGCCAGTGAGCGCTGGCGCGAGGACGACGCTGAATACGAGCACTATTCCGACTCCGGCGGCAAGTCGGGCGGGCAGAAGGAAAAGCTCGCCTACACGATCCTCGCCGCCAGCCTCGCCTATCAGTTCGGCCTCGAGTGGGGCGCGGTGCGCTCGCGCTCGTTCCGTTTCGTGGTCATCGACGAGGCCTTCGGCCGCGGCTCCGACGAATCGGCGCAGTACGGTCTGAAGCTGTTCGAGCAGTTGAACCTGCAACTGCTGATCGTGACGCCGCTGCAGAAGATCCACATCATCGAACCGTTCGTGGCGAGCGTGGGCTTCGTCCACAACGAGGCGGGGCGCGACTCGAAAGTGCGCAATTTGAGCATCGAGGAATATCGAGTGGAGAAGGCGAGGGCCGCGGAGATGGCGGCCGCGGCTGCATGAGCACATTCAGCTTGACGAAAGCAGCCCCATGAGCTGGACGACCCCGGCCGACCTGCGCGGGCAACTCCAGAGGCTGTGGGACCGCGGCCTGGTGCTGGCTTCGCTGGCCGGCGGCGAGCCGCTGTTCCCGCGGCGCCTGGTCCTGAAGCGCCCCGGCTCTGCCGAGTTGTCCGAGCGCTTCGACGAGGTGCGCAGCTGGGTCGCCGAACTGCGCCGCATGCCCCACTGCCGCGTGGTCATGCGCGAAGTGCGGCACCGCGTCCTCGGCACGAACCTTGTCCCCGACGAGGTCTGGATCGACACGCTGGACGACGCGCTGGCGCTCACCGGCAAGCGGGCCGAAGCGAAGCGCTTCGCTGCGCTGCTCGCAACGACCCGGGAGCGCCAACCTGCCGCCGCGGCGTGGCTCGTGCGCAACCCGCACGAAGCCTCGAGGCTATCAGCGCAGTGGCCGCGCCTGCTCGATATCGTCGATTGGCTGCAAGCGCATCCGCGCCCCGCCATTCATGTCAGGCAACTCGACATTGCCGGCGTGCACACCAAGTTCATCGAAGCCAACCGAGCGGTCTTGTCGCAACTGCTCGACCTGGCCCTGCCTGCGGCCGCGATCGATGCCGAAGCAGGAGGCAGCAGCAGCGCCAGCCGCTTCTGTCGGCGCTACGGGTTCCTCGACAAGCCGCTGCGCATCCGCTTTCGGGTCCTCGACCACGCCCTGGCCTTGCTGCCCCTGGGCGCTGACCATGAACAGGACATCACGCTCAACGCCGATGCCTTCGCCCGACTCGAACTCCCGGCCGAACAAGTGTTCGTCACGGAAAACGAAGTCAACTTCCTCGCCTTTCCCGAGCGACCCGGCAGCATCGTGATCTTCGGCGCCGGCTACGGGTTCGACACGCTGGCGCAAGCGGGGTGGCTGCGGAACCGTTCGATTCACTACTGGGGCGACATCGACACCCACGGCTTCGCGATCCTGGATCAGTTGCGTGCGCACTTTCCCCAGGCACAGTCCTTCCTGATGGACCGGGAGACCCTGATGAGCCACGCGGCGCAATGGGTGAGCGAGCCGGATCCCGTTCGGCGCGATCTACCGCGGCTCGATCACGAAGAGCGCGAGCTTTTCGACGACCTGCGCGACAACCGGCTGGGGACCGGCGTTCGGCTCGAGCAGGAGAGGATCGGGTTCCGGTGGGTCGAGAAGGCGCTGCAGCGGCCCGTTCCTCCCGATCGGTTGCAGCGAGTCGGCGCATGATTTCTTCGCGTGTGTGTGTCAGTGGGAATCGAAGCGATCCCGCTTTACAGAACGCGCTTTCGGCAGAAGGGCCGCGCGGCCTTCGCTCCGCTCGCTCCAGTGGAACTTGTGCATCAGGCGGTGCAGCACCGGCGTAAACAGTAAAGCGGCGGTGGCAATGAAGACCAGGCCCGCGTAAAGGGCGTAAAGCCCGGCGAACAGTTTGCCGCCGTCAGTGCGAGGTGAGTCAACCGGTCCCATGCCGCCGAGCAGCATGGCCGCGTTGAGAAACGCATCGAGCCACGGGAGATGCTCGTAGTAAGCATATCCCCACATGCCGACCCCGAGCGACGCGAGCAACAGACCCGCGGCTGCCGAGAGATGGCCGGCCAGCCTTCGGAAAAAAAGCGCACGAGGCAGGGGCGGTTGGTTCTTGGTCTCGTACATCGCGCGGGGTTCGATCCGGATGACAGGCGGCCAGGGCTGGATCATGCCAGCGCGCGCTTGCGCGCGATAGCGGTAGCAATCTGTCGCGCCTCCATACCGATGTCACGCAGCATACCGATCGGCGAAACAAGATATCCACAGAAATACAACCCCGGAATCGCCGCCTCGCGCCCGCTCGACAAGGGCATGCCATCTTCGTCATGCGCAGCCGAAGCTGCCTCCAGAAACTCGTTGACGCGCGGACGATAGCCGGTGGCCAGGATCACCGCATCAAATTGCCGGCGGCTGCCATCCACGAATTCGACGCCGGTTTCGGTGAACTTCTCGATGCCTGGATATACGGTAATCCGGCCGCGCTTGATGAGCTCGATGGTGCCGACATCGATGAGCGGAATACGCGCGTCGCGTCGAATCTGCATGGCCGGTCCATGCGGTGACTTGCGGAGTCCATACCGCGTGAGATCACCCACCACGGCGCGCAAGATCAGTCCGTTCAGTGCGTCGGCCCATCGCGGGGGCAGCTTGCGCTCCAGGCCGGCGATCGCCACGACTGGAATCCCGAACAATTCACGCGGAATCACATTCACGGGACCGCGCACGGCGAGGCTCGGCCGCGCACCGTGCTCGCACAAGTCGATGGCGATCTCACCGCCCGAGTTGCCGAAGCCGACCACCAATACCTGCTGGGCCTTGAAGGGTGCGCCGTTCCGGAATTGCGAGCTGTGCAGCAGGGCGCCTCGAAAGGAGGCTTGTCCAGGCCAGGTGGGAATACAGGGCTTGCGGTTGTACCCGCTGGCAACGATCAGATTCGGCGTGTTGTAGCGGGAATCCTGGGTCTGGATTTCCCAAAAGCCATCGACGTGGCGCGCCGCGACAACCCGTTGGTCGAGCCTTGGCTCCAACTGGAATTGCCGCGCGTAGGCCTCGAGGTAGCTGATCACCTGCAGCCGCGAGGGGTAGCGCGGATAATCCTTCGGATAGGCGACGAAGGGGAGCGCCGAATGCGCCTTGTCGCTATGCAAGTGGAGCCGATCGAAGTGCCCGTACCAGGCCGCACCCACCCTGCTGCCCTGCTCCAGCAGAAGGCATGGGATATCGGCCTGCTCGAGGCACGCTCCGACCGCAAGCCCGGCCGGCCCTGCGCCGATGATGATCGCAGGGCAATGAACCGCATCGTCATTCGCGGCTCTTTCCGATGGAGCAACGTTCGTTGCCATCTCACCTCATCTCGCGATTGGCTCGCCGCCCGCCGATGCACGATCAACGAAGCCGTATTGATCGACGGCATTCGCACGCGTGCAAGACGACCAGCGCCTGGAACAGCCTCAGGTGTCGCCGGCCGCACCTGGCTCAGGTGGCCGACGGTCGGCGCTGCCAATCGTATCGAGGCTTTCGGTGATTCGCAGCTTGCGCACGACCAGTTCATCGATCTCGAGGCGCCGGATTCGTGCGCGCCCGACGGCCAGCCGACCGATGGCCAGGGCACCGATTGCGAGCGCTCCGACGGCCAGCGCGCCGACGGCCAGGGCCCCGACGGCCACGGCTCCGACGGCCACGGCTCCGGTTGCACGCGCCTTTGTCTTCGCCAGATGGGATGAGGTCACGGTCATTGCGGATCTCCGCTGTTGCGACGATGATGACTCCGGCAGGGGCCACCCGTCAAAGTTTTGCGGAAATTTCCTCGGCCGAAAGCACGTTCGCGAACAGGCCGTTCAGTGCCGCGAGGAACGCCGTCTGAACCTTGTCGGCTGCGACAGTCGCGTCTCCGAACGCCAGGGACTTCGTCGCACATGCGTCATGCGCCAGCAGGCATTCGAAGCCCAGGTCGGCGGCGGCGCGGGTGGTCGAGTCGACGCACATCTGCGTCATCATCCCCGCTATCACGAGCCGGGTAATGTCTCGCGAACGCAGATGCTCGAGCAGCGAGGTTTCGCGAAAGCTGTTCGGGAAGTGTTTCGGGATCACTGTTTCGTCGTCGCCAGGCGTTACGCTTTGATGAAACTCCACGCCCGCCGTACCCGGCCGGAAAAATGTCGCGCCCGGCTTCGTAGCGATGTGCTGGATATGAACCACTGGTTGGCCTTTCTCGCGAAACGCCCGAAGCAGATTGCCGGCCTGCGCGCCAGCCTGCGGACTTCCGACGAGTTCCATGGCGCCGCCGGGAAAGTAGTCATTCTGGATATCGACGAGCAACAGGACCTGATTCATTTTCGAACTCCACTGGTTGGGCAGCCAAAAGCCCGCCGCTTTCCTTCGCGGTGACCTCCAGGCTGCTGGCTTGCAATCGGTCAGCAGCGACCGTGTCGTTCATTCTGCGCCGGTCTGCCGCCTCGCGCCGACCGGCGCAAATGTGCAAGCCCCCCGCTCAAACGAAGGTCGCCGCCGACACCGCGAACCGCTTCGCCAGCGCCCGCACCTGTCGAAGGTTCAACTCGCGTTTGCCAGCAAAAATCTCGGACACAACACCGTGGCTGCCAATCTCCGGAAGCTCGCCTTGCTTGACTCTGTGCTGGGCGATCAGGAACCGCAGCGCATCGACACCGGTGGCCTCGGGAAGCCGATGGTGTTCGGTCTCGTAGTCTTCAATCAGATTGCCCACCAGGTCGAGCGCCTTGATGTATGCGATCTGCGCTGCGAAGCGTATGTACGCCACCACGCGGTATTTGTTGCCGCCGATGTCAAAGACAGCCAACTCCCCGACCTTGTCCACGGTACCGCTTCGGACATGAACCGCCCCTGTGGAAGGGGAATGGGCGGGAACCGGGCAGGATAGGAGACAGTGGCTCGGCTGGCGAGCCAGTGTCGATCACGTATGAGGAAGGACCGCCGATGCACATCCTGTGGAGCTACCTGAAGCCGCATCGCAGGCTGGTCGCGCTGGCGCTGCTGCTCGCCAGCGTTGCGCAGGTGCTCGCGCTCGTCGATCCGATCATCTTCGGCAAGATCATCGACGACTACGCGATCAACCGCAGCCAGCGAACCCAGGGGGAACTTGTGTCCGGCGTGCTGACGCTGCTGGCGCTCGCGGTGGCAGTGGCCGTACTGTCGCGCCTTGCAACGGCGTTCCAGGAATACGTGACGCGGCTCGTCGTGCAGAAATTCGGCACGCAGATCTTCAACGATGGCCTGCGCCAGACGCTGCGCCTGAAATACCAGGAGTTCGAGGATCAGCGCAGTGGCGAAACGCTCTCGCTGCTGCAGCGGGTGCGCTCCGATACACAACGATTCATCAATGCCTTCATCAACACGGTGTTCGCGTCGCTGGTCGGCATCTGTTTTCTCTCCTGGTATGCAGCGACCCGGCACTGGGTGCTGGTGCCGGTATTCTGATCTTTCGCGACGTGCTGAGCACCGGCGAACTGATCGCCATGCAGTTCATCTCGATGTCGATCTTCGCCCCGCTGCAACAACTGGGCAACATCATCCTCGCCTGGCGCGAGGCGGAAGCGTCACTGCTGAACTTCGATGCGCTGATGAAAAAGCCGATCGAGCGGCGCCCGGAGTCGCCAGTCAAGATCGGGCCGATCACCCGACTGCGCTTCTCGGGCGTGAGCTTTCGGCACAAGGGCGCCTGGGAGAACGCGCTGGAAGACGTATCGTTCTCGGCCCGGACCGGCGACAGCATCGCCTTCGTCGGGCCCTCCGGGTCCGGCAAATCGACCCTGGTGAAACTGCTTGTGGGCCTGTACACCCCCGCCAGCGGCGAGATCTTCTACAACGACATTGCGACCACCGATCTGCGCTACAACGAAGCGCGTCGCCAGATCGGCCTCGTCACCCAGGAGACGCATCTGTTCGCCGGCACGATCCGCGAAAACCTGCAGCTCGTGAAGGCCGACGCCAGCGACGCGGAAATGATCGCCGCGCTCGAGCAGGCATCCTGCGCCTACCTGCTCAGCGAGGCCGGCGAAGGGCTCTCGACCGTGATCGGCGAAATGGGGATGAGGCTGTCCGGCGGCGAAAAACAGCGCCTGTCGATCGCCCGGGCGCTGATTCGCCAACCGCGCCTGCTGATCTTCGACGAGGCTACGTCGGCACTCGATTCGCTGACCGAAGAGCAGATCACCGAGACCGTGCGGCGCATCTCGGCGAAGAAGGCGCAGGTCACGATCATGATCGCGCACCGCCTGTCGACCATCATGCATGCCGACACGATCCACGTGCTGGAAAAGGGGCGGATCATCGAAAGCGGCGATCACGCGAGCCTGGTCGGAGGCAAGGGGCTGTACTACGCGATGTGGCGGCAGCAGATCGGGGAGCGGGCGGCGGCGGGGGTGGTGGCGTGACGCGCGGGAGGCAGGAAATATGCCCGATCGACCGGGCGTCATCCGAACGTAAAGCCATGCTGGAGAGTGTAATCCGAGGTAAATCACACTTCGATCCGGCTACTGTCAGGAGAAAATTGGCTATCCCTCGCTACCGAGCACATTGAAGTGAACCACAACGTCCTGATTTCCGCCGTCACCGCAGCAGTGCTCGCGCTCGGCTCGATCGGCGCCATCGCGCAGCCAAGCAACGAACAACAGGGCCATGCGCAGGATGACCGCCGCGGTCCGCAGAAGGTCGACAAGCATTACAGCAACGACGCGCGCGACCGGAACGGGCACGACCGCCGCGACTGGGACCGACACGACCGCCCGGATCGATCCGCAGATCGACGCGGACCGCCGCCGCACTGGTACGCCGGCGAGCGCGGTGCGGGGCCGCGTCACGACTTTTATAGAGGACAGCGACTTCCCACCTACTATCGCACCCGGCACTACGTCGTCAACGACTGGCGTGCTCACCGGTTGAGCGCCCCGCCGCGCGGATATTACTGGGTTCAGACGGGCGCGGACTACGTCCTGGTCGGCATCGCAACGGGAATCATCGCCCAGATCGTCCTGTCGCGGTGAGGGATTGACGAGACGGCCCTGCTACGTCGGAGCGATATTTCGGAGCGCCACGCCGAACAGCTTCGATTTTGCAGTCATGGCACCGACACGCCTAAATACGTTTCATGATATAGCTGCCGCAGAAACGTTGTAAGGATCGGTTCGTAGATATCTCCGTGGTTCGCGATCACCGAGGGGTCGGCCTCGACATTCCAGATAACCGAGTTCGGGTCATGCCGGATGTGCTCGAGTTGCGCTCCGCCGCAAAAGACCCGTTTCCAGCCGTTCGGCAAAAGGGCCGCACCTGGCATGAAATTGCTCCAGAGAAGCCTTTCGGCTCGCAGATTCTCACGCATCTGCTCCCGGCGCCGGGATTCCGGAACCTCGAGAACGCTTTTCCATCCGGGGCACGGCTCGCCTTCGGCCTTGCTCAACTTGTGCGTGATGTACTCCGGCACGTGCCCGATGGTGTTGACGTTCGCCAGGCTTTCCTCTTCGGAGGCCGTCCTTTCAAACACCGAGTTGATTGAGCGGCCGAGCGGAAAGGCCTCCTTCGTGGCCAGGTCGGCAGTCGAGGTGATCGAGACGAAGATGGGCGACTCGTAGTTCGTGTACTTCCTTGTTGTCGCAATGCGGTGCAACGGGGTGTAGCGGGTTGCCTCGAACGCCGGATTGAGCAGTACCACCATATCGGCGAATCGAGACATCTGCTGACCCGGCTCGCGCACGTCGGCGTCCGCCGTCAGGCTTTCGGTGAGCGATCCCGACACGGCATTGAAAACAATGAGGCCCCCGAAGCTGTGACCGATCATCATTGTCCTGACGGCGGGGCTGGTTCCTTTTGCAGGCTCGACACAACCGTCGGTGCCGGCGGCCTTTGCGTTTTCGTCGCAGCGAAACGCCCGCAGCCGGGAAAACAACTCCCGCGCGGAGCCTTCCGCAATGTGTGTGGCTGCCGCCTTGCGCGTCCAGAAAGTGGATTCGCGTAGCAGCGGTATATTTGTCGAGAGGCCTCGCCAGCCGACATAGATGCCCGCCACCCGGAGCCCCGAGTTATCGGCCTGCTCGACCGCCGCCGCCGATTCCAACAAGTCACGAAAGGTCTTCACGTTCTCGTCGTCGGCCTTCGCGTTGTGGTTCCAGCCATGAACAAATACAACAAGGCTTACGCCTTTGTACGACTTCATCAGGTCCCGAAGCCGTGCCATCGCCAGATTGATCTGGTAAGCCGCGTAGGTGCCGACTCTTTGCACGGGATACTGAAGGCCCTGATCGTCGAACTCGACGAACATGAGGTCGTAGTCCGGCGTTCGCTCCAGAACGCTTTTGGCACAGGCTTGCGGCACTTGTCCTTCGCGGTTCGCGGAGCAGTCGACGCTCGCATCGGGCTTGTCGGTACGATAAGGCAGGTACGGGGCGCATCCCCCGAGGACCACGAACGCGACAAAAAGCATGAAGAACCGTTGAAGTCCGCTCATCGCTCACCCCGGTTCGAAACAAGCAAAACCACCTGCGCCTTGGGATCAGAAAGGGAACGGCGTCTGCCAGGCTATTTCCTCGCGCGGGTGCCCTGTCCTTCCTGGCGAGGCTCCGCTTGTTCCTGGCGTACGTCAAGGTCGATCGCCGCCGAGCAGCGAAACCAGTCGCGAAGGCCTCGCGCGCCGGCGGCGATAGCGATAGAGAGTGCCTGCCCGAGCGCCCGCGAACGGACCACGTCGCGACACGGCGGCGGAGGATGGACGCTAAACCCTGGCATTGGGCCAGGACGGGCCGTGCTCAGAGGAATCGGAACGCCAAGGCCGCAATGATGGTAGGAGGCAGCGCGGCCAACAGTAGCCCCAGCGGATGCACCGCTTCATCCTCGAAGTGGCCGCGCAAGATGGCGATGCCTGCCGGATTGGGTGCGTTGGCGATGATGGTCAGGCCACCCCCTGTCACAGCACCGGCGACCAGGGCGTACTTGAAACCATCGGACAGCCCTTCGACCAACGAGCCGAGGTAAGTCAACGCCGCGTTGTCGGTGAACGCTGTCAGGACGGCGGCTCCGAAGAACACTTGATCGCTGCTCATGCTCATCAGCACGGGCTGCAGCCACCATTGCTGCTGGCCCCCCAATACCACCAACCCGGCCAGAAAGAAAGCAACCAGAAGCCCTTCGCGCAGGATCAGACGGTCTTGATGGCGTTGGTAGGCATGGGCCACCCCAAGGAAGAAGAGAAACAGGCCCATGAACATCGCCGGGTGATGGGCGAACACCACGACGCCTGCGAGAAACGCCAGATGAACCAACACCAGGACACGCGGCACGGCATTACTGCGGGCGCCTTCTGCCAGGGACAGTCGCCCCAACTCTTTTCGGAACAGCAGCGTTGCACCCAAGGCGTTCACAGCCACCGCGATGGCTGCTTTCCAGCCAAACGTCGACACCATGAATGCGATGTCCCAGTTCCATTTGGCGGCGACCATCAGCACGGGCGGCGCGGCAAACGGCGTCAGCGTGCCGCCGATCGAAACATTCACGAATAGCACACCCAGCGTGGCGTACTTCAAGCGCGGTGAAATGCCCTTCCCAAAGAAGCAATCTGCCAGGATCAGGGCGGCCAGCGTCATGGCCGCGGGTTCGGTAATGAACGATCCCAATAAGGGCACCAGTGACATCACCGTGAAATAGAACCCCATGCTGCCAGCCAGGGGAATGACGCGAGCGATGAGGCGCACACCGGTCATTGCGGTTTGCAAGATGGGGCGGGTGCCTGCGATCACCATGATGGCAAAGACGAACATCGGCTCGGTGAAATTGCGCGAGTCGATGTACTGCGTCGCCACTTCTGCGCCGTCGGTGGCAAACATTGCCACGACCAGCACCAAGGCCCAGAAGCCAAACACCACTTCCACTTCGCCGAGCAGGTGCCACACCCCGGCGTGCGTCGGCTGGGTATGCGCCAGATGCTCGAAGAACCTGGTGGCGAAGGTGTGCACGATGGCAACGGCAAACAGCGCTGCGCTGATCAATTGGATGGCGGTGGGTGTCACATCTTCCCCTGGCGGTGTCGGCTATACCCTAACAGCAGGCCCGGAGGGGGGCTACGCCTTTCGCAAGTTCGAATGCGAACCGGCGCCGGGGCGGCTACCGGGTATGCGAGGGAGCGGCGGGTTGCGCCTTCGGAGTTTTTCAGTGCGGGCGGCAACCCGGGTCAGGGCTGCGGCGAAGACGCTTTCAGCGCACGCTTGGCCACGGCTCCGAGGCTCAGTCCCTGCACCACGAGGGTGAACAACACAACCGCATAGGTGGCCGCCAGCAATTCGGGCTTCTGGCCCACCTCGGGCAAAGACAACGCAAGGGCGATCGAGATGCCGCCGCGCAGGCCGCCCCACGTCAGGATCGGGATGGTGCCGGCCACGAACCGATGGCGGCCGCTCAGGGCCAGCACGGGGATCGACACCGCGAGGAAGCGCGCGAGCAGCACCAGCGGCAAGCTCGCGGCAGCGATCCAGGCGAATGACGGATCGAAACGCAGCACCAGGACTTCCAACCCGATCAACAGGAACAGGACCGAATTGAGAATTTCGTCGACGAGCGTCCAGAAGGAGAAGACGTACTGCTGGGTTTCGTCGCTCATCGCATCCGCCGGCCCGCGGTTGCCGATGAGGATGCCAGCCACCACGACGGCAATCGGACCGCTCATGTGCAGCCTGGCGGCCAGCGCGTAGGTGCCCGTCACCAGGGCGAGCGAGATCAGGGTTTCGATCGGGTACTCGTCGATGGCCCGCGTCGCGCGATAGGCGACATACCCGGTCGCCGCGCCCAGAAGTGCTCCGCCCAGCGCCTCGTAGAAGAAAAGCCGCGCCACGTGCGCAGCGCCGACCGCCTCGCCCTCCCCGGCTCCGGTCGCGATCGCCAAAACGACGGTGAAGACAACGACGCCGACGCCATCGTTGAAGAGCGACTCGCCGGCCATGTCGATCTCGAGCGTCTCGGGAACGCGGATCGCCTTGAGGGTGCTCAGGACGGCGACCGGATCGGTGGGGCTGATCAGTGCGCCGAACACCAGCGCCCATGCGAACGGCAGCCCGACACCGAGCAGGCCGGAAACCCACCACATGCCGAAGCCGACCACAGCGGTCGAGATCAGGACGCCGACCGTTGCCGTCGCGCCCACCGACCAGGCGCGCCGGCGCAACAGCGCAAGATCGACGTTGAGCGCGCCCGCGAACAGCAGGAACGCCAGCATGCCGTCGAGCAGGGTGTGCTGGAAGTCGATGCGCCGCAGCAAACCGGTCAGGCCCTCGTAGAGGGTCACCTGCGGCAGCGCCAGTTCGATCGCAATCAGCACGAGCGAGGCCACGAGACCCATCAGGAGCAGCCCGATCGTATGCGGCAGCCGGATCAGGACATGGTTGAGCCAGGCGAAGGTGGCGGTCAGAACCAGCAGGATGGCAATGAGATCGAAGACGGAAGGCATGAGAGGAACGAAATGGTGACGAAAGAAGCTCCGACTCGGTCGGCCGGCGTCCCGGCAGTCCTGCATCGCTCGTCGATCGATGCTAGTGTTAGCCGCTGAAAATCTCCACTGCTCCTTTTTCGCATCCGCCTCTTCGAACGTTTACCGTCATGCAGTTGCTCGAAATCTGGGATCGCCTGCGAACCAGCTTCTGGTTTCTGCCCTCCGCGATGTCCGCGGCAGCCATCGCGCTCTCGTTCGGCATGATCGAGATCGACAACATGCTCGGCAGCGTGTTCGCTCGCAACCTGAGCTGGGTCTACAAGTTCGGACCGGAGGGCGCCCGCGCGATCCTTTCCGCTATCGCCAGTTCGATGATCACCGTCGCGGGCCTGACTTTTTCCATCACCATGCTGACGCTGCAACTCGCATCGTCGCAGTTCGGACCGAGACTGTTGCGCAACTTCATGCGCGATCGCGGCAACCAGCTTGTTCTCGGCACCTTCCTGGCGACCTTTCTTTATTGCCTGCTCGTACTGCGCACGGTGCGCGGGACCGACGACGCCAGTTTCGTGCCGCACGTTTCGGTAGCGGTCGGCGTGCTGCTGGCCATCGCCAGCATCGCCGTTCTCATCTACTTCATCCATCACGTCGCCACGTCGATCCGGATCGAAACCCTGCTTGCCGAGCTCGCCGACGAAACACGTTCCGCCATCGAGCGGCTCTATCCGCAGGAGCTGGGACGGGACAAGCCTGCCTCCCGCCAGGCACACGCGGAGATGCAGATTCCCCAGGATTTCCAGGCCGGCGCCCGGAGCCTGCGAATCGATGGCAGCGGGTACGTTCAGGCGATCGACGCCGAAGCGCTCATGCACATCGCCTGCGAGCAGGATCTCATCGTGCGGGTCGAGGTCCGTCCGGGCCGCTTCGTTACCGAACGCGATGTGGTCTTCTCGGCCTATCCCGAGACGCGCGTTCCGGATGAAACCGCTCGCCAGCTGCGGGCGGCCGTGGTCGTCGGGCGGGATCGCTCCCCGCTGCAGGATCTCGAGTTCTCGGTGCGACGTCTCGTCGAGATCGCCCAGCGCGCTTTGTCTCCGGGCATCAACGACCCGACGACTGCCTTGTACTGCGTCGATCGCCTGGGCGAGGCCTTCGGCCGACTGGCCCGCCGCACCCTTCCGTCCCCGATGCGCTGCGACAAGAACGGCCGCCTGCGCGTGATGAGCGAGGTCGTCACCCTCGACGATCTCGCCTGCGACGCATTCGCCGCGATCGGACGCTACGCTCTTGCGGATGCGGACGTGATCTCGCGCCTGCTGCTCGAAATGGGCAGGTTGGGCGCGCTGGCGCCACCGGCGACTCGCGCAAGCCTGGTCGCGCTCGGCGAGGCAATCGCCCGTGCAAGCGAGGACCGGTTGACACTGTCCTTCGATCGACGATCGGTCAGCGCCGCCGCAACGGTAACGCGTGCCACCACCCATTGATGCGGGAATCGGAGCCGGTGAAGAAGGCGAGGGCGATGGGGCATCCCCCGCCGCCGTCCGGTGCGAGCAGCCATCGAAACGCCTGAGCGAGCCGTCGGCCGGCGTGCACGGTGAGCTTCAGCGCGTCATACTGTCCCGCATGTTGGACATCGACGCGGTCGGCGCCCGCCCGACGCAACTCGGGGATGGACAGTGGCAGGTGCGCCTCGGCGTCTACCTGCCGGGGATCACCTATCCCGGGGGCTATCGCGTCAAGGCCCGCGTGATCCATGAGCGCGACCAGTTCATCCACGACATTTTGCCGCGCGACTTCGATCTTTGGTGGCGCGGCGGGCCGCTCGACCTGTGGGATCTCACGGTCGACCTAGGCGGCGGGCCTGGACACTTCGGCGAAGCAGGGCGGTATCTGTACCGCTACCAACTGTTGCGCGGCGACCAGGTGGTCACGCTCTGGTTCGCCGATCCCTTCGGCCATGAAGCCGGCACCGGCAATCTCTCCGCCTTCCGTGCCGAGCCGGATGCCGGCTTCGCCTGGACCGACCAGGCCTTCAGGCCGCCCGGTGTCGACCGGATGGTGGTCTACGAGCTGCACGTCGGGGAGTTCAACGCCACCTTCGATGGCGTAGCCGACCAACTCGACTACCTGCACGCGCTGGGCGTCAACGTCATCGAACTGATGCCCGTCACGCAGGTGAAGGAAGAAGTCGAATGGGGCTACACGCCGCTCGGCTTCTTCGCGCCGGCAGACCGCTACGGAGGGCCGCAGAGCCTGAAGCGACTCGTCGATGCGGCGCACGCAAAGGGCATCGCGGTCATCCTCGATTCGGTTTATGCGCATGCCCACCCCGAGTACCCCTACAACCTGGTGTACGAAGCAGCGGGCGAACCGAATCCGATGATGGGCCCGTTCATGGGCGAATTCTTCGGCCAGTCCGGGACCGACTTCACGAAAGCCTTCACGCGCGACTACTTCCTAGAAGTCAACCGGCATTGGCTGGAGCAATACCACATCGACGGCTTTCGCTATGACTACGTCCCGGGCTACTACGACGGCCCCACCGGCGTGGGCTACGCAAGTTTGGTCTACGACACCTGGCGGCTGTCGCAAGGGATCGACCGCTTCCGGGCCGCCGATGGTACGAGCCTGCTCATCCAGTGCGCCGAACACCTGCCCGACAGCCGCGGGATCCTCGCTCAGACGTACTCGAATACCTGCTGGCAGAACGGGCTGATGGACTGCTCGGTTGCGGCGGCGTGGGGTGGCTCCCTGGCCGACCTTGCACATCAACTCGACCCGCATTTTCTCGGCTATCCGGCGCAGTACCGTAACCCACTGACCGGCGACACGATGCCGGTGGCGCCGTTTCAATACCTCGAAAGCCACGACCACAGCCGCTTCATCAGTCGCATCGCACCGGGGAGCGGGCGCGAGCGCGATCTGCTGGGCGAAGCGTTCGGCGACCGCGAACGCTTCTACCGGATGCAGCCTTTCGTCATTGCCCTATATACGGCCAAGGGCGTGCCGATGCTGTGGCACGGCCAGGAGTTCGGGGAAAACTGGAGCGTTCCGTCGGCCGGCATCGGACGCAACCTGTTCGGCCGCCCCCTGCACTGGGAATACTTCTACGATGCGGCGGGCAAGGCGCTCGTGCGACTGCACCGGATCATGGGCCAGCTCCGGCGCGAGCTGCGCTGCCTCGATTCGCGTGGACCCTTCTATTACTTCGACGACGAAGCGCACCGCGCGCATTGCGTCATCGCATTCCGTCGCTGGGCGCTGCCCACCGTGGGATCGACCGGGGATGAGGTGCTCGTGATCCTGAACTTCGGAGACCAGGAGGCGCAGATCGACATCCTGTTCCCGCGCGCAGGCAGATGGAACGAGCAGATCGATGGCGCCCTGGCGCCGCTGCCGCGCGTGGACGTCTCTCAGGAGAACGAGCGGCACGCCGTACGCGTGCGCTCCTCCTATGGGGCGGCCTATCTTTTGAGCGTTTGAAGGCGAGATCGCGGATGTTGTAGGATTTAATCCTACTCAATCCGAAGGATCGCTATGCGCGCCACTCAGCAGTTCAGCATCACCCTGCCGAACGAGATGGCAGACGCGGTGCGCGCGAAAGTCGCGTCTGGCGAGTACGCGACCGAAAGCGAAGTCATTCGCGATGGACTTCGTGCCCTGTTGGCCCGTGATCGGGCAGTCGAGAACTGGCTTCACTCGGATGTGGCGGTGGCCTACGATGCGTTGCAGACCGATCCAACGCGCGCTGTGAGCGTCGACCGAGTCAAGGCGAGGCTCGCGGCGACGCATCAGAAAGGCAAGGCGAAGGCCTGATGGCGTACACCGTTGTCTTCGCGCCTGAGGCCGAAGACCAACTGGAGGAACTCTACCTCTACATCGCAAATCAGGCATCATCGACCGTTGCCGAACGCTACACGGGCGCGGTTGTGTCGTGCTGCGAAGGCTTGAGCCTGTTTCCGCACCGCGGCGTACCGCGCGAAGACATCCGCCCGGGACTGCGGCTCACGAACTACAAGGGCCGAACAGTGATCGCCTTTGCCGTGGACGACGTCCCCGAACACCTCAACAGCCCGTACCAGGGCGAAACGCAACATCTTGTCAGTGTCGAGATCGGCGCGATCACGACCGGCTACGAATTCGAAAGCAGCCTCCGCGGCCTCCACCATATGAACAAGACGAATTCGATCATCAGGCTGCATATTGAACCTTCGCGGAGCGAGTGACCTCTGCTCGGAAGTGCGGGCTGAGATCGGCCGGAGTGCGCAGATCCACGCGCCGCCCGCCGAGCAGCTTCGACAGCTCCTCCTCGATTCCGGCCAGCCCCAGCAACCCGGGAGCCGCGCCGGCTTCGAACTCGACAAGCAAGTCCACGTCGCTGTCCGG
>CAJDTU010000061.1_pt1 | contig 25575 bp, 22 predicted proteins | sample 7389901 | NCBI WGS metagenome assembly CAJDTU01 (sample SAMEA7055649, study PRJEB34461) | soil metagenome | biome: terrestrial ecosystem; feature: Peninsula; material: soil | place: Antarctica | collected 2016
GCCCCGCGGCCATCGCAATCGGATTGCCCGACAAGGTGCCCGCCTGGTAGACCGGTCCGAGCGGCGCCATCATGTCCATGATCCTCGCCGGACCACCGATCGCACCGACCGGCATCCCGCCGCCAATGACCTTGCCGAATGCGGACAGGTCGGGAACGACGCCGACGAGTTCCTGCGCGCCGCCGAGCGCCACCCGAAAGCCCGACATGACTTCATCGAAGATCAGAAGCGCGCCATGTCGGCTGCACAACTCGCGAAGTCCCTCGAGAAAGCCGCGTTTCGGCAGAATCAGGTTCATGTTGCCGGGCATCGGCTCAACGATCACGCACGCGATCCGCTCGGGATACTCCTCGAACAGGGCTTCGACACTGCTCAGGTCGTTGTACTGCGCGACCAGCGTGTGCTTGACCACATCGGCAGGCACGCCGGCCGAACTCGGCGTGCCGAAGGCGAGCGCACCGGAGCCCGCCTTCACCAGCAAGCTGTCGGCGGTGCCGTGGTAGCAGCCTTCGAACTTGATGATCGCGTCGCGACCCGTGAAGCCTCTTGCCAGCCGGAGCGCCGACATGGCTGCTTCGGTGCCCGAGCTCGTGAAGCGCACGCGCTCGACCTGGGGAAAAATTGCACAGATCCGCTCCGCAAGCTCGCTTTCCATCACGTTCGGCGCCCCGAACGAAAGGCCGTCGTGGGCCGCGCGTACGACCGCTTCGACCACGTTCGGATGCGACTGACCGGCGATCATCGGTCCCCAGGAACCGAGATAGTCGATGTAGCGGCGACCCTCGACATCCCACATATAGGCGCCCTCGGCGCGAGCGATGAAACGCGGCGTGCCGCCGACGGCGCGAAACGCGCGCACGGCGGAGTTCACACCACCCACCAGAACGCGCTGCGCGCGTTCGAACTCCGAGAGGTTGCTGCTCATGCTGAAGGACAGGGGACCCTGAAATAGTTGACGACGATTGCTGCAAGCAAGTCTACTGGAACGGGCCAGCACTCGCCGCCCTTACCCGCACGGCCCAGTGCTTGAAGCCGGGAAGTAACGATCCTTGAACGCGCCGGGTTCACCCTCGTCCGCATCGACGACGAGAAAGCGGCCGGATTCTGAACCTTCGCGGATTGCATGTTGCCGACTCTACAAGCGTCGTCCCGATGCGTTGCATACAGCCAATGAAGTGGCGACGACCTCTCACGCAGGCCCGCTTGACCGCGACCGGGAGCCGAGCCGATACTCCAACCCCTTTCAGGAACATCCAGGAGCCTCCTCATGCGATTGCCCCACGCGGTCGGCCTTGCGCTCGCCGCGCTGCTCACCTTCGGTTCATCACTGGCTGGCGCGAAGGACTGGCCGACACGGCCGATCAAGATCGTGGTCACCTTTCCGAGCGGCGGCGCCCCCGACATCCTCGCGCGGATCTTCAGTGAGAAGGCAAAGCTGGGTCAGACCGTGGTCGTGGACAACAAGCCGGGGGCCGGCGGCAACATCGGTTCCGACATCGTTGCAAAGTCGTCGCCCGACGGTTACACGATCGTGATGGGCACGGTTGGCACCCATTCGATCAACGGGGCAGTTTTCACCAGAATGCCCTACGACATGGTGAAGGACTTCGAGCCGATCTCGCTGCTCGCTTCGACACCGAACCTGCTCGTCGTGAACAACGACCTGCCGGTGAAAACGGTGCAGGAACTGATCGCCTACGGCAAGGCCAATCCCGACAGGCTGTCGTTCGGCTCGCCGGGCATCGGCACCTCGATCCACGTTTCGGGTGAGTTGTTCAAGACGATGACCGGGGTGCAGATGACGCACGTGCCCTACAAAGGTCGCCAATTCGCGATTCCCGACCTTGTCGGTGGCCAGATCCAGTTGATGTTCGACAACATGCCCTCGGCGTTGCCGATGGCCAACGAAGGCAAGATACGGGCGATCGCGCAAACGGGCGCCAAGCGATCGCCGGCTGCGCCCGACATTCCCACCATTGCCGAGAGCGGACTTCCGGATTTCGAAGCGACCTCGTGGTTCGCGCTGTTCGCACCCGCCGGCACCCCCAAGGACATCATCGACAAGCTCAACGCCGAGGCCAAACGCATCTACCACCTTCCGGACGTGCAGGAGCGGCTCGCCAAGATCGGGCTCGACCCCATCACGTCATCGCCGGAGGAACTGGCGCAGTTTCAAAAGAGCGAAATCGCCAAGTGGGTCAAGGTCGTGAAGGAGTCTGGCGCGAAGGTCGACTGAGCGCTCAGCCCAGCAGTTGCAGCAGCGCGGGCACGTGCCGCCTGAGCAAGGCATTGCGCGCCGCCCACTGCTCTTCATTCGACAGCGGCTCGAGAAACGTCACCTCACCCCCGGCGAGCAAGGCGATCGGCACGCCGTCCCGGTAGAGCACGCGGTTGCCGGTCAGCGCAGGTAGTCGCGCGCCGGGAGTGAGCACGCCGACCAGGTTCAACGGATCGGCGCCGCTCAGGCTGATCAAAGCGTCGTTCGGGTCGCGGCGCCGCACCTCGCGCAAGAGCCCGATCGCTTCGGGCGCCGCGAACTGTTCTCCCGACACACCGGCCACGAAACGCCCGCCGCGAATTTCGCCGCGGGCCTCCAACCGTCGCAAGCAGCGCAATAGCTTGCGCCACGGCGGCAGCCAGTCGGCTTCGCGCGCGACCAGGTGCCAGAACACCACGCCGTAACGCCGCAAAAGGCTGCGCGCGACATGTTCGACGATCTGCGCGTCATCGTTCGGCGACGCTGACGAAGCCGAAGCAACCGTTCGAGCCGGCGCGCCGGGCACAATCCGCGCACCTCCCGATGCGTGAGCGTCGGATACCACGGACGCGACCGACATCCTCGACGGGCGCAACTTGCGCCGCGCAAGCGCCCAGCGACCGGCGTCTTCGATGCCGAACAGCGCCGTGCGACGCGGCCGCTTCCTGCCGGCCGATGGACGACGGCGCTCGGAGGGCACAAGCAGTGCACGCAAGCCGACGAAGCTGTCCGCGTTGACGAGGCCGTGCGCGACCAGCTCGGCGAGCGCGTCTTCAACCTGGGAGTGCAGCAGCGAGCATCCGTCCACGATCTCGTCGAAAAATGACGCCCCGTGGGTCGTAATGAAGTCGAAGACAACGCGTGCGCGCGATCCGAGTGGCGCGCCATCTTCGTGTTGGGCGAGCGCCGCCCAGATGGCGAGATGGCGGCGTGAGGCGAGCACGATCGGCGTGGTGCGCACCGGGCTGGGCGCGCGAGCGCCGCCCGCCTGCAGCGGCGCGATGCGGGTCCACACCACGCGGCCGGCGCGGCTCAGTTCATCGAGCCAGCCCGGGTCGTACTCGTTCACACGGGCCGGCAGGATCTCTGTCTCCCACGCACCGGCCGGCGCCTCGAAGCCTTCGAGCTGCGCCACGATCCCCGCCACGGCGTCCGCACCTTCGACTCTTGCCTCGGGCGCTACACGCTGCCACTCGAACAGAAAGCGCATGAAGTCACGCGCAGCCACCGGCTCGATCTCGCGCCGCAGCCGGTTCACCGTGTAGCGATGAATGCGCGCGAGGAGGCGCCGCTCGCACCACTCGGTCCCGCGCGCGTGCGGCGTGAAGCGCCCGCGGATCACTGAACCTTCGGCTTCGAGTTGGAAGAGCGCGGGCTCGATGCCCGACGCGGCAAGCGCGAGCGGCTCGCCCAGCGCGTGTGCGGTCACTGGTCCCACGGCTTGCAGGCGGTCGCGCAGGATTTCGGCGAGCGCCGCTTCAGCGGTCCACGCCTTGCGATATTCTGCCGGCGCCTCGATCCTCGGCTCCTCCCGTTCGGTCTCGGAAAAGGCAGCGAGAAATTCGGGCAGGCGCTCGGCAGCGACGTGCATCGATGCAGGGCCAAGCCTGAGCCGCGTTGCACGCGAGGCCACGGTCAGCTCCTGCAGGAATGATCGCCACTGCGGCTCCGCCTCGATCTCGGTCTCGGTCAGGAAACCGACAGCAAGCAGAGCATCGTGCAACTCGTCGGCGTTGCGCGCCTGCGGCCACGCTTCCTCGCGCACCTTGCGAATCGCCTCGACATCGAGCTTGCCCAGATCGGCCGCCGTCTCCGGGTCCATCCATCGCCGCGCCATCACCGCCTGCGTGCGCCGCTCTTCGAGCGGGGCATCGTCCAGGTAAGCGTACGGCCGCGCGGCGAGGATCTCCAGGGCGAGCGGTGAGGGCTCGGTCAGGTCGCGCGCAACGACTTCGATGTCGCCGCCTGCGATCGCGGCGAGCACGTGCTCGAGCCCGTCGATGTCCATCGCCTCGTGCAGGCAATCGTCGATCGTCTGGCGCACGAGCGGATGGTCGGGGATTTCGCGGTCACCGATGATGTTCTCCCCGCACGCCAGCTGATCCGGGAAAATCGCGGCGAGCAGATCCTCGGCCGCCATCCGCTGCAGTTGCGGCGCAACCTTGCGTCCGCCGCGCATGCGCGGCAGCGCGAGGGCGACCACCGCGTTCCAGCGCCAGCGCGCGCCGAACATCGGGGCGGCCAGGAGCGCCTGTGTGAGCAGCGCTCGCACGGTCTTCGCAGACAGGTAGCGGGCGACCTCTTCGAGCGGGAAACTGTGCGAAGACGACAGCGAGAGCACGATCGCGTCTTCGGTCGCCGCCGCCTGCAGTTCGAAATCGAACTTCCGACAGAAGCGCTTGCGCAGCGCCAGGCCCCAGGCGCGGTTGATTCGGCTGCCGAAAGGCGCATGCACGATGAGCTGCATGCCTCCCGATTCGTCGAAGAAGCGTTCGAGCACGACCGCGCGCGTGGTCGGCAGGCAGCCCAGCGCGGCTTTCGCCGCTGCCAGGTAATCGACGATCTGCTCGGCGGCCGCAAGGTTCGGCCCGGACGCGAATCCGGGCATCGATCCAGGCGCGGACAAGCCGGCGCGCGCGAGCATCGACATCACCCAGGCGACCGCCTGGTCGCGTGCGCCCGCCTCGAGCTGCGCCGCGATCGAGTCTCGCAGGCGCGAGACCGATGCCGAGAGCTCGGTCGTGCGCCCGGGCGCCTCGCCGAGCCAGAACGGCATGCTCGGCGGCATGCCTTTCGCGTCTTCGACGCGCACCGTGCCGCGTTCGACCCGCAGGATGCGGTACGAGGTGTTGCCGAGCTGGAACACGTCGCCAGCCAGGCTCTCGACCGCGAAGTCCTCGTTCAGCGTGCCGACCACATATGCCTGCGGCTCGAGCATCACCGTATAGTCGGCGTTGTCGGGAATCGTACCGCCCGAGGTGACTGCCGTGAGCGCTGCGCCGCGCTGCCCGCGCAGGACGCCGTTTACCGCGTCGCGGTGCAAATGGGCCGCACGACGGCCGCGCCGCGTATGAAAACCCTCCGAGAGCATCCGCACGACCTCGACGAACTCTTGGCGCGCCAGACCGCAGAAAGGCGCTGCCCGCCGGTACAGGGCGAGCAGCTCGTCCTCGCGCCATTCCTGCACGGAAACCTCGGCGACGATCTGCTGCGCCAGCACGTCAAGCGGCTTCTCGGGCAGCGCGATGCGATCCAGCTCGCCGCGCGCTACGGAGTCGAGGAGCGCCGCGCAGTCACACAACTCGTCGCGCGAGAGTGGAAAGATCCGCCCCTTCGGCACGCCGCTCACCGCATGGCCGGAACGGCCAACGCGCTGCAGCAAGGCGGCGATCGAGCGCGTCGAGCCGAGCTGGCACACCAGGTCGACGTCTCCGATGTCGATGCCCAGCTCGAGCGATGCGGTGGCGACCAGCGCGCGCAACTCGCCCCGCTTGAGCCGTTGCTCGGCATCGAGTCGGTGCTCGCGCGCGAGACTGCCGTGGTGCGCCGCCACGTTCTCATCGCCGAGCCTCTCCGACAGATGGCGCGCGGCGCGTTCGGCGAGACGGCGCGTGTTCACGAAGATCAGGGTCGTGCGGTGCTCGCGCACCAGCTCGGCGAGTCGGTCATAGACCTGCTGCCAGACCTCGTTGGACATCACCGCTTCGAGCGGACTCGGCGGCAGCTCGATTGCGAGGTCGCGCTGGCGCACGTGCCCGGTGTCGATCACCGAGCAGCGCGGCCGCCCCGCCGCGTCGCTGCGCTCGCCGACCAGGAAGCGCGCGATATCCTCGATCGGCTTTTGCGTCGCCGACAGTCCGATGCGCGTCGGCCCGCGCCCGGTAAGCGCCGCCAACCGCTCGAGCGACAACGCGAGATGCGCGCCGCGCTTGTTCGGCGCCAACGAGTGGATCTCGTCGACGATCACGGTGCGTGTCGTCGCCAGCATCCTGCGCCCCGACTTGCTGGTGAGCAGGATGTAGAGCGACTCCGGCGTGGTGACGACGATATGCGGCGATCGCTTGCGCATCGCGTCGCGCTCCGCCTGCGGCGTGTCTCCCGTGCGCACCGCGGTTCGGATGACCGCGTCCGGGAGACCCCTGCGCTCCAGTTCAGCGCGAATTCCGGCCAGCGGAGCCTCCAGGTTATTCTGGATGTCGTTCGACAGCGCCTTCAGCGGCGAGATGTAGACAACTCTCGTCGCGTCGGGAAGGCCGCCTTCGGATTCAATGCTCTCGCGCACCAGCCCGTCGATGGCGGCCAGGAACGCGGCCAGGGTCTTGCCCGACCCGGTGGGCGCGGCGACGAGCGCGTGCCGGCCGGCCTTGATCGCAGGCCAAGCTTCGATCTGCGCCGCGGTCGGTGCAGGGAACGCCGAACTGAACCAGGCACGGACAGCAGGATGGAAGAGGTCGAGGATGTCGGACATAGAGCAATGATCGGCCGATCGGGCGCCCGTCAGCAAGCGCGGAGGTTTCGGGGGGCGTGCGCTACCACGATCGCGCTCCCGTCGCGCGAATCCTTTCAGAGCAAAGGAACAGGTGTGCGCGATCCCCCACGTGTTTCGAGATCTGGGACAAGCCCGGTTACTCGTTCGCCTGTGGCCAACGATACAGAGGGGGAATCTTCTTCAAAAAGCGTGCGACCGCCTCTTGATGATACTGCGTTGAACGCGCCATTCCCTGGCCGGTCGCTTCCATCTCGAGCATGGTGTGCAGATCACTGCTGAGCGAAGCATTGAAGGCGCGCTTGGTAATGCTTACCGCGGTATGGGGCAACTGATTCATGCTGAAGGCGATCTGGCGGGCTCGTTCCTCTATTCTGTCTTCCGGCTGAATCTCAAACACCATTCCCATTTCTTTCGCTTCGTCAGGCCCGAATTCGCGCGTGGAAAATGCCAGTTCCTTCGCCCGTTGCAAGCCGATCATACGCGGCAAGGTGTAAAAAATTCCAGAATCCGGAATCGCGCCCAGCCGCAGAAAGGACAGACAAAAGCGCGCGCGCGGCGAAGCCAGGATCAGGTCGGCCGTAAGCGCTATCCCCAGGCCCGCACCATACGCAGGCCCGTCCACTACTGCAATGACCGGCCGGTCGAGCGTGAGCAGATCTTCGATCGTCAGATGCAGGCTGACCATCCTGTCGCGCGCTTGCTCCGCACTGCCTCCTTGCATGCTGCTGATATCCCCGCCGGAGCAAAACGCCCCACCTGCGCCACCGATGACCAGCACCTTTATCTCCCGGTCACGGCGTATCGCACTGAGCACCGTTCCAAGCTCTTCGCGCATCACAAGATCGAGCGCATTCCGTTGCGCTGGACGATTCAATGTGATCGTCGCGACCCCATCGCTTGCTTCATACTTGATCGCCTTGAATTCACTGTTCCGGCTTTTCATCGCTTCGATCTCCACCTCATACCAGGGATGTGTATTTCCGATCAAGCCAAGCCGATCGCATCAGCAGTACCGCCGTGTGCTGGCCGGTTCCAGGAATAGCCGGATCGCTCTATCGAATTGCCGACAGACCCCGCGCGCTCTGAGTGACCAACATCAGGTCCTTGCCCTCGGTCAGCAGCATCTCGGCCGCATTCTGCGTTGCCCCCCGATAGCGATCGCCCGCGCCTGGCAACCCGGCCGCAACGGCGCCCTGAAGCGATTCCGGCGCACCCGGAAGCGTAAGGCGGCGGGATCCTTACTGCCGCCCCGTCCCGGGTTGCGAAGATGTCCGCCCTGTGCAGCACCGACTACTTGAAGAGCCTTGGCTTGCGGGAGGCAAATTCAGCGGGCCACACGACGTCCTGGGTTCCATCTTCATTCCATTGAATGAAAAGACCCCCCTGGTCGACCATGAATCGACTCTCGTCGAATTTCACCCCACCCACCTTCGCGAGGTACAACTGAGAATCGTCGGGCTTGATGTTTACCTTGCCAAGTGCCGTGAGAATGGCGTCAGGCTTGGCGCTTCCGGCGCCCTCCAGTGCGCGCACGACGACCCAGGCCGCCTGGGCGCCCTGAACAAAATTCTGACCGATCGGGACGTCAAGCTTTGCCGCCTTCACCTTTTCCAGAAAGTCCTTCAGGTGTTGCTGCTTCGCGTTCGTGCTGAATCCGGTCAATCCGAACATATCCTTCGTCAACACTTTCCTGGCAATCGCCCCCCCGAGGTTCTCCCAGAGCGCCGGGTCGGAATAACCGCCAGTACCCCCGACGAACAGTAGACTGCTGTTCATTGCGAACCGCGCACGATGCAGCGCAATACCGTCCTTCGATGTCACCAGGCCGACCACCACATCCGGATGCAGGGCATCGATCTTGGTGACTGAGGAATTCAGATCCGTGGCACGCTGGTCGAGTGGTACGGACCCCAGGACCTTGATGCCCGCTTGCGTCAGACGTGGCTCCAGCGCCTTGTCCACTGCCTGGCCGGCCTCATAGTTGGAACCGGCGAGAACAGCCGTCTTGATGTTGGCATTCCCCTCCTTGTTCAGGTAGCCGATAAATCCCGCGAAATTCGCCGCATAGCCCTTGTCGTACGCGAAACCCATCGTATACAGATAGGGACTGTTGGTTCCGCCTGCGAACATCGACAGAACCGGGATCTTGAATTGGTCCGCGACGGGCGAGATTGCAGCCATTTCACTCGTCAGGATAGAGCCCACCACCAGAGGCACCTTTTCCTGGCCCATCAATCGTCGCGTCGCCGTGCTCGCCTTCCCGGGGTTGCTGGCGTCGTCCGCCACAATTATGTTGATCCTGGCCCCGCCCAGGCTCTTGATTCCTCCGGCGGCGTTGACCTCGTCGATAATGAACTTGAATCCCGCCTGAGACTCTTCACCGTATGCGGAGAACGCTCCGCTCAAAGGCTGCACGACGCCGATGCTCACGCTATCGATCTTGCCCCCTGAATCGTCACTGCCTCTGGCATAACTTGCAAGCGTCAGCAGAGGCAGGCAGACGAGCATTGCGCCACATCGATGGATCATCTTCTTCGACATATCCCGCTCCTTGAAAGGCAGGTGTTGGTAAGACGCTTCAGTGCGTCCAGCCGGCACGCGTTGCAGGTCGTGACGCAAGGCGACGGGACGCCCGGGAGATGAGCCCCATCAACCCACCAGGGGCATAAAGCACGACGAGCACGATGACGACCCCAAACAGCATCAGGTCCAGACCTCCGATGTTCCCGAAGTCCGCACGCAGTATCTCGCCCAGCGGGTACAGTAGCGCGGCCCCCAGAACGGGGCCCCAGACCGTGCCCAGACCGCCGACGACAACGTAAAGGATGACACTGATGCTCAATACCGGCGACGCCATGATGTACGGATCGACGAAGACGGTGTATCGAGCGTAGACGGTCGCCACCACTGCGGTGAGCATGGCGCTCAGTACAAAGGCGAGCGTTTTATACCGAAGCAGATCGACGCCAATCGCTTCGGCGGCATCTTCTTCATCGCGCAGGGCACGCAGGTAATATCCGGTCTTCGAGTGGTGCAAAAGCCATGAGATGCCGACAATGCAAAGGCTCACCACTAGGGCAAACCACAGGAACCCGGCGTCCTTGAACCCCATCTCAGCAAAGCCGGCCGATTGCGGCCACACCACCCCGGATGCTGCGCCCAGGGCGTCTGTTGAAAGAAGCAGGAGCAGGCCAACTTCCGCGAACGCCAGGGTAATCAGCGCAAAGGAGAGATGCGGCAACTTCAGCCGGAAAGTAAGAAGCGAAATCAGCAGCGCGAGAAGGCCGGACAGCAAGGCACCGACGGCCATGGCAGCCCACGGATTCATGCCCGCGCCCACCACCAGGCTGGCTACCAAAGTGCCACCCAGGCCCACGAACAGGCTGTTCCCCAACGAGAACTGGCCGGCCATCCCGCCCACTATGTTCCAGGCCGACGCCAGACCGATCTGGACGAGCGTCAGAATGATTATGCTCAGATAGTAGCTACCAACCCAAAAAGGGGTGCTCGCCGTGACTGCAGCAAGAGCCACGATCGTGAACAGGCCGGCGCCGTTTCCTCGGGTGCTCATCGCCGCGAACCTCCTGCAAAGAGGCCGTACGGCCGGAAGAGGATTGCCAATGCCACGATGATGTAGGGAAGACTGAAGCCGTACGCTGCGGGAAGGTAGATCGTGCCGAAACTTTGGGAAAGGCCAATGATGATGCTCCCCACGAATGTACCGAGAAAATTCCCCATCCCGCCCAGAAAGAAGGCGAGGATCGCGATCACCGTGAAATTCAGTCCTTCAGAGGGGTGCAATGAGAATCCTGGTACCAGTACGATCCCGGCCACTGCCGCAAGCGCCATGCCGGCGCCGAAAGTGATCCACCTCACCCGTTCGATATCAATGCCCACCAGTTGTGCCCCGCGGGGGTTCTGATAAACCGCGCGAACACTTCGCCCATAGGAAGTCCGGGTCAAGGTGAGGTAAAGCGCGCAGGCAAGTGCCAGGGCCACGGCGAATGCGATCGCCTTGCTGGCTTCCATGTGAACAAAACCCAGCGAGAAGGCGCGGCCATCGACCACCGAGGGCACTCGTTGGTATTGGCCACCTTGCGTCATCAGCAAGCCACTTTGCACAATGAACAGCAAACCCAGTGTCGCCTGAATGACGATCAACACATGTGCTCCGGTCAAACGCCTGAAGATCGCGAAATAGAGAACCACGCCCAGAAGGAACATCAAGGGAACAACAATGATGGAAGAGAGATAGGGATCCGCGCCCAGAACCTGATGGGCGACAAGCGACAGGTACATCGCGAGGACGACGAAATTCCCGTGGGCGAAATTCAGCACGCCGCTGACGTTGTAGAGAAGCGCAAGCCCGAACGCGATCACCGCGTAGATCGCCCCTGTGAGAAGACCCTGAACGCAGGCGTCTATGAATGTAGTCATTTTCTCGTTGTCCTCTACATTCCGAGGTAAGCCCTGCGAGCCGCCGCATTGCCGGCAATTTCATCCGAACTACCCGCTACGACGACTTCGCCGCGCTCCAGAACATATGCGGTTTTCGCGTATTTAAGTGAAAGCGTGAGATTTTGCTCGACCAGAAGGATCGTAACCCCGCCCCGGTTAAGAATCGCGAGTGCCTCGAAAATCATCTCGACGATTATAGGAGCAAGTCCCAGAGATGGCTCATCGAGCATCAGCAGTTTTGGTTTGCTCATCAGTCCACGGGCAATGGCCACCATCTGCTGCTCGCCCCCGGACAGTGACCCTGCCATTTGCAAGGCTCTTTCCTTCAGGCGAGGGAACAATTCGTAAACCTCCGAAAGAGCGCTACTGTCGGGAGTGCCGTTCGAGGAGGCGTCGCCCAGAGCTCCCATGATGATGTTTTCATAGACAGACATCTGCGCAAAGAGCTGCCGTCCTTCAGGCACCTGGACAAGACCGCGACGAACGCGTCTGAACGGCTCGAGCGCGGTTATACGCTCTCCATCGAAGTAGACGTCGCCCTTGCTTGCGCGAACGATCCCGCTCAGGCAGTTGATCAGTGTACTTTTCCCCGCATTGTTCGATCCAAGCACGCAAGCGAATGCACCCTCGTCCACCTGGAGGGAAACATTGCGGATGATGGTTTGCGAACCATACCCACCAGCCAATTCGCGGGTTTCAAGAATCATCTGAAACGCTGCCTCCAAGATACGAATCCTGCACGTCCTTGTTTCCCGAAATTTCCGCCGGCGATCCTTCTGCGATTTTCTTTCCGAAGTCCAGGACGACGATGTGATCGGTGAGTTTCATGACGATCGGCATGACATGTTCGACCAGCAAAAACGTGATTCCTTCATCGCGAAGCGCATTGATTGCAGCGACCGGAGTATCACTTTCTTCGCGATTCAGTCCGCCCATGATCTCGTCCAGCAGGATCATCTTCGGATCGAGCGCCAGGCATTTCCCCAGTTCCACCATTTGACGGTCAGGCAGGGACAGTTCACCGGCGTAGCGGCTGGCCTGATCTGCAAGATGCAATTGCGAAAGAATCCGTCGAGCCTTCGTCCATGCGACTTCCTTGCCATGGTGCAGTAACCCGGCAGTCGCAATGATTTCCAGGACCGTCATGCTCGGAAACATTTTCGCTGTCTGAAAGCTGCGGACCAGACCAAGCCGCGCCAACTTGTGGGGCGCGCGTGCGGTAATGTCCTGTCCGCCGAAGCTCACGCTCCCGCCATCCGGCCGCGCGAACCCCGTGAGAAGGTTGAAGGTGGTCGTCTTGCCGGCTCCATTGGGCCCGATGAGGGCGACTATTTCTCCTCGATTGACGGTGAAACTCACGTCGTCTACAGCGGTGAGCCCTCCGAAGCGTCTGGTCAGGCCTTTGACACTCAACAGCGAATCGCCGGATCGTACGCGCCGGCCTCTGCCTTCCTGCCTTACCCCATCAGATTCCAAGGGAGCCCCCATTCGCTTTCTCTTCTGAAGGACGCGCGAACGTCCTGTGTCCGCAGATCTCGCCATATTTCGGATTGACGGGGTAAATAGCGCCCTTGCAGTGGCCTTGTTCCAGGAGCGGAATGATCCCGCCGACACTCTTCGACTTGTCGGGCGATGCTCCCGCCACGGCCACGCCGTTGGGTCGGACAAGACGTTCGACGTCGGGAAAATCTGCTTTCCTGTCGAGCTCAACTGGAAAATCGTCCACCGCTGACATGCAGGACCTCACCCGTGATGTAGCGCCCCTGTTCCGAGGCCAGGTACAGGATGGCACCGGCAACGTCTTCCGGAGTGCCCACATAGGGAACCGAGTTACGCGCCAGCGCCGCTTCTTTCAGGCGCTCGTAGGTCGGTAACGCGCGCACCAGTTCGGTTTCGATGAATCCCGGGGCGATCGCGTTCGATGTGATGTTGAACTTGCCCTGCTCGAGCGCCAGGGCACGGCTGAATCCGATCAACCCGGCCTTGGCTGCCGAGTAGTTGGTCTGGCCCGGGTTCCCGTGATGGGCGCGGGACGAAATATTGATCACGCGGCCCCACTTTTGCGCCATCATCGATGGAAGAGCAGCCTTGGTGCACAGGTATGCGCCCTTGAGCACGGTATCGATCACCGCATCCCAGTCGCTCATCGGCATCTTGACGAGGTACTTGTCCCGCGTGAAACCGGCGTTGTTGACGAGGATGTCGACCTTGCCGAAGGTTTCCAGCGTGCGGTCCACCAGGCTCTGCACCTGCTCGGCACTGCACACATCCGCCGTCACCCCCAACACCTCGTTTCCATTCGCGCGCAGCGCGGTGCAGGTCGCCTCTACCGCTGCGGAGTCGATATCGGTCACAACGACCTTGACACCTTCCAGCGCCAGTGCGGTGACTGCAGCGCGGCCGATTCCGCGTCCTGAGCCAGTGACGATAGCCACGCGGCCGTTCAAGCCCAGATTCATGGTATTGCTCCGTTCGGGTAACGCAAGCTAGGGCCGCCCGCCCCCGCAGACCAGCACCTGGCCGCTGACGTAGTCGGACTCGGGAATGCATAACAGGTACACGGCTCCAGCAGCCTCCACCGGCGTTCCGGCGCGGCCGATCGGAATCATCGATTCGACATTGTGCATGAATTGCTGGCTGATCCCGACCTTGATCGTGTTGCCGGCAACATCAATGGTGGCGCCATCGCCGGCCGCCGCATCCGTCAGGCGGGTCTTGATGAGCCCGAACGCGACGCTGTTCACATTGACCCGGTACCGTCCCCACTCCTTGCTCAGCGCCTTGGTGAGCCCGATGATGCCGGCCTTCGCCGCAGAATAGTTGGCTTGCCCGGGATTGCCCATCAGGCCGGAAGTCGACGACACGTTCACGACCTTGCGGAAGACTTCCAGACCCTCCCCGGCTTCCTTGCGCGCCTGCGCTCGAAGGAAGTCGGCAGCCGCCCGAAGGATCCGGAATGGTCCGGTCACATGTACATCGATCATCGCGTACCACTGCTCGTCGGTCATCTTCTGGATCACGCTGTCCCAGGTATAACCGGCGTTGTTCACGATGATGTCCACGCCCCCGTAGGTCTCCAGCGCGGTCTTCACGAAGCGCGTGCCGAAGTCGGCGTCGGTAACGCTGCCCACGCATGCGACCGCTTCCGCGCCTATCGACTCCAGTTCCGAGACGGCCTCGCGTACGGGTGCATCGTCCAGGTCGTTGATGACCACACGCGCCCCCTCGGACGCGAGCTTGCGAGCAATCTCGCGACCGATTCCTCGACCCGATCCGGAGACCAGGGCGACCTTGCCTTCAAGTTTCTTCATCTTGCGAACCCCCGAATGAAAGCCGTGTCAGCGGCGCGAAGATCATCGGCGCCGCCGGAACCTCTTCTTCAGTCACCTCCTTGCGGAACGCGGCGTACGGATTTCCCGCCGCGTGGCGGCGAGCCTTGACGGCGATCTTCGCAGACGTCTCCGGCCGAGCGCCAGCGCGCACTCGACTGCGCCCGATTCGACCGCCTGCTGCGCCAGGAACAGCGCGGTGAACCCGGTCGCGCAATGGTTGTTGTAGGCCTGTTCGACCAGCCGATAGTCGAGGCCAGCGTCGTGTAGCGCCTCTCGTGTCGCCTGCGCGCCCATGTGATGACACGGCGCGCTGGCGCCGGGTTTGGTGAACGGAATCATTCCGACGCCGGCAAGATGTGCAGGTCTTGTCAACAAACGGCTCCGTTGGAAAGATGAGGGATCATTCGAGGGGTCCCGAGCGCGCGCCCGCGAGTTTGCGACGCAGCGCTGTCTTGAGAACCTTGCCCGCCGGCGAGAGCGGGAGTTCGTCGCGGAACTCGATGGTCTTGGGGCACTTGTACCCGGCAATCAGCGTCGCGCAGTGCGCACGCAACGCTTCGGCGGTGAGCGTTGCGCCGGTCTTGAGAACGACGGCTGCATGCACGCTCTCGCCCCAGGCCGGGCTTTGCACGCCGATCACGGCGCACATTGCCACTTCGGGGTGCTGGGCAATCGCGTTCTCGACTTCGGTCGAGTAGACGTTCTCGCCACCGGTGATGATCATGTCCTTGAGACGGTCCACGACATAGATATAGCCGTCGTCGTCCATGAACGCGGCGTCGCCGGTGTGGAGCCAGCCGTTGCGCAGGGCCTGGACCGTTTCCTGGGCCCTGCGCCAGTAGCCGATCATGACCGTGGGGCCGCGCGCGATGATCTCCCCAACGGTCTCCCGTGGCACTTCACGATCGTCGTCGTCGACGATCCGGACCTCGAGACTCAGGCAGGCACGCCCGGCCGCGCGGGTGCGTTGACGCAAGGGCGCGTCGGGGCGGTGGTGCGCGTGCGAATTGAGTGCGATGACCGGAGAAGCTTCGGTCTGACCATACGACTGGACAAGCTCGACCCAGGGCAGCGCTGCGGCGACCCGCTCGAGCAGGGTCTCGGAGATCGGCGATGCACCGTAGGTGATCCGGGACAGGCTTCGGAGTCGCTCGGGAACGAATGCCGGACTATCGAGCAGCATCTGGATCATGCTCGGAACCAGCACCAGCTCCTCTACCTGGTGGCGCTCGGTGTTGTCCACGACTGCCTCGGGCCGGAAGGCCGGCAGGATCACACTGGCGTTGCCGATGATGATCTGCCCGATCAGACGACCCATGGCAGCAGCATGGAACAGTGGTGCGCAGTGCATCATCGATGCGCCAGCCGCCGAAGGCACCTGAGCCATTCGCGCAACCGCCGATGCCCAGAGATTCATGTGGGACAACATGACGCCCTTGGACGCGCCGGTGGTGCCGCCGGTATAGAGGATGGTTGCGAGCGCGTCGCCGCCTGAACAAGCGTCCTTGATGGCGGTAGCGGTTTGCAGCAAGGTCTCCAGCGAAAGCGCGCCGGCCCGCGCATCGCCATCGTCCACCTGCAGGATCGAGATCAGGCAGGGGGCGGTCGCGCGCAATTCCAGCGCGCGCGGGGCCAACGCGCTATCGGTCAGCATCAGCGCCGACTCGATTTCGTTGAGCGAGTGCGCGATTTCCGGCTTGCTCCATCGCGTGTTGATCGGCACGAAGGTCGCGCCCACCCACCAGGTCGCGAGCATGCATTCGAGAAAGCGATCGGAGTTTTGCGCCAGCATCGCGACACGATCGCCCGGGAGCACACCGAGGCCGCGCAGTACCGAGGCAATCAGCGCAACGCGATTGCGCAGTTCGATGAACGTGGTGACGCGATCGTTGAACACGCAGGCGGCGTGATGCGCCGATTGCTGGACCGCGCGATGCAGTCCCTGCGTCAGATACATGGCCACCTCCTGCTCCTGAAGAGCGTGACGCTACCGGGCGTCGATTTCGGCATAGCCATTGTTCAGCACCATCACTTCGCGCTCCACCGAGTGCACGCGGAACCCCACCTCGTTCGTTTGACCCCACATCTCGACGCGCAGCGTCTCAACGGGGGTAAACGGGGGAGGTGAATCGAACGTTCAACTGCTTCAGCCGTGCCGGCTCGGCATCGCACCAGGCATCGAGCACGGCGCGTCCGGCAACGCCGTAGGTAGCAAGACCGTGAAGGATGGGCCGATCGAACCCCGCTACGCGCGCAACCGCCGGGTCTGCGTGCAGCGGATTGAGATCGGCGCACAGCCGGTAGAGGAGTGCCATTTCCGGGCGGGTGCGAATCTCCGTGACGGCGTCCGGCGGCCCATCGCGGATGGCCGCCGGGGAAGGTTCCAGTGCGTCGCTCGGCTGCCCGGACGCGCTGTAGCCGCCGTTGCCGCGCAGAAACGAGATCTGCTGGATCGTGGCAAGCACGCTGTCGTCGTCGGCGCTGGAAAGAATCCGCTCGGTGACGACGATCGCCCCCTTGTCCGGTCCCTTGTCGACGATGCGCTTCACGCGGGATCGACCCTTCACACGAGCCACGGGCGGCAAGGGCCGATGCAGCCGAAGGCGCTGTTCGCCGTGGAGAATCTTCATCCAGTCGATGCCGGTTTCCGGATCCTGCATCCAGAAGCCGGGATACCCCAGGACGACCGCCATGGTGGGAAGCGCCCGCAGGTTCTGCTCGTAGACGAAGCGCAACTGTCGTTCGTCCAGGGGATCCGCGCCCACTCCCAGCGCCAGCGCATACAGCATCGTGTCCTTTTCCGTGTACGTTTGTTCAACGACTGGAATCGGCCAGTTCTTCAGCTTGTCGTAATCAATGTTCATTTTCATGAGGCGCCCCAGGCGTCGTGATGTTCGCGGACTTGGCGACCCGCCGCCATATTTCAGCGTCTCGACGCATGATCTGCTCGAACTCGACGGGCGGAAGCGCCGCAGGTTCGAGACCGATCTGGCGCAAGTGGGCAAGCATTTCCGCAGAGTCCAGGATCTCGAGTGTCCGCGCCGAGACTCTGTGCACAATCGCCTCCGGAGTCCCGCTGCGCATGAACAGGGCGTACCAGCCGTTCGGCTCGAAATCGCTGTATCCGAGCTCCGTGAAGGTCGGGGTATCGGGAAGGGCCTGCAGGCGGCGCTCGCCGGTGACCGCGAGTACCGAGAGCCTGGGAGAGTCGAGATGTCCGCGGATCGATACGATCTCGGCAAATGCCGCATTGTTCTCCACGACGACGGGCTGACTCCAGGCTTCCGACAACTTCCGGGCGACGAGGCGGGCAACGGTGTCGGAGCCGCCGGCCGCCGAAAACGGAACGATCAACCGAACCGCTCTTTGTGGATAGTCGGCAGCCAGGTCGCTGGCCGCGCGCGTGCCGACCGGAGTGAGCAGCGCGATTACGACCGAGAGGATCGACAGCCAGCGCCAAAGATGTTTTCGAAAGAGATTCGACATGTGTTCGTCCATCGTTGATCCAGTTCGTCGGGCGGTTCAGGCGCCCGAATCAAGAGATGGCTGGCCGGGAGGCGGTTCGCACGACACCCGCGCGCAGCAAGGAATCGATCTCGCCGGCGCTCAAACCCGCATCGAGCAACACTTCCCTCGTATGCTGGCCGAGGGTCGGCGGTCCGGCCATCGTTGCGCCAGGCGCCGCCGCCAGGTCCGCCGGGCGCCCGATCAGCGTCTCGACAGCGCCCGGCGCGCCGGACAACGGCGCAGCGAACCGCTGCAGCACCGGCAGTGCCGAACGGCGCGCTTCCTCGATTGCATCCTTGCTCGTCCACACCGGCCCGATGCAGACGTCCCATTGGGCACCGGCGGCCAACCACTCGCGCTGCGTGCGGCGGGCAAAAACAGCCTGCAACTCGATCCTGATTCGGGTGGCGCAGGCCGGGTCGGCCAGGTCGCCAGACTCCAACAGGTGCTCGCACCCTGCCTGCTCGCAAAAGCGCCGCCAGAACTTGTACTCCAGGGCAGCGAAGGTGATCTGGCGATCGTCGGCCGTGTCGTAAAGCGCGTAGCACGGATGGCCGCCGTTGTGGCGCCCGCGACCGGGCGCCGGCGCCGCTTCGCCCTGGAGCGCTGCCGCAGCTTCGAGGGGCGCGAACATCATCGCGCTGTGCGTGATCGACAGGTCGATGCGGCGCCCGCGGCCAGTCGCGTTGCGTTCCAGCAGAGCCGCCATCAGCGCGATGACGCACGAATAGCTGCCCCCCGCGACATCGGCCATCAGCGTCGCCGGCAGGGTGGCCTTGCCGGTTTGCCGATCGCGTGGCAGCAAACCCGCATAGCCCTGGTAGTTCAGATCGTGGCCAGCCAGCGATGCCTGGGCGGTGGCCTGGCCGTAGCCGGTGAGCGAGCAGTAGATAAGCCGAGGATTGATCTCGTTCACCACGCCCCAGCCCAGTCCCAGCCGGTCCATCGTGCCGGGGCGGAAGCTCTCTACCAGCACATCGGCGCCGCGCACCAGACGCAGGAACAACTGCCGCCCCCGCGCATGCTTCAGATCGACCGAGAGGCTGCGTTTGCCGGCATTGGCTGCGGTAAAGGCGGCGCCGAAGCCCGACGCGGGCAGCGGATGGACGTCGCGTGCATAGTCGCCCAGCCCGGTATCTTCGACCTTCAGAACGTCTGCGCCGTAGCCGCCCAGCATCTGCGTGGCGTAGGGACCGGGAAGCAGGCGGGTCAGGTCCAGCACGCGGATACCCGAGAGCGCCACCGAGCCGCTCGTGTTCGCCGCTGTCATGATTCCGCGTCTGCCCGGTCGGCCGCTTCGAACTGAACCAGCGTCACCTGGGCGTCGGCGCGTTCGAACACGGCTCGTACCCGCATACCGATCGAAATCTGCTCGAGCGGCGTGTTCACGATGTTCGCCATCATTCGCGGGCCTTCGTCGAGAGCGACGACCGCGACGGCATAGGGCAAGCGGTCCTTCATGTACGCGTTCGCTGCCCGGTGATTCACCGTATAGGTATAGATGCTGCCGTACCCGGAGCAGGGGTGCCACTCCAGGTCTTCACGCATGCACGACAGGCAAAAGCCACGCGGATAGAACTGCAGCCGCCCGCAGCCCACGCAGCGCTGCACCACGAGCCGGCCCTCGAGCGCCGCCTGCCAGAACGGTTCGGTGTGCACCGTTGCTTGCGGCAGCGGCCTTGTTGCGGCATTCATCAATGCACCCCCAGGATCAACGTTGTGTTGCAGGAGAAGACCAGCCCGGGCGCGTGGCACAGCGCGAGTTCGTGGCGCGGCAATTGGCGCGCGCCGCACTCCCCGCGAAGCTGGCGCACCGCTTCGATGACCAGGAAGGTGCCGAACATGCCGGGATGGCCGTAGGACAAACCCCCGCCCGAGGTATTGATCGGAAACGAGCCGCCCGGCGCCAGGCGTCCGTCGCGAACGAACTCGCCGCCCTCCCCGCGCTTGCAGAAGCCCAGTTCCTCGAGCGACTGCAGAACGCCGATCGTGAAATGGTCGTAGATCTGCACCACGTCGAGGTCATTGCGCTGCACTCCGGCCATGTCGAGCGCCGCCTGCGCAGTGGCCGCAACGCCGGTCTCGAGCCAGTCGGTGGTATCGAACGGTGTGTAGTGATGCGAGAAAGACTCCGCGATCCCGCGCACATGCACCGGGGTCGTTCGAAGCGACGACGCGCGCGCCAGGTCCGTGACGACCAGCGCGCCGCCGCCGTCGGTCACCAGGCAGCAGTCGCGCTGGCGAAGCGGCTCGGCAATCACCGGCGAACGCATCACGTCCTCGATCGACAAGGGTTCGCGGCGGTAGGCGCGCGGATTGAGCGCCGCCCATTTGCGCGCGGCCACCGCGATCTGCGCAAGGTCTTCGCCCCGCGTGCCATAGCGATGACGATGAAGTTGCGCGACCATCGCGTAGTAGCCGATCGGACTGAGTTGGCCGTACGGCATGACGAACTGGCCGCGCGGCGTGCGCGGATTCTCGGCAACTCCCGTGAGCGCGCGGGCGCCGTCCGATGCCTGGGTGCTGCCGTAAGTGATCAGTGCGACCGAGCACATGCCGGCTGAAATCGCGGCCATTGCATGCCGGATGTGCGAGACGTTCGACATGCCGCCGAGGTTGGTCGAATCGACGTATCGGGGCTTGACTCCAAGGTACTCTGCCAGATTCAGGCCCGCGAAGCGATCCTCGGTGTGCGCGAAGACTCCGTCCACGTCGGAGAGCTTCAGGCCCGCCTCGTCGAGCGCGCCACGCGCGGCCTGAGCCTGCAATTCGAGCGCGGTCCTGTCCGGCACTTTTCCGAGATCCGACTCCGCGACACCGACGATGGCAGTGGGTACGAGGCGGTTGTGTCCAGTGTTCACCCGATCCTCCCTGCGCCCGGGCGCACTACAGGGCGCGCGCGATCAACTCGCGCATGATTTCGGACGAGCCGCCATAGATGCGATTCGGACGCACATCGGTGTAGGCGCGCGCAATCGGGAATTCGCGCATGTAGCCATAGCCACCGTGGAACTGAAGGAGATCGTCGATCGCCCGGGTGGCCTCGCTGGCCCACAGCTTGGCCATGGCAGCGCCGTCGGCAGTGAGGCTGCCCTCCAGGTAGTTCTCCTGGCACTGGTCGACGAAGGCACGGGTCGCGCAGGCAAGCGTCTTGATGTCGGCAAGCTTGAAGCGGATGTACTGGTTGTCGATGATCGGCTTGCCGAAGGCATTGCGCCCCCTCGTGTAGTCGATCGTCCACTGCAGGGCGGCCTCGAGCGAGGCGGCACAGCGCAGCGCAATCATCAGGCGCTCGCGCACCAGCTCGCGCATCAGGTAGCCGAATCCCTGGTTCGCCTCACCGAGCAGCGCGTCCGGCGGCACCAGCATGTCGGCGAAGAACAGTTCCGCGGTGTCCTGCGCCCGCTGTCCCACCTTGTCGAGCAGCCTGCCTCGGCTGAAGCCGGGGGTCGTGGTATCGACCCAGAAAAGGCTGATCCCTTTCGCGCCGGCCTTCGGCTCGGTCTTGGCCACGACCAGCACGCGGTCCGCGTGGTAACCATTCGTGATGAAGGTTTTCTGGCCATTGATCAAATAGCCGTCGTCGACCTTGCGCGCCGTGGTCCGGATCGCCTTCAGGTCGCTGCCTGCCGACGGCTCGGTCATCGCGATCGCACCGACCAGTTCCCCCGATGCCATCCCAGGCAGCGAAGCCACTTTCTGCGCCTCGGTTCCGAAATTGAGGAGGTAAGGCGCAACGATGTCGGAGTGCGTGGTAAACCCCGTCACCCCGCTGACCAGCGTCACGGCGATTTCTTCGATCACCACGGCGGTGTCCAGGAAACTTCCGCCTCCGCCGCCGTACTCGAGCGGCGCACTGGGCAGCAACAGGCCGGCGGCTCCCGCATCGCGCCACAACTGGCGCGGCACGAGACCGTCTTGCTCCCCTTGGGCATGGAACGGCGCGATCCGCTCGTCGATGAACCGGCGCACGGTCGTGCGGAACAGATCCTGATCGGATGAAAACATCTTTCGCTGAGACACTCGACGGCTCCCTGATGTCCTGTCAATGCGCGATGCGCGTGGACCCCTGCCAGTAGCGCTCCTTGACCACCCGCTTGAGCAGCTTTCCGCTGTCGGTGCGAGGCAGGTGTTCGACGAAGTCAACGCTCTTCGGGCACTTGATGGCCGAGATCCGGGCCCGGCAAAAGGCAATCAGTTCACGCTCGAGCGAGGCGCTGCCTGCCGACGGATCGTGCAGTTCGACCACCGCCTTGACCGATTCGCCGAATTCCTCGTCGGGCACGCCGACGACCGCCACGTCGCGCACGTCGGGGTGCCCGGCCAGTACATTTTCCGCTTCGAGGGGATAGATGTTGACCCCGCCGGACACGATCGTGTTCGCCTGCCGATCGGTCAGATAGAGGTAACCGTCTGCGTCCACGTGGCCGATGTCGCCGTAAGTCGCCCAACCGCGGGCGTCGTAGGCCGAGCGGGTCTTCTCCGGATCGTTGTGATACTCGAACCTTCCGCCGCCCGAAAAATAGATCATGCCGGTCTCGCCGGGTCCCAGTTCCTTGCCCTGCTCGTCGACGATGTGCACGGCGCCGAATTCGGGGCGGCCCACCGAGCCCTTGTGTGCCAGCCACTCCTCGGAATTCAGGGAGGTCCGGCCGACCAGTTCGGTTCCGCTGTAGTACTCGAAGAGGATCGGACCCCACCAGTCGATCATTCGCTCCTTGATCGTCGCCGGGCAGGGAGCAGCCGCATGAATCGCGTAGCGCATGCTGCTCAGGTCGTAGCGCGTGCGCGCCTCTTCGGGCAATTTCAGCAAACGGCTGAACATGGCCGGCACCCACTGCCCGTGGGTCACGCGGTACCGTTCGATCGCCTCCAGCGCGAGGGTCGCATCGAATTTCTCCATCAACACCGATGTGCCGCCGGCTCGCAGGACAGCCATGTTCCATCGCACCGGCGCCGTGTGATAGAACGGCGCCGTCGACAGATAGACACTGTCGCGATCGAACTTCTTCCATGCGGTGCGCGGATCCTCAGGCCGGCTGAAATACGCGTTGCCTTGCGCAAGGGGCCGCCGGATCCCCTTGGGCAAACCGGTGGTTCCGGAGGAGTAAGAGAAGTCGGTGCCCTCCGGCACATCGGGCAACAAAACGTCATCGGAAGCGTCGGCGAGGAACGCGTCGTAGTTCACGAACGATTCGCGCACGTCGTCGAGCAGGACCCGCAGCGGCGGCAATTTGTCGAGATCGGCGTCACTCAGACCGGCCGCGGTCGAGCGCGAGCAGAACAGCGCACGGGCTTCGCAGTCCCGGACGATGTAGATCATCTCGGCCGGCTTCAGGTGCAGGCTGATCGTCGTGTAGTACAGGCCGGCACGTTGCGCAGCCCACAGGATCTCGAAGTACCGCGAGTGGTTCTCGAGAAAGACCGCGATCCCGTCGCCGGGTCGCAGGCCGCTGTCGAGCAGGCGAGCCGCACACTTGCGCGAACGAAGTTCCAGCTCGGCCCAGGTAACTGCCTGACCCGACGGAATCAGGCAGTAGGCGATACGCTGCGGAGTGGTTTCAGCCAAATGTTCGAGGATGTGCACGGTCGCGCTCGCTTGTTCGGGAATGGTTCGTTGCAGCCGCCGATCAGTTGGCCGCTATTCCGGAGCGCCGCGGCCATGGGTGTTTTCAAAGCGGCGAATGCTCTCGGACGTCATGTCCGGCATGCCGTCTACCCCCAGGTTGGACGCCGAACCGACGGCGACGAACAGGCGCTTGCCATCCCGGGAGACCGCCAGATCGCGCGTCCAGTGCCGCTTCGTCGGAATGTTGCCGACGATCACTTCGGCCGGACCTGCTGCTCTGGTGTCCCCGCTGCGATATGGATAGCGGACCACCTGGTTCGCCGCTGCCACGTAGACGTACTGAGGATCGGCAGGTGGCTGGAAGACGATGCCGTAGGGCCGGTCCAGGTTCTCGGCGAAGACCTCGGGCTTCCCAGCGGCCCCCTGCGCCCCTGCGCGAAACACAAGCACCCGTCCGGTGCCGCTCTCCGACAGGAAGATGTCGCCGTTGGGCGCGACCCGCAGGGTGCGCGGCTGCTTGAAGCCGCTGGCGAACACCTGCACCGCGAAGCCGTCCGGGACTTTCGGCAGCGCGCCCGGTGGCCGCTCGAGCACGCTCGCGGTGCTGCCGACCGACCCTTCAGGGTTCATGTCCGTCGGGGGCACCGGCAGGTCGGACGCTCTGACGGAGTGCCGCACGCCGGGGGCGTCGGCCCTCCAGTCGGTTGGGGCGGCAGCTGCGCTTGGTGCGGCAGATTCGCTTCGTATCTCCCCGGTGTGCGAGCATGCTGCGAGCGAAGCCGCAAAGACCAGCGAAACAGGGACGAGAAGCGTCGAAGACTTCGGGGCGTGCATGTTTGCCTCCGTTGATGCTGAGTTTCCGTGGCCCGGATCTGGATCAACGGATCGGGTCGTCCAGATTCTGCGTTCGCTGATCACTTCGCAGCGGTCGCGGTTCGCCGCAATTCATCGGCGCGTCGCACGTGCTCGCTTCCGAGCTCGCCGTCCCGAGCCGTACGTACTCGTCCGATGACCCCTGGCCGATGGCATCCACGGTCAGGATGATCGCCTTGAAGCCCGCTTCCGCGACTGCGGAAACGATCGGGACCCTGCTCAACTGCAGCAACACTCGTCGGACGCGAGGCCTTGCCCGCCCGTTCCTTTGGTTCTTCGAAGTGACAAGCAGCTTTGCTCGCCCTCGATGCTGTCCAAGCGCTTATTCCGGATCCTCCTGCGACATTCGAAGGGAGCAAAAGGGCTGGCAAACAGTGATTCTGAGTCCCTGGAGCGCCCTGTGTACCGTCGGATTGCCCTCTCTACGGAATAATAAGTCCTGTTCAGCACCGTTGCGCGGGTATCTTGAGTGCAGGACGCGTCGTACGCCGACATGATCGCCGCCCAAGGCGCCGCGTTATTTCAGCTGAGTTCGCCGGGCGCCCGGCGCGCAAGGAGATCGAAGTGGGTTTGCTCGTAGACGGAAAGTGGGAAGACAAGTGGTACGACACCGCGGCCGCGGGCGGACGTTTCGTCCGTAGCGAAACGCAGTTTCGAAACTGGATCACCGCCGATGGAAGCCCCGGGCCGAGTGGCGAGGGCGGCTTTCCGGCCGAAGCCGGGCGCTACCACCTGTATGTGTCGCTCGCCTGCCCCTGGGCCCAACGCGGGAGTCGTTGCTGATCCGGTCGGCGGAGCCGACTATCTGTACCAGGTTTACCTACGCGCGCAACGCGGCTACAGCGGCCGTGTGACGGTGCCGGTGCTGTGGGATCTGAAGCGCAACACGATCGTGAGCAATGAGTCCGCCGAGATCATCCGAATGCTGAACTCGTCGTTCGACGGAATCGGTGCAAAAGCGGGCAACTACGCGCCGCTCGAACTGCAACGGGAGCTCGACGCGATCAACGAGCAGATCTACCGGAGCGTGAACAACGGGGTGTACAAGGCCGGCTTCGCCACCGAACAGCAGGTCTACGAGAGCGAGGTG
>CAJDTU010000048.1_pt1 | contig 25278 bp, 22 predicted proteins | sample 7389901 | NCBI WGS metagenome assembly CAJDTU01 (sample SAMEA7055649, study PRJEB34461) | soil metagenome | biome: terrestrial ecosystem; feature: Peninsula; material: soil | place: Antarctica | collected 2016
GCTTCATCCCCGCAGCGATCTGACTCTCGCCTGAACAATTTCGATGGCCTTCAATGGCCAGGCCATCGCTCGCGTTCAACGAAGGTTCTTTCACGTTAAGATTCAAGACGACGAGACTTCCCTTGTTAGCGATGTTGGTGAGATAGGCATAGCCGTGCACCAGGTCGACCCGCACATCATTCAAGGAGTCGGACGGGGCAACGACGCCGCCGAAACCGTAGCTATGGATCACTTCATTGTTGCCGGTAAGATTAAACTCGACCAGCTTGGGCGGAACACCGTGTGATTCGCTCGAGATCGTCACAACGCCACTATCAAGCACCCAAAGGTGATCCGCTTTATCCACCCACATCGCTTGCGGCACTGACCACTCCCGCTGAGCGTTCGTGCCCGACGATGAATTCCAGCTCTCATTGGGAAAAGGAGTCATTGATCCCATTTCAGGGTTGAGCTCGACCACTTTGTTACCGGTCTTGGCCGCGGGCGCGCTGGCGAAAATGCGGCCTTTTTGGGAAACGGCAATACCGACCAAATGAAAATCATTAAACGCCTTGACTGTTTCTAGCGGAGGGCCAAATTCCTTCGGTGTCTGAGCCGACGCTCCCGTCGACAATGCCGTCACGGCGAGCACGAAAAAGAACGCCCTCGAGAATGAAAACGATTTCATGCCACCTCCCAGTAGTGCCTCAACGTTATTCGAACAATTTCAACTGACGCCTCCAGTTCCGCGGCGAACGTGGGCTTTCGTCGGCGGCGGCTACCCGCTGCCGGAAGTCAACTGACCCCCCGTCCGTTGCGTCGAAGTGTGGCAGGAGGACACCTCGTTGTCACGACTGGCTCACTTGGACGACACTGCTAGTGCGGCATCAGCATGTTTCCCGCGTCAGCCGGCGGCATCGTTTGCACCAGCACCGACACCACGGCCAGGATGGCCAGCAACACGCCGGCCTCCCACATCACCGCCCCGAGCAGGCGTCGCAAGGCTTGGTGCTGCAACGCGAGGCCTTCAGCCAGCGAAGCGGTTGAGGGGGGTGTCCGGTACGCGCGCACCAGGCGTGGCACGCGCCAAAATCGATTCCCCGCGCCGATGCTCGCCATCACCAGAACCAGCGCGAGTTTCAGGCCAAGGATCTGGCCGAAGGCACTCATCCAGAAATCGGAAAAGTGCTCCATCTGGCTCCAGGCGTTGTAGAGTCCGCTCGCCACGACCAGCGTCAGCCCTACGGCAGAGGACACCGACAAGCGGCGCACGAAACCGAGCACTGCATCCGCGTCCAGGGTCTGGAGGTCACGAACCGCAGGGGCCACCACCACCGCCACCGCCAGGACTGTCCCGCCCCAGAGGCCCGCCGAAAACAGATGCAATACGGCCATCCATACCGCCAGCGTGAAGCTCCCGTGGTCTCCCGGATGCGCGGTGACGCTCCAGCCCCACGCCTCCAGCAGCAGGCAGAGGACGCCGCACCAGAGGAATTCACGGCGACGCCGCGAGGCCAGCATCCGCCAGGCTATCCAGAACGCCATAATCACCGTCGCGCGCAACCACCAGACGTGGCCAAAGTGGGTCTGCCCCAGCACCTCGGGAAGGACGGGAACCAGTTGGTCCCAGGGTCGGCCACTGATATCTGCGCTACGCGCCAGCAAGGCTGTCGCTGTCGTCAGCGTGAGCAAGCCCAGCGTGATACGGAAATACCCATCCGCGCGCCGACGCAGTTGCGCGGCCGCGGCCCCCGACGCGGGCGCCGTGCAGGACGCAAGCAGCCACTCCGTCTGCAGCAGCGCGCCCAGAGTCGCCACCAGCGCCAGCAGGTCGAAGCCGTTGGCAAGCTCAGCCCACATGGACGGGTCTATTTCCCCGGGTCGACATTGAAGACAAAGTCGCCTTCGGTGTGATGTCCGTCGCGGGCGGTGACGCGCCAATAGACATGATATTGCCCGTCCGGGAGCGCCGGCTTCAGGCGCACCGAAAGCAGGGCGGGATCGTGCGCGTCCACAGTGGCGTCGCCGACGCTGACGACCTGACCGTGGGCGTCCTTCACCACCAGCTTGTCAAACAACGGTTCGAGATCGCCGTTGAACCTTATCTGTACCTGCGGTGGTGAAGCCTGCACGCTCGCGCCTACATGCGGCGACGAATTCTCGGGGAAGGCATGGGCGAACGCCAGCGCGGCGAACGACACTCCCAGCGTGACACAGACCGAGGAAATGATCGGCTTCATGCGACGGCTGCCTTAACGCTTCAGCGACGGGACAACATCATCCAGGTACACGTGATACTGCAGCATGAATCCGACCTGTGAACCGCTGCGCCGGTTGATCGGAACGTTCAACTCGAACGCCACCTGAGTCTTTTTACCCACCCAGATTACACCCGGGTTGATGGTCCCCGTGGTCTGGCCGGCGCAGCCACGATCGAGGCAGGTCTGATTGGAAAACTCGACGATGGGCACCATGTTCCTGAAGGGCGCCCGCAGCCCTGTGTATTTCACGAAATCTTCGAGATACGGCAGGCTGTACTGGACAGTGAACCCCCAGTCCAGCGTGTGCGGCTCGTCCGAATTGATCGGAAAATTAGGAGAAAGCTGGGCCGTGATCGCGAACGGGCGCAAGGCCTGCAACGACAGATTTCCCAGGCCCTTGCTGTAGTAGACAACCGGCGACAGGGTCGAGAACGACTCGGCGCCAACTCGTCGACTGCCGGTGCCCCCGAGGTCGGCGTCCAGGCCCACCGCCAGCGCGGACTCCGCATCGCCATCCACGAAGACCTGATACTTGCTGCTCAGCTCGACATTGTCGAAGCCGTTCTGCACCGGCCCGGCTCCCCCAGGATTCAGATGCAGATAATTGGCGCCGATGCCAAGCTGAAAATTGTGGGTGAGTGGCTGGGCAAATTCCACGGACAGGCCGGACATGTTGACCGACCCGCCATCGTCGCCCGGCACCTTCCTCTTGGCATAAAGAAAATCCAGCTCGGGATTGATGAACGAGTCATCGATGGTGAGGGTTGCGGGGAAGAACCGCTTGCCCGCAAAACCGTGCGCGCCAGCCTGCTGCGCGAACATGCAGCCTGCTGCCACAGCCACAAGCAGCGCCGCAGTTCGTGTCCGGTGCATCACGCTTCCTCTCAGGTCAGGAAATACGGGTGAAGGTGTACACAGGCATGTGTCGCCGCCGTGGATGTTCAACCCCTTCCCCGCTCACATTCGCGCTACTTCGGCTGGACCCGATCGGCACGCCGGCCCGCACGACGCGCATCGTACTCCTCCCGCGCCACCCGCCGCGCCTGGAACAGATCGCGCATCACCCGGCTGTAGGCATTGGCAGCCCCGTCGCCCGTGGTTTCGATCGGACAGAAGATCGCCTGCGGATAGTTCTCGGTGACGAGCGATTGCACACCGTCGGACACGCCCGAGGATGGCATACAGGCGAACGGCTTGGCGCTTAGCACCATGTGCGCCTTGCTCGCTTTCACGTTCTGGATCAGCTTGCCGACTTCCATGTGGCGTTCGCCGCCGCGCAAGTGGTTGTCATAGAACGGATGCGACAAGGTCGCGATCTCATCGAGGGCGCACAAGCGCCAGGCCTTCAGACTCAAACCTGGATTGGAAAAGACTCGAATCGATGAAGATTCTCTTGCGATTGACATTAGCGACCATATGAGCAGATTATTGACGCGCCCGCAGCGGCCGCTTGCCGAACCCGGAACGACGAGCGGGTGCGCTCGTTCGGAACCCCGTGGTGGACCTGCGGCCACTCAGTCAGACGCAGCGACAATCGATCCGGGCGTTGACGTGGCGCCATCTCGCCGTCTCCTCTCAAGAGCGCTGGAATCGGGTCGCGCCGCTCAGAGGCGCCGAGGCGAGGGCGCTCTCAGCACTTGTTCGAGACGGTGTTCATTGGAGGCGATAGATGACCCAGTCTGGTGCAGCGACAGGACAACCCATCCCGCTCGAGGGCGATGAGCGCGAGTTGGTCACGGTGGTCGTTGCCTATACGGTGACGGCAACTCTGTGGCTGCTCTTTGCAACCGGGATAGGCATTCTGCTTGCGTTCAAGTTCGGCGCACCGGAGTTCGGCTCCGGCGCCTGGTTGACGTTCGGCCGGCTGCGTCCGATCCACACCAACGCCACCTTCTATGGATGGGCAAGCCTTGCGCCCGTCGGACTGGCTTACTACATCGCCGCGCGCAGCTCGCGCACCAGGCTCTACAGCATCAAGCTCGCCTGGATCGGACTGATCCTGTTCAACTTTGCTGCGCTGGCCGGAACGATCGCGCTGGATCTGGGCTACAACGATGGCAACCTGGAATACCGCGAATGGCCCTGGCCGATCCGGCTCGTTTTTCTGGCCGCGCTGATCGTCACCGCCTGGAATCTCATCGGCACCGTCGCGCGGCGAGCCACCGAGGACATTTACCTGTCCAACTGGTACACGATCGCGGCGGTGCTGTGGACCTGCATCATCGCGCTGGTGGCGGTGTTGCCCTGGTACCAGTACGGCCTGGGTCAGGTTTCGGTGTCCGGTTTCTACATGCACAACGCCGTGGGCATGTGGTTCACGCCGCTGGCGCTCGGCATCTTCTACTACGCGATCCCCCGGCTGCTGAACCGACCGATCTATTCGTACGCGCTCGGCGTCCTCGCGTTCTGGACCAACCTGGCCTTCTACCCGATCCTGGGTGCGCACCACTTCCTGTTCAGCCCGCTGCCGTGGTGGCTGCAGACCACCGCTATCGTGTTCAGCGTAGCGATGTTGGTGCCGGTCCTGGGCGGCAGCGCGAACTTCCTGCTCACGATGCGCGGCGCCCGCATACGCGACATGGTGCACTCGTATCCGCTGATGTTCATTTTCGTGGGTGTGCTGGGCTATCTGGGAGGCTCCACGCAGGGCACCTTCGAGGCATTTCGCTCGGTGCAGGAGGTCTGGCACATGACCAACTTCACGATCGGGCATTCTCACTTCACGATGTATGGCTTCGTGAGCTTCGCGCTGTGGGGCGGGATCTACGCCCTGTTGCCGCTCGCTACCGGCAAGGAGCCGAGCCGGTCCGGGCTCGCGCTGCATTTCTGGATGGCGGTGGTGGGCAGCTTCCTCTACGTCATCGCCTTGTCGATAGGCGGAACGATCCAGGGTATGGACTGGATCAAGGGCCTGCCATTCATCCAGTCGGTCATCGATATGCAGGCGTATTACCTGTGGCGAGGGGTGGGCGGGGCGCTGATGTTCCTTAGCCATATCGTGTTCGCATGGAACGTATGGCAGATGACTTATGGGCGGTCGCTCGGCGCAGCGCCAACGACCGGGCTGCCTCTCGAGGAAGCGGTGGCATGAACAAGCTCGTGTTGATCGCCGGCGGCGCGGCGCTCGGTTATGCCGTGCTGGCCGTGATGATGGGCGTCCTGCCGGGAATCGTGCTGTCGCGCACCCCTCCCGGACCCGGTGTCGTGCCCTTGACCGATATCCAGGTCGAAGGTCGCCAGGTCTATATCGCCAACGGCTGCAGTTACTGCCATACGCAACAAGTGCGCCCGCTACCGCAGGACAAGGCGTTCGGGCGGCCCTCGGCACCGGGCGACTTCGCATACCAGACACCGGAACTGCTCGGCTCCCAACGTACCGGCCCGGACCTGACCAACATCGGAGTGCGACAGCCGAGCGAGGTGTGGCAGTACATTCATTTGTACAATCCGCGCGCGGTAGTCAAGGAGTCGATCATGCCCTCCTTCGACTGGATGTTCGAAGTCGTCGACAAGGCGCCCGAAGGGATCACGCCGGTGCCGCTTCCGAAGGTGTATGCGCCCGCGCACGGTGTGGTCGTGCCGAAACGCGAGGCGCAGGCACTGCTCGCATACCTGCAATCGCTCAAGCAACCGGCCTTGCCGACGGCCACGGTTGGCTCCGCGAGCATGGTTGGCACGACGAGCGCGAGCGGCATGAGCGCCAAGACGCCGGCGCCCGGGCCCTCTGCGGCCGCCGCGCCCGTCGCTGCGGCTGCGACTGCCGCACCTGCGGCCGGCGCCGGTTACGACGCAGCGAAAGGAGAGGCGCTCTTCACGGCCAATTGTGCGGCTTGCCACCAGGCCAGCGGCGAGGGCCTGCCCGGGGCGTTCCCCCCGCTAAAGGGCAACGCGGTGGTGAACGATGCCGAAGCGACAGCCCACATGCATGCGGTGCTCGATGGTGTGCAGGGTGTCACCATCGATGGCGTGGCCTATGCCAGCCCGATGCCCCCGTTCGATGCAACACTCGATGATGCCGACATTGCGAACATCATCAACTACGAGCGCAGTTCATGGGGAAACCACGGAACGCCGGTCACCGCGCAACAGGTGGCGGCAGAACGTGCCAAACCGAAGTGAGGCCCGACCCGTCATGCACCACTCCCTGATTGGACCGTTTTGGGGCAACATCATCATTGTCGTCGTGGCCGGCGCCATCACCGTGGCCTGCTTTGCCGCGATGATCCGGATGATCGTTCGCCCGGGCGAGACCGACCGCAAACACGCGAAATACGACATCCTGCGTGACGACGATTGAATCTCCAGGAGCAGTAATGGACAAGCCACGCGTTCGCGTCTATCTGGATGGCAATCCGACGCCGATCATCGACCGCGAACTGCCCACCGATATCACCCTGGACACGCGGGAACTCGAAGATGGTCCGCACCGGCTCGTGATTCGCGCGCAAGGGCAGAACGGTCGCGAAGGTGTCGAGGAAGTTCCGTTCCAGGTGCACAACGGACCGGGTATCACCATCGCCGGGTTGCGCCCGCACTCCACCCGTCGCGGCGAGGTGCACTTTACCGTCGATGCATTCAGCGCCGACGATCCCTTCGATCCACGCCGCGCCGAAGCGCGCTCCTCGATTCCCGTCTGGATGTGGGTAATGTCGCTGTTCGTTCTCGCCTGGTCCGTCTGGTATGCGGCGCGAATGTGGGAAGTGCCTGCGCAGTTCGCACAGACGCCAACCTACAGCACCCAGCCGTCGCCGGCGATCCCCTTGCCACACGTGAAATGACCCCGCACCTGTGAGATGACCCGCATGTCGGTTTCCCTTCAATCTGTGACGTTTGATCTCTCATTTGGCGGTAGCGACCCTTTCATTCTGTCATCGGCGCGGCTGGATGGCCCTGTGCATGCAGTGAAGCGGTACGGGGCTGCAACGCCGAGCGAAAGAAGCCGCAGTCCTCGACCCGTCAAAACCGAGCGTTCTGGCCGACCACTGCCAGCAGCGCCGGCACACCGTCGGTAATGATGCCCGACACGCCGGTGTCGAGCAGCACCTGCATCACCAGTGCGTCGTCCCTGACCGCGGCCAGCAACCACTCCACCTGCTGACCCTGATTCACTCGCGGGTTAAGGTTGTAGGGAGCCATCGGCTGACATCGTCGGCCACGAATCTGAGGTAGTCGTCGAAGGTGAACTCGTTAACGGACGGGATCCAGCTCATGATCGCCCCGGCCGATCGGATCCGGATCGCCCCTTCCACGGCGCTTTGCTCACGGATCCACCACGTCTGTCGCCGTGTAGTCGGTCTGTCCATTGTCGTTTCCGGGAGCACCGCAGTGAGATCGTTCGGGGCGCAGTCCTGCCAGAGCACTATTTCCCTATCGGCCGTGACTCAAACGCGCGGCCGTTGGCGCAAGAACTCGACCGCTTCTGACTGTGTCTCGAACAGGTGCGACGACCCCTTGCGTGAGGACAGCGAGGCGCCGAGCTTTACGCGCATGAAGGCGCTGGTGGTATAGCGCGTTGCGGTACTGTAGTACCGGGCGTGCAGGTCCTCGACCATGGCGAAATAGCTGCTGCTGAGCGGCTCGTCGATGTGGAAACCATCGTAGTTGGCGACCAGCGCAACCTTGCGCCCGATTTTCTCGCACAGTGCCGCCACCACCCGTCGTACCGAGTCGACATCGCCCATGTCATGGATCGCGTAGCCCTGCCAGTTGACGAACAGGATGTTGCGGTCGCTGTCGTAGCTCAACCGTTCGGTGAGCTGGAGGTCGAGCAACGCGGCTGAGAGCCCCATCGGGCCGGGAACGTAGAGGCGCGAATCCATGCACTTGACTTCGCCGATCAAGGGCCGGAACCCCATGTGCGCCAGGATGTCGCGTTCGATGTCGATGCCCGGCGCCACCTCGGTCAGTCGCAGCCCGCCAGGCTGCAGCGCAAAGACGCAGCGTTCGGTCACGTAATGCACCGACTGGCCCGTCGCCACCGCTTGCGGACCGCTGAAGGTGATCTGCTCCACTGCTTCGACGAACTTCGGCGCGCGTCCTTCCTTGACGATGCGCAACATGCCGTCCTCGACGGCAACCTGGAGGCCGCCCGCGGTGAAGGTGCCGGCAAAAACCACGCGCTGCGCGTTCTGGCTGATGTTGATGAAGCCGCCCGAGCCCGCCAGGCGGGCGCCGAATCGGCTGACGTTGACGTTGCCGGCGCGGTCGGTCTGCGCCATGCCGAGGCAGGCCAGGTCGAGACCGCCGCCGTCGTAGAAATCGAACTGCTGGTTCTGGTGCAGCAGCGCCTGTGTGTTGACCGCGGCGCCGAAGTCCAGCCCACCCTGGGGCATGCCGCCGATGACGCCGGGCTCGGTGGTCAGCGTGAGGTGTTCCAGCACGCCCTCCTCCGCCGCCACCGCGCCAAGCACCTCGGGCACGCCGATGCCGAGGTTGATGACGCCGCCGGGCGGCAGTTCGAAGGCGCAGCGGCGCGCGATCAGCTTTCGTTCATCCAGCGGCGCGATGGCGATCTTGTTGGCCGGCACGCGCAGTGCGCCGCAATAGGCGGCGTTGTAGGCGGTGGCGTAGGTCTGCTGATGGAATTCCGGCGCGGCCACGACCACGCAGTCGACCAGCACGCCCGGTACCACCACGCTGCGCGCGTCGAGCGTTCCGGTGGCAGCAATGCGTTCGACCTGGGCAATCACCAGCCCGTTGGCATTGCGGGCCGCCATCGCGGCCGCCTGCGCATCGAGCAACAAGGCCTCATGCTCCATCGTGATGTTGCCGGACGGGTCAGCGGTGGTGCCGCGGATCAGCGCCACGTTGATCGGGAACACCTTGTAGAACAGCCATTCCTCGCCGTCGATCTCCATCACCCGGACCAACTCTTCCTGGGTGCGCAGGTTGATGCGCCCGCCGCCCAGGCGCGGGTCGACGAAGGTGCCGAGACCGACCTTGCTCAAGGTGCCGGCACGGTGTGCAGCGGCGTCGCGATACAGGTGCGAGATGATACCGAGTGGCAGGTTGTATGCTTCGATCCGGTCTTCGGTGGCGAGCTTGGCCAGTTGCGGCACCAATGCCCAATGTCCACCGATCGCGCGCTTGATGAGTCCTTCATAGGCCAGCCGGTTGATGCCGCGCGATTTGCCGTCCCCCGGCGCCGCCGCGAAAATCAAGGTCAGGTCGCGCGGGCCCTGCGCGGTCACGAAGCGCTTCTCCAGCGCCACGATCAATTCCTCCGGCGTGCCGATGCCGACGAAGCCCGAGCAGCTCACGCTGTCGCCGTCGCGAATCAGCGCAATGGCCTCGTCGGCACTGACGACCTTGTCGCGGTTGTCCACGTCGTTCAGCCGAAGACGACGACCTGCCGGATCGCCTTGCCTTCGTGCAGCAGGTCGAAGCCGCGGTTGATGTCTTCCAGCGCGAGGCGGCCGGTGAGCAGCTTGTCGACCGGCAGCCGAGCCTGCTGGTAAAGCGTGACGTAGCGCGGCACGTCGCGCGACGGCACGCAGGTGCCGATGTAGCTGCCTTTGACGGTGCGCTCCTCCGCCACCAGGCTCACCGCGGCCAGCGGCCAGGTCGCGGTCGATGGCGGCAGGCCGGCGGTGACGGTGGTGCCCCCACGGCGGGTGATGCGGTAGGCGAGGTCGAGCGCGCGGATCGAGCCGGCGAATTCGAAGGCGAACTCGACGCCGCCGGCGCTCAGGTCGCGGATCTGCTCCAGCGCATCCGGCTGGCTGGCATTGATCGTGTCGGTGGCGCCCAGCTCGCGCGCCAACTTCAGCTTGTCGTCGGCGAGGTCGACGGCGATGATCTGTCGCGCGCCGGCGGCATGCGCGCCGATAAGCGCGGCCAGGCCGACGCCGCCGAGGCCGATCACGGCGACCGACGCACCGGCCTGCACTTTCGCGGTGTTGACCACGGCGCCCACGCCAGTGAGCACCGCGCAACCGAACAGTGCGGCTTCTTCGAGCGCGACAGTGCGGTCGATCTTCACCAGTGAGCGGCGCGAGACCGTTGCGTATTCCGCGAACACCGAGCAGCCCAGGTGATGGTTGATCGACTGGCCGACATGCGAGATGCGCCGCGCGCCCGACAGCAGCGTGCCAGCGCCATTGGCGGTGGCACCGGGCTCGCAAAGCGCCGGGCGGCCTTCCGCGCAGGGCGCGCAATGACCACAACTGGGCACAAAAACTGCGACCACGTGATCGCCGACCTGCAGGTCGGTGACGCCTTCGCCCAGTTCCTCGACGATGCCGGCGGCCTCATGGCCAAGCGCCATCGGCATCGGCCGCGGGCGGTCGCCGTTGATCACCGACAGGTCCGAATGACAAAGGCCCGCGGCCACGACCTTGACGAGCACCTCGCCGGCGCCGGGCGGCGCCAGGTCGACCGTCTCGATCGACAGCGGCCGCGATGTCGTATACGGCGCTGCAAGACCCATCTGCTGGAGAACGGCGGCCTTGATTTTCATCGGGAAGCTCCTTCTTGGGGCGTGGCGGTGGCCGCGACCCGGTCGTGCAGTTCCTCGACCAGCACCCGGATGTTCTCGGAGTAGTCGATCGGCACCGCGATGAGTTGCACGCCGCCCTCGTCGAATGCGTCGTTCAGCGCCGCCGTCAGGCCTTCGGCGGTTTCGACGCGGCGCCCCTTGGCACCGTACGCGTCGGCGTATTTGACGAAATCAGGGTTGCCGAAGGTCATGCCCCAATGGTCGAACTGGTCGACCGACTGCTTCCAGCTGATCATGCCGTAGGCGTTGTCCTGGACGATCAGCACCACGAGGTCGAGTTTGAGCCGCACAGCGGTCTCGAGCTCTTGAGAATTCATCATGAAGCCGCCGTCGCCGCACACCGCGAGCACCCGGCGTTGCGGATACAGCAGCGCGGCCATCATGGCGGAAGGCAGTCCGGCGCCCATGGTGGCCAGCGCGTTGTCCAGCAGCAGCGCGTTGGTCGAACGCGCCGGATAGCAGCGCGCGAACCAGATCTTGTACATGCCGGTGTCGAGTGCGACGATGCCGTCGTCCGGCATGACCTGGCGGACGTCGTGCACGATGCGCTGCGGCGTCAGCGGAAAGCGCGACTCGGAGGCGCGCGCCATGGTGCGCTCGAGGATGCCCTCGCGCTGTGGCAGCAGGGCGGCGGCGCGCGGTAGCTGCCCGGCCACGCGATCGGCCAGCAGGTCCAGGCTCGCACCCACGTCACCCACGACTTCGGCATCGGGGTAGTACACCTGCTCGACATTGGCCGGGGTATAGGCGATGTGAATCACCCGCGGTCCGCTCGGTCCCATGATGAAGGGTGGTTTCTCGATCGTGTCGTGACCGATCGCGAGAATCACGTCGGCCCGGTCGATCGCCTCGTGCACGTAGTCGCGCTCGGTGAGAGCCGCCGTTCCCATCCACAGGCCGCTCGGACCCTCGGCGATGTCGCCGCCGGCGACCGTGCCCTTGCCCATCTGCGTGTTGAAGAACGGGATGCCGACCCGACGCACGAATTCGGACAGCTGGCTTACCAGCCGCGGCCGGTTCGTCGCAGCCCCGCACATGATGAGCGGGCGCTCGGCACTCTTCAGGATCTCGGCGGCCCGAGCGATGGCCGCTTCGGGCGCAACCGGCAGGTCGATCGGGTGCACTGGAATCACAACGACCTCGTCGGGCACTTGATCCGCCGCAACGTCCTCGGGCAATTCGAGATGCACCGGGCCGGGCCGCTCCTCGGCGGCCAACCTGAAGGCATCGCGTACCACGGTGGGAATGCTCGCCGCGCTCACGATCTGCCGCGACGCCTTGGTCAACGGCTTCATGGTCGCGACGATGTCGACGATCTGAAAACGGGCCTGCCGCGCCGTCATGATCGCCTTCTGGCCGGTGATCAGCACCATGGGCATCGCACCCAGGTGCGCATAGGCTGCGCCGGTGACCAGGTTCAGTGCGCCCGGCCCGAGTGTCGCCAGGCAGACGCCGGGTTGTCCGGTCAGCCGCCCATGCGTCGCCGCCATGAAGGCGGCCGATTGCTCGTGCCGCGTGAGCACGAGTTCGATGGACGATCGTCGCAGAGATTCAATGAGGTCGAGGTTTTCTTCGCCGGGTACACCGAAGATGCGTTTAACGCCTTCGTTCTCCAGTGCCTTGACGAATAGGTCGGATGCCTTCATTGCAATCTCCCAAGACGACGACACGGGTTGGGTGAGCGAGTCATCGGCAACGTCTGGAGCATCAGCTTAACCTTGGCGGTTTCAACTACCAACTGTAACGGTCTTGAATCAATGAGCCAACCGAGGTTGAACGTTGATGGCCGGCTGCGAGCATTCTTGCCAGGCAGCAGATGAGCTTGCCCTGCTCAGCTGCGCCGCCTGGTTGATCGACTACGGCAAGCGCTACCACGCCGATCGACCGATCTCGACGAGCGGCGCGGAGTCGGTGCTCGACTATGTGATCGGCCAGCGGATGACGAAGAAGAGCCACATGCGCTGGAGCCGCGACGGCGCTAACGCACTGCTGCACGTGCGCTGCGTTGTGCTTCACGGACCCGACGTGCGGCACTTCAAGCGCTGCTACCCGCCGGATCGGCGGTTGGCCGACCTGCCGGAACTCAGGGCGGCGTAGCCGGTCGCCGCGGGTTCTGGACACTCTCGACGTTCGTTCTCGAGCGAAAGTGGGACGCCTTCGACGGCATAGCCGCTCCTCGGACCGCTGCGCCGATCGCCGTCGTTCGAATGCGCAGACAGGTGCCCATCGATAGGGGGGCCGAACGTAGCGCACGTCAAGCCTGGCCGCATGCATGCATTTCTGCGCAGTGTCGCCGGCGTAGGCGACGAGATCATCGCATGGGGAGACCGCGCCGACACGCCGGCTGGCCCCGCTCAGTCGGCGCCACCCTCGACGAAGCGCCGCGCGCCGTCGCTGTCCATCAGGCCACGGCCGGCGCGGTTGCGCGCGCTCGCCTCGTAGACCGCATGGCGTGCGCGCGTGATGCCGAGCGGCGCGAAGCCGCGGCCCGGGTTGAACGCCATCCGGTCGATCGCCCGTTCGTCGTCGGGCGATGGCAGCACGGCGATCTCGAGCTCGCCGATCTCGACCGGCTCGCCGGCCCAGGCCACCGACGCGTCGTTGACCGGCGTCGTCTTCTCGTCTGCGAACAACTGCACCGAAAGGCGCCACCGCACCGGGCCGCGCGCAAGTCGTCCGAGCAATTCGACGCGCAGGAAGTCGGCACCGGTGTCGGACGAGGCCGGATCGGGCATCGTGTCCGGATGCGGATGCAGCGAGTGCTTGAACGCGGCACCGCCGAGGTGCACGACAGATCCCCAGTAGTGTTCGGTCGCGAGGCTTCTGACCCGGTGCAGCGCGGTCTCCTTGAACAAGGTGCCGGCGATGCGCAGTACCTCTCCGACCGAAAGCCTATGGTCGTGCAGTTCCTCGCCCAGCTCCCGTAGCATCCCGCTGGCTCCGCGCTCGATGCGCGCGACCAGAACGTCGGCGACGGCCAGGAATTCCGCCGCGTCGCGGGCATGCGTGCGGCCGCCTTCGTTGGTCATCAGGATGTCGCACTCGGTGCCCTGCGGCGAAAAGAACTTCAGCCCAATGCCGCGCACGTCGGCATCGTGGTCCGAGAACGGGCACGGCTGACCGTTCGAAAAGCGGCAGGCGACCGGCCGCTCGAACGGCCGCGCGAACGGACCGTGGCGCATCGCCGGCGGCACGGTGTCGCCGATGCGCAGCACGCCGCGTGCTGCGAGCAGGCGCTTCTGGTGCTGGGCGCGGTCGACGTCGCCCCCCAGGTGCGAAGCCCCGCTCGCGGCGACGCGGCGCTGCTGTTCGCCGATCTTCTCGGCCAGTGCCTGCAAGGCCTCATCGCTGATCGCCTCCTCGTGCCAGCCGCCGCCGGACGAGGACGAGTTTCCCGAACCGTTGACCATGACACACCTCGTGTGGGCTGCCGGGCGCGGGCAGGTTACCCTTGCCGCCTTGAACCACTATGGGTCGGCGATCGGGCGAAGGCAAGCACGCGCCGCTTCCGGGCGCGGCCTCGTGACCCGGATCGCGCGCGTTACTGCGCGCTCGCAGGGCCGTAAAGACCACGACGGCGCGAGCTAAAGCGTTGATTTCCAGGCGCTTCACGCCGTCCTGGCCCGACTGCAAGGGATAGCGGCATACGGCGCCGCGCGCCCAACTTCAAACGTGGGATGCGGGCCAGTGCGAGCGATGTCCAGGATCGGTCCTCGCTCGCGTCTTGATCAGCACCAGCACCGGCTCCGCGCAGGCTACTCGGGGACCGGCGGGACGGCGTCAAAAGGTCTGCTCGACACGGTGGCGCGGCGATCGCGCTGCGCCGCGCACCGCGATGCGCCGGCACAGGAGGCTGTACGCATCGCGGACGCACTCCGTGACGCCGGCGCGCGCGTCGAGAACGCCGGCGCCGGCCGCGCCAACCGTCGCGTAGCTCGTCTGCTGGCGTGCGGCCGCGCGGCGCTGCGACGGGCGACAGTGCAGCGCAGAGGGGGGGCTGGCGCAGCTCGATCCGATCGAGCGCGGAGCGCGAGAGGTGATCCATGCGCACCGGCCACGAAGCGGTCGCTCTGGATCTGCACGGCCGACCTCGAGGGTGCGCACCGGCCACGAAGCGGTTCAAAGCTGCTGTCGTGTAGCACGGTCGATGGCCAGGAACCGGAGTCGATCTTGTTAGCTTTGCCCAGGAACGTGAAGGAGAGCTGTCCGGGTGCGCACTAGCAAACCCAGGCTGCGCTGCTCCGAGGGCCACTGCGGTCCGGACAACCGGTTGCAACTCATATGCACGAAGCTGATAAGCAGGCGATCGAGAGGCTGTTGGAGCGCTCCGGCAGCGGTGAGCGCCTCCAGGCGCGCACGCACGGGTTCCAGCGCCGCTGTCCGCGTCGAGAAGATGCCGACAAGGGTGTCGGGAGGATCGCCCACGCGGTTGCACAACTCCCTTTTGCGCTTCCGATAATCATCACCGCTCTCGCTCTTGGAGATGACGCGCTCCCTGTACCACGCAATTCGGCGTCGATCATCCAAGCCAAACGCCGCCAGCAGCGATTCGATGTTCAGCATCGACAGAATGGTCCGGTCCACAGCGTTATCGGTACGACGGCTAAGGGCGAGAAGGTCGATCGCCGCGCGGCTATCTGCGGCGAACAGGTCTTCGGCCGCTTCGATGGCGCCTGGTCCGCCGTAGCGAGTTACTTCGCGTTCATAGGTATCGACACATATACGCGAGAGCGCGCCATCGTCGACCAATTGTCTTGACCAGGAACAAAGCTGCGGTAGCACCGAGGTAGTGAGCGTGTCGGGTTCGCCTCGGAAGCGCAGTCGAATGTGGGATTCGGGATCCTTGTAGCGAATGAAGAACCAGGTCTGGACCAAGCCGCTGGACCGCATTCCTTCACAGAATGCGGTCAGCGTCCCGACAACAAATTCGTCCTGCCTCGCGGTGGGACAGTAGAGCTTGACGTATAGCCAGTCGCTACCGATCGGACGCAACTGGTCGTGGCGGGATACCGCTGGCCGCAGTCGCCACGGCGGGCTTGAATCCCATTGTTTATCAGCCTTTTTAAAGTCCCCCGGATGGCTCAACGCCACGGAAACCACCAACTCGGTCGCGTAACGACCCCCCGGTCCGGGCAGCCACGCATCGTGCGGCCCAGGCAATGCCTCTTGCAGCACAATGGGGCTTTTCTGGGGTACCCGGCGAGCTTCACGATACAGTTCTGCGACCTGAGCGCAGTCGTCGAGATCAATCAGCAGCCGGTTGTCCCCGGCGACAAGGTAGACATACCGCGGAAGCTGCCAATCGGCTCGCCAATCATCAAGTCCCCGGTTGAAAGCGCTCGCCGTATCGGCGGGCAGACATGGTAGGCGCCACTGCGCTACCGACAACACGACCCGGCCGCGTTCGACGCGGGGAAGATACGGAAAATCTGACGCCGCGCCCCAGTAGAATGGATTGAGCTGGGCGATGCCGTCCTGACGCACGTCGCTGAGGAAGCGGCATATGGTCGGCGCTCGTATCGAGTTCAGCATGTGGCTGGTGTAGACGAGCACATCGACGTTCTTCCTGGACCATCGGATGCGGAACCGCCCATTTCGCACACCGACCATCAATTCGTCCAGCGGGATCGCCTGCTGCACGGCCGCCGGGACTGTTCCGAAAGCTATTTCGTGGCCACGCACGAGCGGACGGATCGCGACGTTGGCCGAGCGCAACGAATGTGGCAAGTAGGTGAGCTCCGCTGAGAGTGCCTGCGGATCGCGAGCCTGTTCGACATCGGCAATGTTGCGCAGGGCCGCGGTCGCCTGTGGTCCAAGCATGTCGGCGAAACGCCCAAGGTTCTGGCCGGCGGAGACCGCCCCGACATTGGGCCCCACGACGACCCGGAACTCGCCGGCGTCGATGGCCTCTGCCGTGGCCGCCACGACAAAGACGGGAATATCCAACGATGCGGGTGCGTTCGCGTGCTCAGGTGACCACGTCTGCATGGCCTCTAACATCGCATCATCGAGTTGTACGCATCGGAGCCGGCGCCGCAGAGCGTCGATAGCAACTTCCCGCAGTGTGCGCTGACGCAACGGCTCGTTGTAAAGTTGCTGACTGTGAGTGTGACCGCCCGGCTGCTCGTAGGGGCTTCCCAAACCGCTGTCCGGATCGAGCAGTTCGAGGAGGGGAACTTGGCAATCGGCGCCATAGCGATACTCGAAAGATTGGCGGTACGCGGCGATGTGGGGCAATCCCTGCGGTGAAGGCGTGAGGCGAAGGAGTATTTCCGCAGCGGTCGCAGCATCGGCGGCGACCGCTGCTGAGATCTGATTGCCCTGCAAGCGGTGCGCCATGTCGACTTGAGCGAAGTATTTGAACTCGAAGGGGACCGGCGGCTGCGCCGCAAGGTTGAGCAGACCCCTATACGCCGCAGGCGCCTGCTCGGCCGGCGTCCGGTCCCACGCCGCCATCGCCTTGAGTAGCTCGGCAATCAGGCGATGTTCGTGTTGGGCCGCCGGGATCTGCTCGAGACGCTTCGCGACGTAGTCGCCCGGGCTGGCGATCGTCATGGGCGGCCGTAGATCGGTCAGCAGGAATGTCTGCTCCCACAACTCGGTAATGAGCTGCTCAGCCTTCGCTGGAGTCGCACCGGGCACGGCGAGCAACTCGTCGAAAAGCTGGCCGTAAGGCACCGGCGCCCGCGCGACGTCCAAGGCTTTCAGGACGGCTTTTGTCGCGCGTACGGACACGCTGGTATCGGGTGCAGCAATGTTAGCGGTCGGCGCCTGAGAATGCAGTATCGCCCTGCCATCGTGAACCAGTACGTTGCGGGCGGCGACGAATCGCAGCTGCTGGCGGATCTCAGGCCGTGACTCAACTGCCCAAACGAATTTGCACAGCCATTGCATGTCCGGGCGGGTCCGTGTCCGGGGTCCGTCAGGCGCGAGGACAATGTCGGTGTGTGTTCCCCACTGAGCCAGCTGCACACCCGCGAACAGCCCGTAGGGCGTGGGGCGGCTCGACATTCGAGTGATGTATCTGAGCAGTTTGCCGCGGACCGTCGCGTTGTCAGAGCGGTCGGGGCTCGAGCGTTCGAGGGCGTTAAACAAGTCGGCACTCCCGACCGCGAGTGCCCTGCGGATGATTGGTTCGTCGGTGGGCACGTGGCTGCCGAGTTCAAGATAGACATTGATTGGCAGCAGAGGAGCGCGCACCACTACATCGGTGAAAGCTGTATAGAGGCAGCGGTTTTCGGTGTTGTCTCGTGAGCGCCTGCCGTCCATGTCAGTGGGACCCTTGTCTGGGTGCTCAGCGATTTTCACGCGAGCAGGAATGCTCGGTCCCAGGTCGGCTCGATGTCGGTCGCGGCAGCCAGCAATGCGAGCGCGGCTCCGCTGGCCCCCGTCAGAAGTCCGGCACGGTCGACCTTGCGTCCGTCAGGTTCCACGTCACGCATTGCTACGATGGTGTCCGGCTCATACGCCAACACTATCCTTTCAACGAGTTGCTGGGCGGCCTCGGTAAACACGCTGTCGCCGGTGTCATGCGCGAATCGCAGTGTGATCTGCAGGAGGCCCCCAAGCCCATGGCACAGGGTGGGCGAGTCGATTCCTTGTTCATTGCGCGCTTTTCGATACACGGCGGTCATGGCATCGACGGCTGTGTCACACAGGTATTGATTACCCAGCGCCGTGCCGGCCAACCACAGGGAACGTGCGACGCCGGGACTTCCGTAGCACCAGGCGGTGCGGCTCCACAGTCCCGAGGACGGTCGACCCTGCGCATTCAGGGGAATGACCGACGGCCACGTGATCCCCCAATTGTCGTTCAGGCGCTGGGCGATCAGCCAGTTCGCGAGTTGCTCCACACGCTCTTCGACCGATGGCATCGTGAGTCCCGCCGACAATACCAGCGCCATAAGCGATAACGGCCCCGGTATGCCATGCGCCAGACCACAATTGAGACTTCCGTACGGTTGAAAACGCAACTGGGCGGGATCGCCGACGAGATCCGGCGGCGTATACCAGCGAGGTAGCGAATCCTGCTCCGCCGTGATGGTCAGCAGCGCGCCGAGAACTGTTTCCAGCGCGTCGAAGTCACCCGTTTGCTCGCCACGGGCGAGTAAATAGACGCCGATGCCGGTCAGCCCCGAGATGAGGTCGAAGGTGCCGACGGCCATTCCGGCCTGCTGTGACAGCGATTCACCGACAAGCGTATGAACCTGTGGCAAAAGCAAGAGGTCGAGGCGCGTTCGTAGCCGGCGGTAACGCGTTCCGTTCTTCGACAAGCTCAAGGCGGCATACGCCAGTCCACTCAAGCCGCCGAAGAGCCCCAAGATGGGGCAACCTTTTTGCTCTACCGCGCACGCGGCAGCGGCGAGTTGGCCGTGCCCGATAACATCCCATCCTTCGCCCGGAAGACATCGGTCGAGATAGCCAGACATGACGGCCAACCCGGAATCGCCCTCCGCCAAGCTGTAAGGGACCCAACGAGCGAACTCCGGAAAGCCAGTCTGCTGAACGGCGGCCGCGGCAGCTCTCTCGACCCGTTCAGAGGACCGCAGGCGATCGGTCACCTCGGTGGCGATCCCCATCGCAGCGACCTTGACCTGGCGCGTGAGGGGCGATCGCCATGGGTCGAGCGGACTGCGAAGCTGCCCCGCTCGCGGTCGGCCCGCTGCGCTCATACGCAATTGGCGGTCACGCAAGGCGGCTTGGTGGGCCCCGGGGCCGGGATGCAATTTATGGGGGAAGTCGGATTGTTCACGGCACAGTCCACACTGCACTGGGTAGCGCACGTATAGCAGGTGTTCCAGCACGTGTTTTGGTTGCACTGTGTATTGCAGGTCTGACACGTCTGCTCATTGCACGTATGGCAGGTGCCTTGGCCGCATTGGGTGCTGCAGGTGTTGCAGGTGTAGTTGTTGCAGCGTGTTTGGCACGTTTGGCACGTCTGACAAGTCATTGCCGCGCACTGGGTTATCGGTTCGGTCGGATTGGGGCAGCCGAATGTCCCTGGACAACCGCCCCCGGTGCCACCGCAGTTGCCTTGGGTGTAGGTCAGTGGGTGAAAGCCGGACGATCCGATACCAGGACGGACCTGAATGTCGATGTCGAAATCATCCAGTGCGCCGGCAGAGGCCGATCGCACGTAATCAATCAGGGCGCTGCGTTTGACCGTCAGTCTAGTGGAGTCGAGCCCGATGAAGGGCGGGTGCGCGGGGTCGATCGGACCGCTGTCGAGAATGTCGTCGGTACGGAGCTCGGCGTAGTAATCCAACTCTGCCGAAAAATAAAGCCGCTTATACCCGGGTCGATCGCTATCACCCAGTAAGCCGACGAGCGTGACGGCCCTGTGTGGGGGGGCATTCGGGTCGGGCCGCAATCGCTCAACATGTGGGTCTTGGCGATCCAGCTCCCGGTCGCCATCAGGTCCGCTCTTGTCGCTCCCGCCTGAGCTACCCATGACACCCTCAGAGGACAGTAAATCCCATTACACCTTTCAACAGTGTGGTCGCGACGAAAGCCGAGGTCAAGTGCGAGTCTCTTCCAACATGGTCTGGGTCTGGAGGGAGATACGTGATTCCAGTATGGTTTGAGTCTGAACGGGGGTGGCGGGGTCGATCATCAGGTGATGGTGATCGAGATGAACGAAGGCAAGCACGTGACGTTGGCGCAGGTGCGCGAGTTTCTCGCCGGCACGGCCGACGTTGGATTCAGAGGCGCAGTTTGAAATGCATAGCTCGATGAATCTGCAGTAACGAGCGTGCCCTTTCTCTGCTGCGAGAGGAAGTGGGCCGAAGCGGCGGTGACTTGCCGGACACTGGCACGAACTTCGTCGAGCGAGCCAACTTGTTGAACCGCCCATGGCGGATCCGCACGATGGGTGGTGTGGAGGTCGGGGGCTAGATACCCCCGGCTACCCGATTAGACGTTAGGCGGGAGCTTATGCGGCGAAGTGATCAGTTCGCCGCATAGGCGGTCTTGAAGGCGAAGTCGTTGAGCCTGACCGGCCTGGCGAGGATCCTGCCGTTCTGGTCGACCATGGTGATGGCGTCGCCAGCGGTCAGCGACTGGCTGCCACTTGTTGTGTAGGCGCTGATCTCATCGAAGTAGACGACCCCGAAGCGCGCCAGTGGGTGGTCGAAGGGGGGTACGTTCGGGGCGCCGCTGCGAGTGACGCCCGCGTTGATGGTGACTGCAGGGGGAAACCCGGTGTCGACCGTGAAATTGATCGTCTGCAATGAGGTCTCGTTGGTGAGGAAGTAATGAGCCGTACCGGGCGGCTTGATGTCGAGGCACAGGGCGCCGCTGATGACGTCGCCGGGGCCGACAGGCAGATTGACCTGCCCGACACCTTGTGCCCAGATCTGGCTGGTGACGTTTTGTGCAGCGTCGACGGTCATCTCGACGTGGACGTCGAGAAAGCCGAGACCGACGAACGTATGGAAGTGGTCGATGTTGTCGAACGGCCCGGGGACGAACCGCAGGTCAGGCACCGTCCAGGTGACGAACAGGGCGGTGAACGGCGCCGACGCGCTGAAGAGTTGGTAGCCGCACGACTCGATGGGGTCTGGGCCCAGAGCGGGAGCGGCGATGGCCTTCTTGTCCGCCGTTGTGGTGTCGGGGCTCGCCTCGAGATGCTCGAAGTGGCGGTAGCGCTCAGCCTGTCGCTCCCACAGCGCTGCCATGCCTGGCTGGGTCTGGGGATCAGGCCGCAATGGCAGCCCATGCCTCATCAAGTCCTTCCTGGTTGCAGCGAACGGGTCGAAGTCCTTCGATGGAGATGGGTAGAGGCGCACCCCTTTTCTGTCGGTGGCTTGCTTTCCAGACATGACACTCTCCTCTTGCTTGGACTGACCAGTGTATTACCTGTAGGGGTGAAGTCCATGCGTCAGCGCCCAAGCGGCATGTTTGAGCTCTTCGAGATTCCGCTGTCGGATCGCCTCGTCGGCGATGGAACCGGGGCCGAGCGCCCCGTCAATGTCGATGACCGGGTGATCGTCGGCGACGCCGAGGGCGATGTGCGCCGGATCACCCTGATTCTCGAGGTCCTCAACTCGCACCACGCCATCCTGAAGGAGCCGGCACCGGCGGTGTTGCTCGACGACCTGGGCGGGGGGCGCATGGTCTTCAACGCCAGTGCATTCGCGGTGAGCCCACGGGCGGCCTACGGTGTTCGCAGCGAGATCCTGTTCGAGATCGTGCGGCGCCTGCAGGGCGCGGGCATCCCGATGTACGAGCCGCCTGCGATCCCGAGCGCACCGGCCGCGTGATGAGCGAGCGCAGAGACTTCATCAAAGCAGCCATTCGATCGGCAGCACGGACAACACGAACACGAAGGCCCGCAGCCAGAAGCCGGTGCGGGGCTCCTGAGCGTACACAATCTCCTCGCCGTTGCGCTGCTCGACCCATTGCAGCGCTGCCGCCTCGTTCAGGCGAACCTTGTAGGCCCGCGCCGGAATGACTGTGGCGAACGCATCGGCGATCGCTTGCGCCATGGTCGGACTGTCGATCACGAAGCCCAGTTCGGTGTTGAGCCTTTGGGATCGGGGATCGAAGTTGAACGACCCGACAAAGGCGCGTGAGCGATCGACCGAAAACGTCTTTGCGTGCAGGCTGGCGCTGGAGCTGCCCAGCGGTCCGTGGGCCTTGGTGGGAGCAGGCGAAAACTCGGGCACCATCTCGAAGAGCACAACGCCCGCCTCGAGCAGCGGCTTGCGTCGTTTGGCATAGCCGGCGTGCACGGCGGCAACATCGGTGGCTGCCAGCGAATTCGTCAGTATCGTGACCTTGATTCCTTGGCGCGCCAGGGCGCTGAAGTACTCGACCCCTTCTTTCCCGGGTACGAAATAGGGCGAGACCAGCTCCAGCTCGCACCTCGGCGCCTGGAGGACCTTTTTGAGCCGCGTCCACAGCAGTTCGTTGTCCCTGGCACGACCCAGCCCCTTGGCCGGGTCGTCGCTGACCATCTGGACGGTGGCCCATTCGAAGGGCAATTGACGTGCAAGCACCTGTTGAACGAGCGGTAAGTTGGCGATTGCCTGGATGTACGCCACTGCGGCAGGGTCCGCCTCGACCTGCGAAGCGGCTGCTGCGACCTCCGCGATGGCTGTCTGGCTCACAGGAGCCAGGACTTGCGCGACCGGGTAGGATGAGTCGCTTGCCCAGTAGCGGTCGAAATCTTCCGACACGTCGTTGACCACCGGGCCGATCGCCAGCACATCGAGGTCGACGAAGGAGACGCCCTGGCCCGCGTCGAAGTATTCGTCGCCCACGTTGCGACCGCCAATGATCGTTGCCTGGTTGTCCGCGGTGAACGACTTGTTGTGCATGCGCTTCGATGTTCGGGTGCGCATCCAGCGCGGCGAGGACGGTGTCCAGACCGGCGGTACTGTTGTCGTCGAGCAGCAGCCGCACGCGTACGCCCCGCTCGGCGGCGCGGCGCAGCGCTTCGAACATCAGAGTACCCGTCTTGTCGCCATTCCAGATGTAGTACTGGATATCGAGCGAACGCTCGCTGGCGTCGGCCAGCAGCACGCGTGCGGCAAAGGCGTCGCGTCCGTCGGATAAAGCGAACACGCCCGACTTGCCGGGGTGCGCCTGCACCATCGGCAGCGCCGCCTTGCCCAGCCGGGTATCCGAGGTGTCCTGGAGGATTATCGAGGAGCTTCGACCGTCGAGGGAAGGCAGTTGGACGCAGCCCGGCAAAAGGCTCAAGGCGACGATCGCCACCCCGCGGAGGAAATCGAGCCGACCGGGCGCCGTGCGAATAACCCGACCACTGCAGACCCGGCCTTGATTCGACGACGGCGGATACGCGCTGATCATGCCCTGAAGGGATTGTGCGCTAGCAGCGTCTCTATGCGCTGGCCGCGCTGAAGGTCTTCCGCGAGCAGGCGCCTGCACCTCGCGGAGAAGACCGTGGTATCGATGGAGGCTTCAACGCTCATTCATCTCGTCTCGATTGATTTTGGCTGCTACCGTCATGGAAAGGATCTCCTTCGTCCCTCGAATTTCAGCCGGCTCCCTTGGCGGCTCGGCAACTCTCATTCCCAGCGTATACAGCCACCTGGAAAGTGATACGGTTACCTGCCATCTGAATAGTCTGCAATCTTGCGCGGCTTCGCAAACGAACAGGACACTGTCATGAACGATCGAACTCAATCCCCCGCTGCCTATTCAGGCTTCGAGAGCCAACCGATCGGCGGACAGTGGCGAGCCGGTCGGTCCGACAAGCGAAACCTGGATACCGATCCGTATAACGGCGAGACGCTGGTCGAGATTCCGCTCGCCACCGCGCAGGATGTCGACGACGCTTATGAAGCCGCCGCCCAGGCGCAAGAATCCTGGGCCGACACGGCGCCCGCCCAACGAGCGCGCGTCCTGCACAACGCGGTGCGGATCTTCGATGAGCGCCGCGAGGAAATCGTCTCCTGGCTGATCCGCGAAGCGGGCTCCACTCGGCTGAAGGCTCTCGTTGAATGGGAGAGCGCACGCGGCATCACCCTCGAGGCGGCCTCGTTCCCTTATCGCGTGGCCGGGCGCATCCTGGCTTCCGATATTGCCGGCAAGGAGAACCGGGTCTATCGCCGCCCCGTAGGTGTGATCGGCATCATCAGTCCGTGGAACTTCCCGCTACATCTGACCCAGCGCTCGCTGGCCCCCGCGCTCGCCCTGGGCAACGCCGTGGTCGTGAAGCCGGCGAGCGACACACCGGTGACCGGAGCCCTGCTGGCCGCCAGGATTTTCGAGGAGGCAGGGCTACCCGCCGGCATCCTGAACGTCACCATTGGCGCCGGCAATGAAATCGGTGATTACTTCGTGGAGCACCCGGTGCCCCGGCTCATTTCCTTCACCGGGTCGACTCCCGTGGGCCGGGGCATCGGCCGACTCGCCAGCGGGGGCGCGCACCTCAAGCGCGTTGCGCTCGAACTGGGCGGCAACACGCCCTTCGTGGTGCTCGATGATGCCGATGTCGATCAGGCGGCTCGCGCCGCCGTGTTCGGTCGCTTCCTGCACCAGGGGCAGATCTGCATGAGCGTGAACCGCATCATTGTCGACGCTGGGCTGTACGACGACTTCGTCGAGCGCTTCGTTGCCCGGACTCGCACGCTGAAGATGGGCGATCCTGACGACGCCGCGACCGCCATCGGCCCGATCATCAATCACGCGCAACTGCAAGGCCTGCTCGACAGGATCGACCAGGCAAAGCGTGATGGCGCCAGAATGGTTCTTGGCGGCGAACCGGACGGCCAGGTCCTGCCGCCACACGTGTTTACCGACGTCTCGCCGGAAAGCGCGCTGGCTCGTGAGGAATCGTTCGGACCGATCGTGCCGATCCTGCGCGCCGAAAACGAGGCCGAAGCGCTCGCGCTTGCGAACGACACCGACTACGGACTCTCCAGCGCCGTCTTCTCGGGCGACCTCGATCGGGGCGTGCGCTTTGCCCGACAAGTCCAGGCGGGCATGACGCACGTGAATGACGTGCCGGTGCAGGACGAGCCGCACACGCCGTTTGGCGGCGAAAAAAATTCGGGTCTGGGGCGCTTCGGC
>CAJDTU010000084.1_pt1 | contig 24834 bp, 29 predicted proteins | sample 7389901 | NCBI WGS metagenome assembly CAJDTU01 (sample SAMEA7055649, study PRJEB34461) | soil metagenome | biome: terrestrial ecosystem; feature: Peninsula; material: soil | place: Antarctica | collected 2016
CCCGTCCTCTCCGAGCAGATCGCGCTCTTGTAGGGTCGCGTTTTGAACCCGACCCTAGAAGAATCAAGTACTTGCGCGATTAACTGTCGAACTCCGGCGCGCTCGGTCCTCCTGGTTTGCCGCATCGAACGCTGCGAGGGACGCTTGCGGGCCAAGCTCTTCTCGCGCCGCTTCGAGCTTCGAGCGATCGCGTCCGTTGATGACGACGGCTGCGCCGCATCCGATCAGCAATCTTGCCGTGGACAGGCCGACTCCGGACGAGCCGCCTGCAATCAGTACGCGGGTTCCGCGAAGATCGAACATGTTCTGCTCCGACGCTCAGGACTTGAGAGCGATCCTGTTTGCCCAACGAGAGTTCGACAAACCCGGGCCGGCGCCGATCGACGACAGGTTCGAGAACGCTGACGGAGTGGATGCGCCCAATCGATTCAGTGCGTCGACCAACCGGGTTTGCCGCTGAACGAGCGCTCGCGAGCAGCCACCGGCCGTTCGCGAATGTGCCCAGCAGCGCGGCGGAGCACGGCGCCGAGTCGAAGCGAACCCGGCGGAGCCAGTCGATCGCTCCGTCGCGGCCGAGGAGAGCTGAGTGTCCGTTTGCGAACGAAATTTTGTTCATCAATTGCCGCGACGCGTTTCTTGCGCCTTGATCATTTGCCAGAATGTGCGTCTGCCCCGTTACACGGCGACGTCACGTTCGATCTGCTGGATTACGGCTGAAACATCGTGAACGCGAAAGGTATTTCCATCCGTCGCCGTGTCGGCGACGTTTTCACGGGTGCTGCATACAGCAGCGCGGTGACCCGCCAGCTCGGTGTTGCGAGCATGGTGTCGTCGGCTTGATGATGCCCCGGTCCATCACGAGCCTGGGGCTGCGTATCGCCGCACCCTTGTTCGCAACGCTTTGGGGAACCGTGCTGCCTGCACGTAGACGCAAGGCTTCGCTTGTGACACCGTAAGTCCTATGGCAGGAGGTAGGGAGCGCGTGTCCAAGCGGAGCCGTTGGACCACCTTATGGTGTTTGGCGGCTGAAGGGTGCCGGTGTAGGTGGAAGCGTCCGGGAAGGTGATCGAGATGTTGGTAGGGTTCACGATGTTGCCGTGTGCGGCAGGGCGATCGTAGTCGGACATATCCACAGTGAGCGATGTGGCGCCTTCGGAAATGACGGCTCTTCGGATGTTGTCGGTCCAAGTGCCATTCAGATCCATCACGGTATTGACGACCTTGGTCCAGGAAGAGCCGTTTGACCAGCGGATGGTACGTGGGGCCTGCAGGGTGCCGGTATAAGTTTTGTCGTCCGGGAAGGTGACGGTGATGGTTGAGGTATTCGTCACGGTTCCGTGGGCAGCGGGCCGATCGAATGCTGACATATCTACGTTTAGCGATTTGAATTTCACGGCGATAACTGCGCTCTTGTTGCTCCCGTCGGTCCAACTACCGTTCAGTTCTACGGCGGTTTGAATGATGTCCCATTCGGGCGGGAAGCCCAGTGGCCAGGTCTCGGTTTGGTATCGCGGGCAGCCTTCGCCGGCCGTTAACACTTCGCGGAAGCGCGCATGGTGCCATTGCGCGCGGCACAGAACCGCCTCGCGCTCGGGCTGTTGGGAGTGCCATCCCCAATCGTAATTGTCGATGTAATTGCCATCCAGGCTGGACGAGTTGGGGTGGGGACTGTAAATGGCGCACGGCGGTTTACCGGGGACGCTCATATAACTGAACGCCCAGATGTCAGCGGCTTCGAAGTGGGTATTGGTGTCGATGACGCTGATTTCGCCGCCCATGGACCAGTAGAGATAGATAGTGTCCTTTTTCCACGCATGGAAAATGAGGCGGCCATTGCCGACGCGGTATTCAACCATGGAGAGGTCATCGGCGGCCCAGCGTTCAGCGCCGTGGACGATGCCGGTGAACTTGAGGCTGGATGCGTCGAGCGCGATGACGCTGTCGCCGGACGGGCCGGTCGGGGTGGAGGGTAGATTTCGGCCTTGGCGGAGATCGATCGTTTGTTTGCCGATGATGACTGTTCCGGCAGGCGAGGCGATGGCGTCGAGGATAGGGTCGCCAAGCGTGACGGCTTGGCTGCCGTCGGCGGCGCGCCGCGAGTAGCGGCCCTTGCGGGTCATGGTTCCGCGGATGCCTGCACCGTCGGGCTCGCCACCGACGGCTTGAGCAAGGTAGGCGTTGAGCTCGGCTTGGCTGGCGAACTGAGACCGATCGGGCTGGAAGTAAGCGCCCTGCGTAACGAGTTCCGCTGCGCCATCCTGACTGATGGTCCTGGCCTGACTGACGGTGAGAAGCTGGGTGGGCATTTGCGTACCTCCTGGCGTTGCTACCGATGTTGAAGTACTTTGCGCGGGTCTTTCCAGCTCGTCAACAGCACCCCGGCCCGCCGGTTGCGCCTTCGACATCCATCGCCCGCTCAGCGCTTGTCGTATTCGTCGTGGCGGCGCCACCAGATGCCCGACTCGTTGCGCCCCTTGGGCGCGCGATCGAGCCAGGGGTACATACCCCAGAGCGCATCCAGTCCGCGCGAATAGGCGGAATAGGTGTGGTAGACGACGCCGTCCTCGATCACGAACGCGCTCACGCCCGGCCGCTCACGCGTGTACGTGGCCACATCGGTGCCGGTCATGGCCGCGCTCTCGGCGACCGGCCCCTGGCCGCCTTTCGTCAGCGAGTCGCCGATCCCGCTTATCGGCAGAGCGGCCTCGCGCCGATAGTTGTATTCGACGCGCCCCTCGCGCTGTTGGTCTTCGGTGATGGAGACGTTGAAGTCGAAGTTGAAGTCGCCGCCGATCGAGGACGCCCACGGAAAGGTCCAGCCCATTCGCTCTCGGTACGCTTGCAGCTTCGCAACAGGCGCGCGTGACACCGCCGAAAGGGTGACATCGTGATTCCCCAGGTGGACGACGGAGCCATCGAACCCATCCGCGATCGCCGAGCAGGCAGGACAGCCCGCTGTGTAGTCGGGACCGAACATGAAGTGATAGACGAGAAGTTGCGAGCGCCCTCGAAAGAGGTCCGTCAGCGAGGCGCTCCCTTCCTGCGTCTCGAATCGATACTCCTTGTCGATCCGCACCCACGGCAACTCTTGCCGCTGGCGCGCCAACTCGTCGCTGCGCCGCGTCAACGCTTTCTCCGCCTCGAGCAACTCGAGCCGCGCGGCGAGCCATTCCTTCCGCGTTCCGATCATGTGTTTCGTCATCGCTGGTATCTCCTTTCCAAAGGTTCAGCAACTCGTTCCGAGGTCCTCGCCGAGGACGAGTGGCTCGGACGATCCGGTGGTCATCGGTGAAGCGACAGATTAGTGCCGGGTATCGAAAGGCGTGAGTAACAAGTGTGGCGGGATTCCGGTGCATTACCAGCGGCGCGTTCGCCTCGTCGTCAACAGCAGATGGTGCCTGAGGTCACTTGCGGCTCGCGCCGACACGCCTGCACGGGCTGGCTCTATCACTGGCCCAGCGAGACTCAGGCAACGATCCGGGCTGCGTCCCCCGCCATGCGTGCCAGCCCAAGCAATGGCGACCTGGCCGGCATTGACGCTCAGTTCGTCAGCGACACCAGGCTGTGCTCGAACGGCGCTGCCGCGATAGGTACTGCGCGGGTGATTTCCGCGAGCGTGACCGCACGGGCAAGCCGCCAGGCAGAGAAATTCGAGAGGCCCGAATAGAGGGTCTTGCCCGCGCGTGCCAGGTCCTCGAAGCCACGAACGATTTCCTTGGCTGGCGTAACGCCATCAGGATGGTGCGCCCAGTAGTTGTCGATCCGATCCGTCTTGAGCCTCTTCAGGCTCGCCTCCAACGAGGCCACCAAGGCTTTACGGCTGTTGCCGGTGACCAATCGGTCGGCGTTGGGAACCGCACCGTCGGTAAACTTGGTGGCAAGAACGAAGTCCTCGCGCCGCCCGTCCAGCACGGTGCCGAGCATCTCCTCGGCTTGGCCGAACTGGTAGACATCCGCCGTGTCCATGAAGTTGCCGCCGGCGGCGGTATGGGCGTTGAAGACGGCCGTGCTGGCATCAGGATCGGCACCATAACCCCAGCCGGTACCAGAGTTCCCCGTGCCGAGTGCCACCTGCGAGACCCTCAGGCCGGTCTTGCCAAGCGATGTGAATTTAATGCTTTGCTCCATCAGCGGACCGCTACGATGTAGCGAAGTCTTTATGCCGCTCCGAGCCCTGAGCGTGCTGATTGCTCCAACCCGCTGATGAACAGTCAGCATGTGTTCGCGCATCAGCACAGCGGCTCGGATAGGCGCTACCGCTCCCGTCGACGCGGAACCACGAGGTTACCCACGGAAATCTGCACGACTTGCTGATCTTGGTTCAGCGTCGTCGTACGCAGCTTGACCAGGCCTTGCTCAGGCCGTGACTTCGAAGACCGCACCTCCAGCACTTCGATTTCCACATACAACTCATCTCCGGGCCTGACTGGACTTGGCCAGCGCAGTTCGTCGAAGCCTGCGCCGACGATGCCGCCAGCCGGCTTGAACTCGCTTTGCACCAGTAGTCGCATCGTCGCTGCGGCGGTGTGCCAACCGCTGGCCGCCAGGCCTCGGAAGATCGAGGTGCTCGCAGCGTCTTCATCGAGATGAAACGGCTGCGGATCGAACTCAGCGGCAAACGTCTTGATTCGCGCCTCTTCAATGCGCAATCGCGCGCCTCCCCTGAATCGCTGTCCAGGTACGAGATCATCCAGGTAATACAAGCGAGCCGCCTGGGTATCCTTCAACGCGCCGTCGGAGGCACCGGTCGGTGTTCTGGCAGGACTGCAGCGAACGATGTCAGTCACGTCCATGAGAATTCTCCGGAGTAGTTGCGGGGTAATCGAACATCAGACACGTCGTCGTCGCGTGCGCATACAGCTTGCCGTCGGGGCCGACGATCCGGCCCTCGGCGGTAGCGACCTGGCGTCCGGCGTGGATCACCTTTCCTTCGGCGCGCACCAGCGGTACCCGGTCGTTCAAGGGGCGCACCATGTTGACCTTTAGCTCCAGTGTGGCGAAGCCCTTGCCCGAGGGTAAGGTCGAATGTACAGCGCAGCCCACCGCCGAATCGAGCAGCGTGGCGAACCAGTCGCCGTGCACGGCGCCCAGCGGGTTGTAGTGTCTGCGCAGGGGGCGGCCCTGGAAAACCGCAGCGCCTGGCTCTATGTGAATTGGAACGAAATCGAGCGTGTCGCCGATAGGGGGAGGTGGCAACTCCCCGGCAAAGATCGCTTCGAACATCTCCATACCCGCCCGACCGGCGACCTGTTCTTGCGGCGCGACATCAGCACCTCTCAGGCGAACGCGGACTGCTTCTTCCTCCGCGTTCCAACGGGCAACGACCTGCAGGACATCCATCAGCAACTCCTTTTTGATAAGTCCTTGCATCTACAACACTTGTAGGTACAATACACCGTATGAAAAACACTATCAAGCCCCGAGGCTGCACAAATCTGAAGCTTCGCCAGCGCAACCGCATGGAGACGCGTCACTACCACCACTGTGTCGCCAGGTCGGGGCCGAAGAACACGCAGTACGCACTACTGTCTTACGTCGTGACGCTAGGTCCTGTTCGCCCAGGTGATCTGGCCCGGCGCATGCAGATGGATGCTTCGACCTTGACGCGCAACTTGCAGCCATTGGTGGCCCAGGGTTGGTCAAAGATCGGCGCAGGTGACGATGCTCGCCGCCGCTTTGTCAAAGTGACCGAGGCTGGACACGCGAAGCGAGCCGAAGGGCAACGCGCCTGGAAGGAGGCGCAAGGGGCGCTCAACGAACGACTCGGAATAGAGCGCGTTGCAGTGCTGCATGAGCTGCTCGATGCGTGTATCGAATGTCTTGACGACAATCCTGGTGACTCGATTGGAAATGAAGCTTCGCTCAATACCCTGGGGCTAACTCACCTGAAGGAATGATGTGAGCACAAAAGTGACGCAGACAATGGAACCGGACGATGTTCCTGTTGGAGTCGGTACCGCCTCTACAGGCTCTCGAAGAGAGCTCACTGGCGAGTTGCTCTTTTTGCTGGCCGGATTGGCAGCACTCGGGTCTCTGGCGACAAACATCATTCTTCCGACCTTCCCCGAGATGGCCCTTGATCTGGGGGTTTCAGTCAAAGACCTCAGTGCAACACTGAGCAGCTTCTTTATTGCATTTGCACTGGGACAGCTCTTTATCGGCCCTCTTTCAGATCGCTTTGGCCGCAAGTGGCTGGTGTTCGGTGGCCTTGTCACGTTTGCCGCTGGTAGCGTCCTATGCATCATGGCCACTACCTTGCCTCAGCTTATAGCTGGCCGGGTCATTCAGGCAATTGGTGTCTGTGCCACGTCCGTTCTGTCGCGGGCTATTGCACGAGACTTGTTTGATGGCGAAAAACTGACGCAGGCGCTTTCTCTGATCATGGTCGCGATGGCGGCTGCGCCAGGCTTCTCGCCGCTTCTGGGCGGGGCTTTCAACAGCCTGCTGGGCTGGCGCGCGACATTTGGCTTCGTTGGTGTACTCGCACTTGCCCTGGCTGCTTACTACATGGCCAGATTGGGGGAAACGCAAATTGCAGGCAACAGATCCACGCTATCTGTCCCCGTTATTCTCTCAGGCTACAAGCAACTTCTGCTCGACAGACGCTTCATTGCGCCAGCGCTTTCCGTCAGCCTGGTTATAGGCGCGCTGTACGCTTTTTTTGCAATGGCTCCGGCTGTTTTGATGACTGGATTTGGGCTTTCGGCGTTGGCTCTGGGATTGTTTTTTGCATCAACCGTTTTTGTCGTATTTGCTGCGGGCCTCTTGGCGCCCAGACTGGCTCGCCGGTGGGGGCAAGTGCCCGTGGCGCGCACAGGAATTGTCATTGCGCTGGGAGGGAGTCTTGCGTTGCTCGTCGGCAAAGAAGGCTTTCTTTTCTTTTGTGTGTTCCTGACCGTGTTTTTGTTTGGAATGGGCCTCATCAATCCGCTCGGAACGGCTATTGCGTTGCATCCCTTTGGCAAACAGGCAGGCGCAGCCTCGGCGCTACTCGGGTTTTTGCAGATGGGTTGTGCGGCCGGAGCAACCACGATCGGTGGATCTCTCGGCGTGTCTGTTTACACCTCACTGGGGATCATTTTGACAGTGAGTGTTGCGGTGTCGTTTCTTAGCTTCTTTTCAGTCAAATGATTTCCGGAAGGCACCTCTTGCCCTTGATTCGCTGAAGCCCAGCAACCTGGGTATGGAAGAAGCAGCCTCGATTCCCTTGGTCGGCTTGACGGCCTGGCAGGTATTGGTTGAAACGGCCAGGCTGAAGAAAGGGCAAGAGGTTCTGATCCATGCCGGCTCCGGTGGCGTCGGAACCATCGCCATCCAACTCGCCAAGCATCTCGGCGCCTTCGTCGCCACGACCACTCGCACGAGCAACGTCGATTGGGTGAAAGCGTTGGGCGCTGGTGTCGTCATCGACTACAAGAAACAGGACTTTGAGACCGTCGTGCATGATTACGATGTCGTCCTCAACAGTCTGGGTGTAGACGTACTCGGTAAGTCCCTGCAAGTGCTCAAGCCGGGTGGGCAGCTCATCTCCATCTCCGGCCCTCCCACCCCGGGCTTCGCAAACAAGCGGGCACTGTCCTGGCCGTTGCTCGACGCGTCGACCGCAGACCGGGTGCAGCGGTTTTCCCGCGCCTACCGCTTGTCGACTTCGGCTCGAATGCGTGCCTCCTGCTCGCGCAAATCGGGCGTGAATGCGGCGCCGAAATCCTCGGCTTCGAATACCGGCCTGATCTCGACTTCGGTGCCGTCGCCCATCGGGCAGCGCTCGGCCCAATCGATTGCGTCCTGCATCGAGTCGACCTTCCACATCCAGTAGCCCGCTACCAGTTCCTTGGTTTCGGTGAACGGCCCGTTGATAACGCGCGGGGCGGACGTCGAATAGCGAACCCGCGCTCCTTTCGAACTCGGATGCAAGCCGTCGCCCGCGATCAGCTTTCCAGCGGCGGCTAATTGCTCGTTGAATCTGCCCATTTCCGTCAGCAACTGCTCGCTGGGCATCACGCCCGCTTCGCTGTCCTTGCTTGCTTTGACCAGTACCATGACGCGCATTTCAGCTCTCCTTCCCGTGGTGGGTGAATGACTGACGACGATCGGGCCACGCTTACGTAATTCGAGGTGAGCGGCGGGGTGTAGAAAAGCCCTGCGCGTGTGCGCTCGAACCGGGTCCTGCGCAAGCCGAAGACGGCAAGAAGCCCGCCGCCCGCCAGGCCGACCACGAGGAGCCACAAGCGCTCGGGGTTGGGCCATGAGGCCGCGCATAGCAACAGAACCAGTTGCGGGATTGCCGCCACCGATCGGCGGCTATCCTTGGTCGGCACCAGCCGCTCTTGCTTTGATGAAATGTTCCGCAGCTTGCTCCCAGTTCTGGCCGTCAAACTGCTGGATTGCGAGCGCAGAGAAGTCGATACCGTCAACGCAACGAAGGTTCACGACCCACTTGTCCGGTGCGATTCGAGGGTTGCTGAAAGTGCTCACGCCACAGTGCTTGCAGAAGTAGTGCCTGGCGGTGCGGGTTCCGAACTGGTATAGCGTCAGATGGTCCTCACCGGACAGAATCCGGAAGTCGATTGCCGCCTGCCAGATTGCGCCTTTGCGCCGGCAGATCGAACAGTTGCACTCGACCACCGAGCCAATAGGGCCTTCGAAGGCGAACGTGACCTTGCCGCAATGGCATGACCCCTTGTGCTCTGACATCTGAAACCTCCTTGTGCGGCGCAACGTACAAGGCTTATCCGACGCCGGCGCAACGGCACGCCGAAGGCCGTTACGCCGTCCGTCTTCTAATAAACATTGCTGGACCGAAGCGCCGGGACCGCGATGGAATGGGTAGTGTAGGCCGCGGGGATCGCCGCGGGCAACGGCGGCATCGACGCATGTATGGCAGGGGCTTTGGCGAGGCCAGGAGGGCTGGCACGGTAGCCGGTCGCGGCCCGACAGCGTGAATGTCGTGGATGACCGATCCAGGGCAGCACCGCACCAAGTCGGGCATCAATGCAGCGCGATTCGCGCGCATACGAGCAATGCCGCAATGATTATGGCCCGTGCGAGGTCGTTCCAGAGGATCAACGTGCTTGCGCCGGCGGCCACGATCATCAGTCCGGCCACGGCAGAGGCGGCGTGGAAAGTGACCAGGACCGTGACAGTCTGGACATCGATCATTCTTTGCGATGATCTGAGCGCGAATGCGCACATCGACGCGATCGCGAGTTCCGCCGCTGCGAGAAGACAGGCGAGCAGAATTGCTGCCGGCGTGATCGCCAGCCCTACAACGGCGGGGATCGCGCCGGGCGCAACCGCCAGCACGAGCGCGGCCGCCGTGGCGGCGACGGCATTGACGACGTACAGGAAGCGCAGTCCGCGCCGGGTGAAGTTCGGGTTCACCTGCGGCGCACCAGTCCGACGAGCACCGCTTGCGCGAGGGCGAAAAGCGTCAGGGGAACTGCGGCGCCCTACGCACCCGCCCACCTCGTAGCCGAAGCGCGCACACACGTAGAGCAGCACGATCATGCTCTGCGCCGAACCGACGAGCCCGGCAACGCGCTGCTGGGGTCCGACGTGGTAGCCGATCCAGAAGGCAATCCGCGCGAGGATCCCATACCAGGGTCGTCGCGACCAGCGCGCGCATCCATTCAAGCCCCGATCTCGAGCACGATCTCACGTGCCGCTGTAAGGGGTCCATCGCACCAGTCGGGCAGTAAATCGGGCAAACCATGTCGCCGATCTCGAAGCGTTTCGCCCCTGGCCCAAGCGCAATGACTTCGCCGGTGCCGTCGGAATGAGCGATGAGGGACCGAGCGGGTGATCCGGCGCGACGAGCGCGATGGTGACCAGCGAAAAGAGCTCTCGCCGTCCAAGCCGTCGATCCTTGTCCGGCCGCGAGGTGATCGCGACGTCGATGTCCCCCCGCAACAGTGCATCGATTTCCCGGTCGCACATCAAAGATGATCCGGACATCGGTCTTAGAGACGAACGCTCACGCGGGAATAGCTTGACGCTCGCGGCGCCATGTGGCCGGCGGTTTGCCGACCTGGCGTTTGAACGCGCGGGCGAAGGCAGCTTCTGAATCGTAGCCCACGTCGAGCGCGATCGCGGCCACCGTGGCGCGCGTATCGAGCAGCAGTCGCGCCGCGGTCTGCATGCGCCACTGCGCCAGATACTGCATTGGCGGCATGCCGATCAATTGCGAGAAGCGTTCGTACAACGCCGAGCGCGAAAGGCCCACGTGCTGCCCGAGTTCATCGACGGTCCAACTCTTCCCCGGCTGTTCGTGGATCAACGCCAACGTACGACCGACGAAGCGATCGCGCAACCCCGCAAGCCAGCCGCCGCTCTGCTCCGGCAGGTGGTCGGCGTAACGCCGCACCGCGTCGACGAACATCATCTCGCTCATTCGCGCGAGCATGGCTTCGCCGCCGGGGCGCCGCGCGCGCGACTCGGCCGCCGCCTGTTGCGTGAACCTGGAAATCCAGCCGCCATCGTCAGCGGCGCGCAGATGCAACAGACGTGGCAGCGCAGAGATCAATGGGTTGAAAGGCTGCAGATCGCAACCGAGAAAGCCGCAGACGAAGGAGGTAACCGGACTGAAATCGGGCGGCCGGGGGAATAGAACATCCGGGCCGCTGCGGGCAAGTTGCAGCGGCAACTGCTCGACAATGACGCCTGTCAACCAGCTCATGTTGGAGCTGCCGCGTATTCCGGGCGCACTCGACACCACATGGGCGTCACCGCGCGGAAACATCACTACGTCGCCGGCAAAAAGCTGTACGGACGGCCCGCCGGGAATGCCGGCCCAACAAGTCCCCTGCGCGACGGCGTGATAGTCCACCACGTGCTCGACGCCGGGCATCAGGAGCGGCGCGAGTTCTCTGGCAGCGGGCGCCTCGGCAGCCCACGCACTGCTGCCGCTGACATCGAAGAACACGGCCCCGCGCAAGCGCACGCCCCGCAGTACCTCGGACAACGTGTCCTGGCTCATCTGATGCTCACCACGGCGATTCGATCATGTCGCCGACCCGAGCCGATCGGGCGTCGATGAAAGCAGACGCATGAGCAAGTTCGGGCGACGCCAGGTCAAGCGACCGATCCGGCAGCGCGAAACAATGAATCCACTCGCCGGAACCTCGTTGCGACGACGATTTTTCCAACCCGTTCACCTTGGAGGCATGGCATGAATTCGCTGACTTATCTTACCCTTGACAGGGACGCCCGGCAGTTGCGTCAATCCGAGGTCCAGGCGTTGGCAGCACAGCTTTCGGGCGGTGTGATCGGTGCGGCGGATGGCGCCTACGACGATGCCCGCAGGGTCTGGAACGGCAGCGTCGATCGCCGCCCGGCGCTTATCGCGCGTTGCCTGACCGACGACGACATTCAGGCAACCGTGCGTTTCGCGGCGGCGCACCGGATGTTGCTGAGTGTGCGCGGCGGCGGGCATCACATCGCGGGCAACGCGGTCGCCGAAGGCCAGCATCGACCCCGCGAAGCGAACTGCATGGGTCGGTCCGGGCGCGCTGCTTGGCGACTTCGATCGTGAAGCGCAGGCTCACGGCCTGGCCACGCCTCTCGGTATCAATTCCACCACCGGAGTTGCGGGGCTCGCGCTCGGCGGAGGCTTCGGCTGGCTCAGCCGCCGCTACGGCATGACCGTCGACAACTTGCTCAGCGTCACCGTAGTGACGGCCGACGGCACGCTTCGCAAGGTTTCGTCCAGTTCGGAGCCGGATCTGTTCTGGGCGCTGCGCGGCGGCGGCGGCAACTTCGGCGTGGCAACCTCATTCGAGTTCCAGTTGCATCCGATCGGCCCTGAGGTCTACGCCGGGCTGGTGGTCTACCCGTTCGCGCAGGCGCGTCAGGTCCTGCGCGCGTGGCGCGACTTCACCACCATCACACCCGACGAATTGAGTGTGTGGACGGTGCTGCGCAAGGCGCCCCCGCTGCCATTCCTGCCCGAGTCGGTTCGTGGGACCGAGGTGGTGATCTTTCCGCTGCTCTACAGCGGCGCCATCGAAGCGGGTCAGCGCGCCGCTGCGCCGGTGCTGGCGTTCGGCGATCCTGCTGGGTCCGCCCTCGGGCCGACGCCTTACGGCGGCTTTCAGACCGCGTTCGACCCACTGCTGGCGGCAGGCGGCCGCAACTACTGGAAGTCCAACAACTTCAGCACGTTGAGCGATGCGGCGATCGATCTGATGATCTCGTCCGCCACCCGCCTGCCAGGTCCGGAGTGCGAAATCTTCGTTGCGCAACTCGGTGGTGCAGTGGCGCGCGTGAAGCCGGATGCGACGGCCTTTGTCGGACGCGACTCGCATTACATCATGAACGTGCATGGCCGCTGGACCGATTCCCGCGACGATGAAGAAGTGCGCTCGTGGGCGCGCCAGACGTTTTCCGAGGTCGCGCCGCTCGCCACCGGCAGCGGCTACGTCAATTTTCTGACCGAGGACGAAGCCGAGCGCGTTGTTGCGAGCTACGGTGCCAACTACGGGCGCCTTCAGGCCGTAAAGCAGCGTTACGACCCGGGCAACCTGTTCCGCATGAACCTGAACATCGAGCCGGCCGCCATGCCAGAACTCCAACCGTGAAGAGGAGACCGAAATGCTGAACCCGACAGAAGCTGTTCTGCAGCGACATCTGCAGGCCGCAGGCGTGAGCGTGGACGCCGTCATGGCTGACTACGTGGCTGACTCGGTCCTGATTGCGCACGATGCCACGCATCGCGGCTTGGCGGAGATCCGGGCGTTCTTCACCGAGTTGCTCGAAGGACGAACTCGAGGATTTCCCGGCGCGTTCAAGATGATTCGCCAGGAGGTTAGCGGAGAGCTGGCCTACATCGTGTGGGAAGCCAGGCCCTGGTTTCCCTTTGCGACCGACACGCTGCTTGTTCGAAACGGAAAGATCGTGTTCCAAACTTTTGCCGCGCACGCACCTCGGGCTGACCAATGACCGGAATTGCTCGGCCGGCAGTGCCATCTGTCCGGCCTTGCAAGTAGTTCTCAAGAGCCGGCGCAGCCGCGCCGAGGTGCGGCTGAATCCCACCTGTCTCGCCGGCTTGACAAACCACTTCGCGCGATTGCCGGGCTCGATCCGCCAGCGCCAAGTTCGTGGATCGCACCCGCGACGCGCTCGGTTGTTGTCGTGAGCCCGCTCAGCCGTGCTCCTCGATCATTTTCCATCCGTTTCCTGACGGGTCACGAAAACCGGTGTCCACGTTGCCGTAGCGGTCCACGGGCTCCTGCGTGAACTCCACTCCCAGAGCACGCATCCTGTCGTATGCGGCGCGGCAGTCGTCCACCTTCAGCACGAGCGGCGGCATCGCACCTTTGGCCACGATCGCGCGCAGCGTCTGCGCTGTCTCAGCGTCGAGTACGGGCGGCCCTGGCATGAACAGGCCGAGCTGGAACGAGGCTTGGTCCGGGTGCTGTACCGTGAGCCAACGATAGTCACCGTTGCGCACGTCCGTGTGGACGCGGAACCCGAGCTTTTCGACGTAGAAAGCGAGCGCTTCGTCCTGGTCCCGCACGTAGACACCGACCACCTGGATACCTTGATTCATTTCAGATCCCCTTCTCAAACGCCGTTTGTACCGCCCGCCCCACGTCGCCGCTTCTCCGAAACTGCGATTGTGAGGTCGGGTCGGTGGGCAGCGTTGACGATGCAAGCGGGAACGCGGCCCAGGTCGTGCGCCGCGGCCCTCGAGCGCGAGCGGATCGCGCCCGGGTTCTCGCCGATGACATCGCGAAAGGTTCGCCCGAACGTGCCCACGCTTTCCCAGCCGGTCTGGAAGACGATCTCGGTGATGGAAAGGTCCGTGTCGCGGAGCAGCGCGATCGCCCGCTCGATGCGCCGCGTGAGCAGGTATCGGTGCGGCGAGACGCCGAAGGCTTGCTTGAACGATCGCGCGAAGTGCGCCTCGGAAACGGCGCTCACCGACGCCAGCCGCTGGATGGGCCAGTCCTCGTGCGACGCGGCATCCATCCGATCTTTTGCGCGCAGCAGGCGGCGCAACAGCCTGGGGTCCTGACTCGCAGCCCCTCCACTCATGCGACCTCCCGCTGCACGAAAAGAGGCATCTTCGGTTCACCATGCGCTTTGCGGCCATGGCCGCTTGGCTTATCGTCCCTCAGGCTCGAGAGATACTACGCCATGCGCGCATTCTGAACCTTCTGAGCGACCGCTTTCGCCTGCCCAGGTCATCGGCACCAGAGGTGGGGCTCAGCTGCATCAGGTGGGGTTCAGCTGCATCTCGACTCGCGCCAATGCTCCCAGCCGCGCATCAGGAGCACCAGCGCGATACCCACTGACGCGGCCGCGCCATGAATGTCCCGCACCAACAGCAACCATAGATCGGCGCTCAGCGCGAGCAGCGCCATCACCCGTGCGAGCCGGGGCGGATCGGGGGTCAGACAGGCAAACGCGACGCCGCCTGCCAAGGCGAAATTGCCTACCGAGTTGCCGGCGCCTACCGGCTGCCAGGCGAAGCCAATGACTTCAGTCACGACGCCACCGGCCAGGAAAACGAACAAGCATCCGCGACTTCCCCAATGCCGCTCAGCAGCAGAGCCGACGAAGAACAACGCAATCAGGTTAAAGCAGCTGCCGCTCATGCCGCCGTCCTGCACGAAGAGCGGCGTAACGATGCGCCACCACTCACCGGTTGCAAACCGTGACGAGTTGCGCTCGAAAAGCGTCAGGAGGGCGGGAAAGAAGAACTGCAGCGTGGTCGGTATGCCGATGGCCGCCATCAGCCAGAGCGTGGCACGCGGCAAGCGCCGGTCAGCGAAAGATCGTGCGCCGCGCGGCGCGCCCGACACTTTTGCACCTTGTGTGGTCGCGGCCAGGTACGCGGCATACAAACCCACGCTGTACAGACCCTGCAACAACAGACTCATCGGTTCGGTTCGTCCGTTTCAATCGAAACTTCTCCGCCTCGCACGGCAACAGCAGCGCAATGCCGGGCCGCTCGAATACGAGCAACGGCAATGCCGTTGAAGAGGATGTGACGATGGCAGGGTCGATCGTTCTGCAACATCGCAGGGCCGTTTCGCGCGCTTCGTCGCATCGATCCAGTGTCATCTGCCAGGGGTTCGATCGCCCCTCTTGCCGTCACCGCATCGCCAACAGGGAGTTTGGTAGCCATGTCACTCGAGGCTTTGCACTCGGCATCGGCCAACGCGCCCGCGTGGGCGGTCGAGCACAAGAGTACGAACATCAATGGCGTCGAGATCTTCTGGCGCGAAGCGGGTCCACGCGACGCGCCCTTGATCATCCTGCTGCACGGTTTTCCATCATCGTCGCGAATGTTCATGACCTTGCTGCCGCGGCTGGCTTCGAGATTCAGAGTGATCGCGCCGGACTACCCGGGCTTCGGTCATAGCGGCGCTCCGTCGCCGTCGGCGTTCGCCTACACGTTCGACAATCTGACTCGGCACGTGGCACTGCTGCTCGATCAAGTCGGCGCGACCCGCTACGCCCTCTATCTGCAGGACTACGGCGGGCCGATCGGCTTCAGGCTGGCCACCGCGCATCCGGAGCGCGTGGCGGCGCTCGTGATTCAGAACGCGGTGATCCACGAGGAAGGACTATCCGCAGTCTGGGAATCGCGCAAGGCGTTCTGGCAGGATCGCGTCGCGCATGAAGCAACGGTGCGCGAGGCATTGCTGTCGCTCGAAGTCGCGCGTCAACGTCATCTTGCGGGGGTGATGCGCCCCGCACTGATCGATCCCGACTCCTGGTGCGACGAGTACGCGTTCCTGACGCGCCCGGGCATGGCCGACATCCAGCTCGAGCTGATGTTCGACTACCAATCGAATGTTGTCGCATATCCCGGGTGGCAGGCGTACTTGCGCGAGCACCGGCCGCCGACGCTCGTGGTCTGGGGCAAGAATGATCCGTTGTTTACGGTGGATGGTGCAATGGCATTCGGACGTGAGCAGTCGGAGACGGAGACTCACCCGCTCAACGCCGGCCATTTTGCGCTGGACGAGGAGGTTGGAACCATCGCCTGGCTCATGCATCGCTTCCTGGGCCCGCGATTGTTCGCGCTGGCCACCTGACCTGTGCGGTGGCGACACGGACATTCCATTTAGCCGAAACGCGCCCGGCCGACCGCGCGACATCGAGGATGCGCTCGCGTGTCAGTTCGCCCTCAATCCGTTGACGGCGTGGGCGCTGCTCGATGTCGCCGGCATTCCCCCGCGCGGACGGATCCTGCTGCCAGCGGGCGCTTCCTCCGTCGCCCGCCTGGCCGCCGCGCTGGTGGCGTCGATCGCTACGCGAGCTGCTGCAGGCGGCTGCGCGTCAGCGCGCCGATAAGGCTGGGGTACGCATCGGCTCGTTCCAGTGATCGCTGAGTACCTGGCGTCGCACGCGCTGCTGTCTTCGCCGAGTGGCGCGGCAAGCACGAGTGGCGCTTCACCCGGCCCAGCGAAACCGTGTGTGTCGCCTGCGCGATGCACGTCGTGCGCCTGGCGGATGCCCGGCCGAGTGCGAAGCTTCGCTCTTGCGTGGACTTCCCGGTCGCACGTCTGGGCTAGCTTCGGTAAGCGGATTTTCGCTCCATCGGGCTTCAGGCGCCACGCGGCCAGCCATCCGCCTTGCGGCAATGTTCCGACCCGCGTCAATTCGCCCTCGGATGTGGCCTTTCAGGAGCGGTCCGGCGCGTCGGATCCATCGTACTCGACCAGTGTCCTGGATGCGTCGTTCACCGATTCGCCGCAAGGCGGCGTAGGGATTCGCGTCCGGATCGCGGCGTGCAATACGTCAGCCGCGAATACCGGTCGCCCCGAAGCGCTCCGATGACGCATCTCGCTCCCAACGGCGCAGGCGTCGCTCCAGGTCCGCTGGATCGGTGGCTGCAGACAGGTAGGCGTCGCGCCTGCACTCCTGCGGATCGGCGAACTCCCTCCCGGCCTCGGCGATCCAGTCGAGCAGCGGTTCAAAGAACGTATGCAGGCTGCGGCCCCATCTTCTGGAGGCGCGGTCGACGGCTGCTATGGGCGGAGAGTCGCCGTACTGGATGTCGGCAGGGATCATCGATTGGCTCCGTTGGACTTGCCGGCGGCGTTGGTACCACCACAGGACGATCGGTACGATGAGCGTCGAGCCCGGTACGGTGATCAGCACGAGGCAAAGGATTCCCCTCTGCACCCGAGGAGTCCACCTCGAAGGCGGTAGGGCCCCTCGACGCAACCAAGGGGGCAGCGTTGGCAGGCGCGTGCTCACTGGAGTCTCCGGTCTATCGGTGGCTGGACTGCGCAGTCTGTGGCTGGGGTCTTACAGTGCAGTTTCGGTGTGGGCGCCGGCAGATTTCAGTTGAAACCATGACAAGCCGATCATGCCGGGCAGCGCCACGTGAGTGACGGACGTGTGCCTGCGAAGAGCGTTCAGCGAATCTGCTGCACGTCTGCGTCGAACAGGTATCCGGCTCCGCGTTCGGTCCTGATGTAGTGCGGTCGCGCCGGGTCGACCTCGATCTTGCGCCGCAGCCGCAGGATCTGGACGTCGATCGAGCGATCGTAGACCTCGGCATTGTGCAGACGAGAAAGCTCGAGCAACTGGTCGCGGCTCAGAATGCGTTGCGGCGCCGTCAGGAAGGCCGTGAGCAGGCTGAACTCGCCGTTGGTCAGTTCCACGATCTGGCCGTCCGCTGCCCTGAGCTTGCGCAGGCCGACATTCAGTTCCCAGTCGCCGAAGCGCCAGCCGCGCACCTCGGCGACCCGGTCGGCCACCGTGGCCTGCGCCCGGGCACGCCGCAGCAGCGCTCGGATGCGCGCCAGCAGTTCGCGCGGGCTGAAGGGCTTGGTCAGGTAGTCGTCGGCGCCCAGTTCGAGCCCCATGACACGATCGGCTTCTTCGGCGATGCCGGTCAGCAGCAGGATAGGGATCGACGAGCTCTCGCGCAGCCGGTGCATGATCTGCATGCCGTCTTCGCCGGGCAGGCGCAGGTCGAGCACCACCAGGTCGATCGTCTCGCGCGACAGCGTCTCGGCCAGTGCCGTTCCGCTTTCTACTGCGGTGACGCGGAACCCGTTCCCGGTAAGGTAGTCGGTCAGCAGGTCGCGGATCGACGGATCGTCGTCGAGCGCGAGCACGTGCTGCCGGAGTGCAGCAGCGACTTCCATGGCATCGGTCAGCGTGGCGTTGCACCGGTCAGATTACATCGAAAGCCGGCGTACGGGTACGACAGCGGCGGCAGGCGCGACGAACTGCGAGCAGGGTCGGGCGTGAGCAGTCGTGATGGAGGGATGGCGGCGACAAGCTCGCCGTGTTGGTCGCGCATCACCGCCCACTGCGGGTACGCTGGATTGCCATTCGCGACACCCGTCGCGAATTCGGCGAGGCACACCGAGCAGTGAAACAGCAAAGTGCGATCGAGCAACGCCTCCACTTCGACGGGCAGGTGGCGACGCGGCATCGTGGATGGAGACGTTCGTGTCGGCCAGGAGCAGCACGCGACCCGCCGTAGCGAGATCGCCGACGCCCGTCAGCTCGCTCGAGGGGCGCGTCGTGATCCGGGCACGCCGTCTCTCCGCCATGCAACGACGGATGGCTCCGGCGAAATCAATACTCGAGGGTGTGGTCTTTCTGGCCCTGACTCGACGACACCAGCTCCTTCGAGGCCGTTGGCGCGGCCGCCAGTTCATCACCCTGCGACGCCGCGTCGGATCAGCCACCGCGCGGAAATAGTCGGTCCGGAGCCGTGTGTGATCATAATGATCAAGCTTCGACAGGGCCTGTTTCAAACGTAATCTGGCGAAGCGCCTTGGCAATGCTGGAGCAAGACGCCGGCGGCCAAATGACAGGATCTTGATCTCCCGGAACCTGCATGAGTACACCACCAAGCGCCCGGCCCAGGGTCCTGATCGTCGAGGCTGACCGCGCGACCTTCGAGCTGTTCGAGGAGTGGCTCGCTGCCGACGGCCTTCAGGCCGTCGATGCACAGCGGGCGCCGGTCGGTGGGGCGGGCGCGGCGGCATGGACGCGCTGCGATGTGACGCTGGTCGATGTTCCGTTTCCGCGCGATGAGGGCGTCGAGCTGTTGCGGGCGATGGCCGTCGAGAATCCGGGCACGCCGATTCTCGCGTTGTCGTCGCAGTTCTTTGCCAATGTCACGTGCTCCGGGCCGTGCGCGCGTCAGCTTGGCGTCGCGGGCGTCCTGCCCAAGCCGGTCTCCAGAGAAGCTCTGATCACCGCAGTGCGCGCACTGTTGCCGGCCCGATGATCGTGGAAGCCGTTTCTTCGCGAACCTGCGGAAGCCGCTGGACGCGACGCGGGATCGCGGCCGCCTGCGCGCTGTTCATCGGCGTGATCGTCGCGATGGCTGCCTCCGACATCGTGCGCGGCTATCACGACACGCTCGAGGAGACTGCGCGCGACCTCGACACGCACGCGCGGATCCTTGCCGAACAGGCGACCCGCAGCATCCAGGCCGTGGACGTGGTGATGACCCATCTCGCCCAGCGTCTGCACAACGGAGACCTGGCGGACCTGAGCCCCGCGGCGCTGCACGAAGTGCTGCGCGGGCAGGCGGTCGGGCTGGTGCAGACCGATGGGCTGGTGATTCACGATGCCATGGGCATTGCGAGGGCCACCTCCTGGGTGCATCCGCCGCCCGCGGCGGCCAATATCACGGACCGCGACTTCTTCCAGGAAGTGCGCGACAGCGGGCAGGCCGGCCTGTACGTCGGCAAGGCGCTGCGCAGCCGGATCGACGGGCAGTGGTTCTTCCCGATCGGTCGGCGCATCGGCAGCGACGATGGTTCCTTCGCCGGCACCGTCGGGGCGCGCGGCCGGGTCGCGTACTTCCAGCAGTTCTACCGCGACGCGCTTCCGGAAGCGGGCGCGCAGATCAGCCTCGTGCATCGAAACGGCACGCTGGTGGCGCGCTTTCCGGTGAACGAGGCGGCCCTGGGCAGGCATTTCCCCTTCTTCGAAAAGCTGCTCGCCGCGCAGGCGCCGAGCCGGCACGAGCCGCTGCGCGCGATCAGTCCGGTCGACGGAATCGAGCGCTTCGGCGCCGTGCGGATGGTATCGGACTACCCGCTGGCCGTGATCGTGGCTCGCGATGCGGCGACCGTGCTCGCGCCCTGGCGCGACCAGGCGATAGGGACGGCCGCACGCACCGCCGCGCTGGCGGTGCTGGCGTCACTGCTGCTGTGGCTGCTGCTGCGGCAATTGGCGCGGATCAGCGCGGCGCGCGACTCGCTCGAGGCGACGCGGCAGCGCTTCGCACTCGCCGTGGCGGGCTCCGACGACGGCATCTGGGACTGGGACAAGGTTTCAGATGAGCTGTTCGCTTCGGCGCGCGCGCGCGAACTGCTGGGCCTGCCGCCCGGGCCAACAGTGCAGCAGAGCGGCGCCTTGTTCGCTGCGCTGCACTTTCATCCTGAAGACGAAGATCGACGCGCCGCGGCGCTCGAGGCGCATCTTTCCGGCCGCACCCCGGCCTTCGAAGGCGAGTACCGGGTGCGCCATGCCGATGGGCAATACCGCTGGGTCCACGTTCGCGGGTTGTCCGTGCGCGACGACGCCGGGCGAGCGCTGCGCATTGCCGGTTCGATCAGCGACATCGATGCGCGCAAGCGCGCCGAAGAGGCATTGCGCCAGTCCGAGGAACGCTATGCGATCGCGATGATCGGGCTGAACGTGGCGCATTGGGTCTGGGACCTGGCGAGCGACGAGGTGTTCACCTCGCCGAACCTTCCCGGCATGCTCGGGATGCTGGCAGGCGAAGCGCCGCCGACGACTGCCGCCGGGTTCATGCAAGGTGTGCGTCTCCATCCGGACGACGCGGGGGCGTTGCAGAAGGCGATCGAGGCACACCTGGCCGGTCGCACGCCGCGCATCGACGTCGAATACCGGATCCTGCACCGCGCAAGCGGCGAATACCGCTGGATGCACACTCGCGGACAGTGTTTCCGCAACGCGCAGGGCGCGCCGGAGCGCGTCGCCGGCGCCACGCTCGAAGTGTCCGAGCGCAAACGCACCGAGGAGGCGCTGCGCCGCAGCGAGCATGCGTTGCGCGAGTCGGAAGAGCGCTACCAGCTCGTTGTCGACGGCGCGAACGAGGGACTGTGGGACTGGGACCTGCCCACCGACATGCTGTTCCTGTCGCCACGCGTGCAGGAGATTCTCTGGGTCGAACCGGGCGAGTCGCGTCGCCCGCGGCGCGAGTGGATCGACCGCACCGATTACCACCCGGACGACGTGCCCCGGGTGCGGGCGGCAATCTGTGCGCATCTGCGCGGCGTCACCCGCCTGTTCGACATCGAATACCAGCTGCGTCACCACGACGGTAGCTGGCACTGGTACCGGCAGCGCGGTGTCACACTGCGCGACCCTGCGGGGCGTCCCTACCGCATGGCCGGTTCGATGGAAGACGTGAGCGAGCGCAAGAACGCAGAAGCCGAGCGCAGCCGGCTCGAACACCAGTTGCGCCAGGCGCAGAAGCTCGAAGCGATGGGCACGCTGGCGGGCGGCATCGCGCACGACTTCAACAACATCCTGGCTGCCATCCTGGGTTACGGCGAAATGGCGCAAAAGGAAGCCGCGCAAGGCTCGCCGCTGCGGCGTCACCTTGATGCAACGATCAGTGCCGGCATGCGCGCCAAATCGCTGGTGGAGCGCATTCTCGCCTTCAGCCGCAGCGGCATGGGCGAGCGGGTGCCGGTACACGTAGAGTCGGTGGTCAGCGAGGTGCTTGAACAGGTCATCGCGTCGCTGCCACCGGGCGTTCGCGTGGAGAGGGAGCTGCGCGGCGGCGATGCAGCCGTGTCAGGCGATCCCACGCAGATCCACCAGGTCGTCATGAACCTGTGCGCCAATGCGGTGCAGGCGATGAAATCGGAAGGTATTCTCGCGGTCGGCCTCGATGCGATCGAACTGGCCGAGCCGCGCTGCGTGTCGACCAGCCAACTGGCAAGCGGACCCTACGTTCGCCTCCAGGTGCGCGACACCGGCGTCGGCATCGATGCCCGCACGCTCGAGCGCATCTTCGATCCGTTCTTCACCACACGGGAGATCGGTGTCGGCACGGGACTCGGGCTGTCGCTGGTCCACGGTATCGTCACCGATCTCGATGGTGGCATCGATGTGCAGAGCCGGCCGGGCGAGGGAACGATGATGACCGTCTACCTGCCGCGACAGCTTCTCGTGCCAGCACCGGCACCGGCCGCGGCTGACGAGCCGCTCGTCGTCGGCCGCGGCCAGACCGTCCTGTTCGTCGACGACGAAGAGGTACTAATGCGGCTGGGCGAGGAGCTGCTGGCGCAGCTCGGCTACGAGCCGGTGGGGTTCGCATCCAGCGCGGCCGCCCTCTCCGCCTTCCGTGAGGAACCGGCGCGTTTCGATCTCGTGCTGTCTGACGAAGCGATGCCCGGCATGAACGGATCCGAGCTGGTGCAGGAGATCCGCGCGATCCGCGCCGATATCCCGATCGTGCTGATGAGCGGCTACGTGAGCCCGGCGCTGGCGGCGCGCGCCCGCGAGCTCGGCGTGGTCGAGGTGCTCACCAAGCCGCTCGCCTCGCGAGAGATCGCGCGCAGCCTGTCAGCAGCGTTGCGACAGACTGCCATGGAAACGCATCGCTGACTCGGGTCCGGGCAGCGGGGGCGGATGAGAGGTGCACGATCACGCGCGCGAGATCGCGCGCGCCCGATCCCGAATTACCTTTCCGATTGCGCTGGAGAACTTCTCTGGAGAATAACTCCAGCATGACCGATGACTCCTCCACTTGCGACCGGCTCCTGCACAGCGCGCTGGCACTTGCCGGTCAGGAAGACATCGACACGCTCAGCATCGACCGGATCCGGGCGGCCGCCCGCGTATCGAATGGAAGCTTCCTCGAGTTCGTGGAGTCGGACCCCGTGCGCGCCCGGTTAATGTTCGAGCAGGCGCGCGCTTCCTGGTTCGCGCTTGCCGCCCCGCGCTTGAAAGAGTTGAATGCGCGCTTTCTGGCCCGGGTCGACGCCTGGCGAGCACCGCGCGTGGTCGCGGGTGAGCTTTCGCCTGTGGGCACGGAGGTCTTCATCGCGACGCTGGTGGCGCCCGCGAACATGCTGTATCGGTTGCGGCTTGCCGGAACAGCGCGCGAAGTCGGGCCCCCGTCATCGGTCGCGGCCGAACTGTCCCAGGTGGCCGTGCGCGCGCTGGTGCGAGGCACTGCCGACCACCGTCAGGCCACAGATCCGGTGCCGCCTGTGAGTTGCGCCGGTGTGCCGCCTTCTGTAGCCGGCCCGGCCACGGTGCCAACCTCCCCATTCGGAATCTCTTCGCTGCAGGAACCGATCATGACGCGAGACCTGAGAGCCGCCCAGCAGGCGCTGGACGGCCAGCCGTTCAGCCGCCTGCTCGGCGCCGAACTGACACGCTTCGATTCCGAACGCGTGGCGATGCGCGTTCCGGGACAAGAGGCGTTGCGGCAGCAGCACGGCTTTTTTCATGGCGGGGTGCTGAGCTACATGGCGGACAACCTGTTGACCTTCGCCGGTGGCAGCGCGCTCGGCCCGCAGGTCGCGACATCCGAGTTCAAGATCAACTACGTCACGCCCGCTATCGGGAACGAAATCCAGGCCGCAGCCGCCTGCACGACCACCCATAGCGGCTTGCCTCGCCAAGGAGCGTTCCATGGACCAGTCGCCCGCCTCCCATCTTCCTTTCGGCGGCAGCGCCTTCGCCGAAAAGACGTTTGCGATCTCCTATCGTCCGGGTGCCGGATGGCTGCCCGGCAAGCCGTTGCGTGAGCAACCGCTGGGGCCGCACCGCAAGTACATGCAGATCCTGGCCAACGCGGATCGGCTGCTGGTTGCCGGGCCATTTCTTGACGACACTGGCGGCATCGCCTTCGTGCGCGCCTCCGACCTGCCGGCCGCGCAGGCGATCGCCGCGGGCGATCCGGCGGTCAGCGATGGGATCTTCGCGGCCGAAGTGCGGGGGTGGCTGGCGATGTTCGATCGCTCGCGCGCACTCGAGACGCGGCTGCAGGCATACGACGCGGCCGAGCGCAACGCCCAAGTCGTACTGCGCCTGTTCGAGGCAGTCGAGCGACGGGACCGCGAGGCCCTCCTGCGGGCTTACGACGAGGCGATCGCGATCCATGAGGCGCCGAGCCTGCCCTACGGGGGCGACTACGTGGGCGTGGACGGTGCGTTGCGGCACGCGAGCGGCTATCGCAGCGTGTGGGATCGGTTGCAAGGCGCCAATGACCGGCCGCTCGATCCGGAAGTCATCGCCCAGGGCGAACGGGTAGCCGTCGTCTGGCACCAGCGCGCGCGCGACCGCGCTTCCAATGCGCTGCTCGACATGCCGGTCGTGAGCGTCTATCGGATGAAGGACGGGCGCATTGTCGACGCGCGCATGTTCCACTTTGATGCGGCGGCCTCGCGCGAGTTCCTCGAGCGGGCCGGCCGACGCCTGCCATGAAGCGCGCAAGCCTTACGCCCTCTTGCGCAGGGGTATTGCGTCGGCACGCCGCCGATCAGCGCCGCGCCGGTTCCGCCTCCAGCACCGCCTGCCACAAGGCGACGACCGCCTCGCGCTCGACTGCCGCGGTGCCGGGATCGACCCGTGCGAAGGCGGCGTCGTCGAGGCGCAGCTTGTGCTGCAAACGCCGGTAGGACCGGTACGCGTCGGCAACGGTCAGCGCCAACTGCGGTGCGATCAACCCGGCTTCTGCGGCGCGCCCGAGCAACGCGATGTTGCCGCGGTTGTCGAGCATCTCCGGGTGGTCGGCCGAGTACGCGAGCACGAGATACTGGACGATGAATTCGATGTCGACCATGCCGCCGCGGTCGTGCTTGAGGTCGAAGAGCTTCGTGCGGTTCGGATGACCCTCGTGCATCTTGC
>CAJDTU010000075.1_pt1 | contig 24642 bp, 44 predicted proteins | sample 7389901 | NCBI WGS metagenome assembly CAJDTU01 (sample SAMEA7055649, study PRJEB34461) | soil metagenome | biome: terrestrial ecosystem; feature: Peninsula; material: soil | place: Antarctica | collected 2016
CGCGGCAGTTCGACTGCACTGACTGCTGTCACGACATCCTCGCGGTTCGCGTAGAGGTGCCCGAGCGTGAGCAGGATCGCCGCGCGAATGGCGTCGTTCACGACCAGGCCGTTCACGGTCGCGCGAAACCGCCCGACGGCGGCGCGATAGGCGACACCGGCGACCTCGAGCGCGAGATCGCGCTCGGCGAGGCTCGCCATGCTCGCCACCGCACGCACGGCGAGCGTGTAATCCGTCGAGGCCTCGGCAAATGCCACCGGTGCGGCGCTGATCGCCGAGGCAAGCGCGCCCGCATCCGGATACACGGCGACGTTCAGGTACTCGATTGCGGCGTGCTCGGCGGCGCCCAGGTAGAGCTCGATCAACGCATCCTCGACGTCGTTATCGACGCGCAGGTGCGCCTGGGCGGTCGCGAGGTCCACGAGCATTTTCAGCGCGTCTTGTGCTCGCCGAGGCGCGCCTTCTTGCCCTCGGAGTCGGACTTCTTCGGATCGAGCGTTCGAGCCGGATCCACGGCCGGCTCAACGGGCTCACCGGCGGGCTGCCCGGCGGGCTCGTGCGCCGGCTCGGCAGGCTTCGCGGGCGACTCGGGCGGCGCCGCGACCGGAGGCGCCTCGTCGGCGCCGCCGACGCCATCCACGCGCTGCGCCTGGCCGCTTGCCTCGAGCGCGCGGGCGTGCTGTTCGGTGGTCTCGAACTCGGTGACAACGGCGCCCTCGACGTACAGGGGCCGCTCGGACTTCATCCTGATGTGCATTTCAGTTTTCCATTTTGCGCAAAAGAGAAAGCCGCTCGAAGGCGGCCTTGTCGGGTCATTGACCTGCTTACGGCGCAACCGCCGGAAGCGTTCCGAAGATGAACGCCTCGGGCCGGTAGACGGCCAGCGCAAGCCGTTCCTCGCAGCGAATCGAGACCATGTTTTTCTCGAAGTCGTCGACGTTTTCGGTCGAGATCACCACGTTGGCCTCCTCGCGGTCAAAGAGCTGCGCGCCGTTGCGAAATGCGCCCGTGAGGAACTTGCCGAGAAACGCCGCGGTCTCGGTCGCCACGACCGGCAAGCCCCACATCGTCGGGGTCGCCGTCGATTGCGGGTTGCCGATGATGTAGCGCCCCAGCGTGTCCTTTTGCAGCTCGATCTTCGCCCAGTCGGTGAAGTGCAGCACGTGCCCGGTGGCCGGCACGCGCGCGAGTTGTGCCTGCAGCATCGCCCAGCGCAGCGCGTCGATCGGCGTGGCGCTCGCCGGGATCCCGGTTGCGCTGTAAGCCGTTGCCTGCGGCACGATCCCGTGCAGGTGCGCGCCGGTGCCGTCGCCAAAGAGCAGCTCCTGCTCCTCGACGTAGCGCAGCCCGAAACGCATCTCCGCGTCGATCAGGCTTTGCAACTGCGCAAAGTCATCCAGGATCTGCTTGGAGGCCTTGAACAGGTGAGCGACCGTCGTCACCGGCGTCAACTTGGTGGCGAACGTGATGTCGCTGTACGGCTTGGCGGTGCCCTCGGGCACGACCTTCGCGGCGTTGGTGAAGCCGGTTTGCTGCACCCAGAAGATCGCGGGCGAGGTGGTGCGATCAGGTCGCGCACGAAGAGGCGCTGGCGCGGCTGCTGGTCGATGGCGGCCAGGCGCTGCGGCTCAACGACCCCCTCGGCGACACCGACCGAGAGCAAGGCGGCGTTCACCGGCACGCTCAGGCGCGTGTTCTCGTTGCCTTTCACGCGCCCGGCGAACACCTTCAGAGCCTCGCTTGCGATGACCTGGGCGCCGGCGGACATGGCCGCCGCACGCGAGCCCGCGCCGCCGGTGCCCGCCACGACCGTCTGCTCGACCTCGCCCAGCTGCGCCTTGAGCGCCTCGACGGTGCCCCGCAGCGTGTTGGACTCGGTGGCGAGCTTGTCAACGCTCGCCTTGGTCTCGGCGCTCGCGTCGCCGGCGGCGCGGGCTTCCTTGAAAGCCTGCTCGGCCTTGGCCGAGAAGTCGCTGGAGGCCTTCTCCAGCGACGCGGTGACCTGCTTGAGCAGGTCGGATGCATTGATGTCCACGACGGACTCCTCTTAGTTTCGCGTTGCTGCCGATTCAAAGCGTGCAAGCACGCCCAGTAGCTCGGCGGTGGATGCGGCCACTCGGGCCTGCTCGGCAGCGCTCGGCGTGCCATCGGGGGCAGCGCTCGGCGTGCCCTTGATTTCGGTGAGGAGGCGGCGCCGCTCGCTGCGCGGCATGCCCGAGCGGGCAAGCGCCACATCGAGCGCGCGCGCGGCGTTGGTTGCGCCACCGCCCTCCTTTTGGGTGATTTCGTCGGCCGGCAACAGGGCATCGGCAAATCCCTGCTCGATTGCGTCTGATCCGCCGATCCACGTCTCGGCGTCCATGAGCTTGGCAACCGCCTTCGCATCCAGGCCGCTGCGCGCGCAGTAGATGTCGGCCATCGCCCGATCGAACGGCTCGATCGTGTCGGCGGCCGCCCGCAAGTCCGCCTTGTTGCCGATGGCCAGGACCCAGCAGTTGTGGATCATGAGGAATGCCGAGCGCCCGATTCGCACCTGGTCGCCCGCCATCGCGATGAGCGAGGCGGCCGATGCGGCCACGCCGAGCACGTTCACCGTGACCTCGCCCTCGTACTCGCGAAAGAGGTTATAGATCGCCAGGCCCTCGAACATGTCGCCGCCGGGCGAGTTGATGTTCACCGTGACATCGCCCCCGCCAATCGAACGCAGCGCCGCCGCGATGCGCTTGGCGGTCACGCCCTCACCGGTCCAGGGATCGAAGCCGATCGGATCAAAGACGCTGATCGACGCGTCGTCCCTTGCGGCGGCCGCAATCGCCGGGTTCCACCGCGCGAGCGCCGATTGCGGCGCATCGAACGTGATGCCCGGGCACGGCTGCGCCGCCGGCGGCACCGGCAGTCTTCGTTTTCCCATCGATTCGGCTCCTACGTGGTCTCTTGCGCCACCGGCAGCGCCGACAGCCAGGCCTTCATTGCACCGCGCGCAACATCTGCCTGCGGCGCCTGGCCGAGCTGCTCGAGCGGCGTCAGGTTCGTCTGCACCGTGTAGACATCGCCACCGGGGATCGGTGGCAGGTTCTCCAGCGAGCGCACCTCATCGCGGCTCATCCAGCCGTTTTGCAGCGCCGTGTTGTAGTACGCGGCGCGACCGGCACTATCGGCGCGCAACAGGCCCTCGACTGCGAACTCCGCGTACACCGTGCCCCACTCGTTGCGCGGCACAAGGCAGCGGATGATCTCCTGCTCGATGTTGTCGAGGATCGGGCGCAGGCAGCTCGTGAGAAAGTGCAGGTTTTGCGCCTCAACGCTTGCCGCCCAGCTCGAGGCCTTGTCCATGTGCCCGATCATGAAGGGAGGAACGCCGAACCAGCGCGCGATCTCCTCCACGTTGAAGGCGCGCGTGCCAAGCAACTGCGCCGCCTCCGGGTTCATCGTGATGCCTTGGTACTTCATGCCCGCCTCGAGCACCATGAGCTTGCCGGCGTTCGTGGACTGGCTGAATTTCGCAAGGCTCTCGCGGATCTGCTCGCGCTGCTCGGGCTTCAAGAACCCCGTCTCGGTCGTGAGCACGCCGCTCGCCTGCATGCCCTGGGAAAATATCCGCGCCGCCGCCTCGTTGGCCGCCGTGGCGGCGCCGATGATCTCGCGCCCGGCGGCGATCGGCTGCAGCCCGCAGATGCCATCCAGGCCAAAGCCGCGGATGTGCATCACGTCGTCGTCCTTGAGGACCCGCTTGCCACCGCGCCCGTCCAGCACCTCGTAGACGAGCCGGTCATCGTCGCCACGGCGCACCGTCACGTCCTGCGGCACGAGCGGGTGCAAGGCTGCGACCCGCCCGCCTGCAACGCGCTTTTTCTCGATGAAGGCGTTGCCGCGCAACATGATGCTCGCAACGATGAACAAGAGCAGGCGCCCCGGCGTCATCTCGCGGTTCGGCGCCACGCACAGCAGCCCGAAAAGCGCGTGGTCGGCGGCCACATCGCGCCCGCCGCCTGCGCGCTTGCGGTAGACGCGAAGCGGCAGCGTGGAGACCGTCTCCGAGACCAGGCGCACGCACGCCCAGACGGTGGAGAGCTGCAGCGCCGCGTCCACGCTCACCACGCGCCCGGTGGCCGTGGCCGTGCCGAAATACTCCGACCAGAACTCGCCGTTTCGCAAGGTGAGCGGCACGCCCAGCCAGTTCAGGAGGGCCGCTTTCACGCGTCCGATCGGCTTTGCCTGCTTGTCCATTCAGATGCCCACCATGATCGGGTTGGAAAAGAAGCCGGCGGCGTCGCCATCGTCGGGATCGCCGCTGGCCGCTGCTGCCAGGCCCATGGCCATCAGCAGCGCCGACATGTCATCGATCTTGTCGGCGCTGCGCTTCTTGTCGGGTGCCATGTTCAGGTTCGCGTCGCGCCTGGCGACCAGATTGGAGGCGCACCAGCCGAGTACCGGGTCGCCGCCATGGGCAAGATTGCCGGCCATGTAGGCACGCTCGAGCACTTGCATGGCAGGGTGATAGCTCTTCGTGCCCTGGATGAATTCCAGCAGGGGCACTTCCTGGTCGACGAGCCGCGAGACAAGCTCCGAGGCGTTCCAGCGGTCGTAGCCGAATGCCTGCATGTCGAAGCGCTCGCACGCCTCGAGCACCGCCCCCTCGATCGCCGCATAGTCCGTGACCTCGCCCTCGGTTTGCTCGAGCAGCCCGGCGGCAACCCAGCCCGCATACGGCACCGTGCCGCGCTCGGTGCGCTGCGCAACCGCCCGGCTCGGAACCCACCTGCGGCCCCAGGTCAGCCACTTCTCGCCGACCTTCCACACGAGCCGCATGGCCGTCAGGTCGCTCGTGCTGGCCAGGTCCAGCCCGCCCCAGCACGGCACGTCGCGCAGCGCCTGCAGATCGACGGCGCCGTCGCACGCCTTCCACTTGGGCAGCAGGATGAAGCCGTTGGCCGCCGAGGCCGGGCGATTGAGCCGCTTGATCTGGAATTCGGCGAGCTTCGATGGCATCGCCCTGGCTTCGACCGCCTCCTTTCGGATCGCGGCCCCCAGGTGCGGGTTGGAGTCGATGAGCGGATTCGCCTTTGCCCAGGCCGCCTCGTCGAAGTCCGCGTCCTCCTCGTCCACGGCGAAGAAGACTGCGAGGAAGTGATCAACCGTCTCGCCGAACACGCCCTCCAGGAGTTGCCTGGCGAACTGCCGGATCTCGCCCCACGGACCCGGGTTCGTGTAGCCCTCGGTCGTCGTATACAGCCACAGCGGGTTGGCCCGGGCGCCCGCCGCCGAGGTGAGCACGTTGAGCAGATCCGCCGTCTTGTGCGCGTGGATCTCGTCGAGCGCCACGTGCGACGGGTTCAGCCCGTCCTGCGTGCTTGCCTTGGCGTTGATCGGCCTGAAGCTCGCGCCAATCTCGGCCCTCACGATCGACTTCGCGTACGTCTCCAGACCGAACGCCTCTCGCAGGTCGGGCGTCTTGTCGACCATCCGCTTGGCCGGGTCCCACACCTTCCTGGATTGGTCGAACGTGGTCGCGGCGCTGATCAGCTGGGCCCCTTCCTCGTTCTCGCAGCACTGGCAATACAACATGACCGCCGCGGCAAGCGTCGACTTCGCGTTTTTCCTCGCCACGGCGAAGAGCGCCGACGTAAAGCGCCGGGTGCCGTCGGGCTTGCGAAACCCGAACAGGTTCACCAGGAAGAACACGTGCGAGGGATGCAGGACTATTTCCGGCGTCTCCCACTTGCCCTCGACGTGAGGCAGCTTCTCGATGAAGTCGCACACGTCGGTCGCATGCCACTCGTCGAACCGGAACGGGGCGCCCTTCTTCCTTGCCCGCTTCAGGTCCTCGCGAAACCGCGCGGCACCCAGCCGCAATAACCGCCCGAATCGCTTGCCGCGCTTGTCGGCTACCGCGGCCTTCGCGTACTCGGTCGCGATCGCAACGTAATCACGCCCCGCCACGCTTTCCGTTCGCGGCGAACTTGTTGCCCTTAAGCGCTTCTGGCCCGGCCGTCACCCGGCGGCGAGAGGCGTTTGTCATTCCGAACTCCGAGAACAGTGCCTTGAGCGCCATGTCCTCGGCCGCCGTTACATCCATGCCCGCCTTTTGCTTGGCGCAGTGGCGCTGCCAGGCGTAGCAAAGCTGCTGCAGCGCATACAGGTCCACCGTCTGCAGCACTCGCGCCGCCACCAGCTGCGGGCCGATGTCGCTCCACATCGCTGCGCCGTCCATATTCAGGTGCTGTGGCGCCGGCGGGAACTCCGTGACCTGCTCGAACTGTGGCGCATCGGGCGTCTCGCGGTCAGGTCGGTCCGTGCCGGCGATGACTTTGAGGGCCGGCGCCTTGGGCTTCCGTCCTCTCATTTTAGGATCCCATTTATGACGGTGCGAAAATTCGACTGGGCGCGCGGTCTAGGTCCGGTATCGCCCGAACTTTTCACCCGCCCCCTGGGTCAAAGCCGCGCGTGATTTAACGCACGCTTTTCACCAGATGACGCGGCCCTCGGCATCGAATTCCTTTCTCACACGTCCGGACTTCTCGGCCATCTGCTTGTCCGAGTCATGGTGCGGTGCGCAAAGCGACTGCCAGTTATCGGTGTTCCAGAAGAGCGCCGGGTCGCCACGGTGCGGAATGATGTGATCGACCACCGTCGCCTCGGTCACCCTGCCGATCGCCTGGCACATGACGCATAGCGGGTAGAGCCGCAGATGCGCCTTGCGCTCCTGCTGCCATCGGTAGCCGTAGCCGCGGCGCGTACTGTTGCTGCGCGGCGCAACCTCATGGCGCTTCGTAAGCGCCACGAGAGGCTTGTGCGTGGGCAGTCGTGAGGACATAGCGAAATAGCGCACTACAAACAGGGCGCATGGTGGTTACAATAACCACCATGAACAGCGCAGACGTCATCAGCCGACTTCAGTCCGAGGGTTGGGAGCTGGTGAGGGTCAAGGGCTCGCATCACCAGCTTCGCAAGCCGGGCCGCCCGGGGCTGGTCACCGTTGCGCACCCGAGGAAGGACATCCCGCTGGCGACCTTGCGCAGCATCTACAGACAGGCCGGATGGCCGTGGAGGACATGAATCGTGCGTTTCCCTATCGCGCTACATACGGACGACGGGATCAGCTACGGCGTGACCGTCCCTGACCTGCCCGGGTGCTTCTCAGCAGGCGACACGCTCGACGAAGCGATCGAGATGGCCAAGGAAGCAATCGATGCGCACGTGGAGCTCCTGATCGAGGGCGGCGAAGGCATTCCCGAAAGGCAGCCGATCGCGTTGCATCAATCCAGCCCCGAGTACGAAGGAGCGGTATGGGCATTGGTCGACGTGCCGGTCGAGCGCTATCTCGGCCCCGCAGAGAAGATCAACATCACCGTGCCGGCGCTCGTGCTCTGTCGCATCGACGAGTACGCCAAGCGTCACGGAGAGTCGCGCTCGGGCTTCCTGACCCGCGCGGCGCTCGATGCGATGCGAGGGAGGTAAAGCGCTATGAGCAAGCGACCAAACGCTGAGAAGGTCGACCGGGACAACCGGGAGTGGACCGACGAGGACTTCGCCCAGGCCGTGCCGTTTGAAGCGCTGCCCGAGTCGTTGCGAGCGAAGCTGTCGGTGCGTGGCCCTCAGAAGGCTCCCACGAAAGAGCGGATCACGATCCGCCTGTCGCACGATGTCGTAGAGCGTTTCCGGGCTACCGGCGAGGGTTGGCAAACGCGGGGCGATGCGGCACTTAAGGAATGGTTGAGCACTCGCCCGTAAACGCAGAAACCCGACCGCGACGGCCAGCGCCGAGTCATCAGCCTGCGCAAGGCCAATCTCAGGGAGATCAACCGCTATGCCAACCCTTAAGCCCGGCACCATCATGCCGACACCAGAAGAAGACGCTGCCATCACTGCGGCGGCGCTTGACGACCCCGACTCGCAGCCACTCACTGATGAGGATTTCAAAGGGATGCGCCGCATTGGTCGGCCTCCCATCGCCAGCCCGAAGAAGATGGTTACGCTTCGGCTCGACCAGGACTTGCTCGCTGCCCTGCAGGCAACCGGGCCCGGCTGGCAGAGCAGGGTGAATGCGATGCTCCGTGATGCGGTGATGCGGTGAGAAGTCCGGCTTCGGACGGGAGGTAAAGCGCTACTTCGTCACGCTCGGCGCGAACAGTGATTGCATACTGTGTTAGCTGTCCGCTAAGCTAGACGCATGTACCGGATCGAATACTTGAAGCGTGCCGACAAGGCGCTCTCAAAGATGCCGCGCAATGTTCGGGCGTTGGTTGTAGCGAAGATCGATGAGCTGGCGCGCGATCCCTTCGCGCCGAACAACAACGTGCGCAAGCTCGTAGGCACTGCCGCGTTTCGGCTTCGGGTACAGGACTGGCGCGTGATCTACCGCGTGCTGGATGACCGACTGGTGTTGCTGGTCGTTAGGATCGGCCCACGTGGCGAGGTGTACGAATGAACAAAGTCGAGATCATCGAAAGGGACGGTAAGTCCTTCGCCGTGGTTCCGTTCGAGTTGTGGGAGCACATGCTCGATGTTGCCGAGGATGCCGCTGACATCGCCGCCATCGAGGAGTTCGACCGCGAGGACGACGGCTTTCGCATTCCGCATTCGGTCATCGTTGCCAAGTGCAACGGCCAGCACCCGGTGCGCGCCTGGCGCGAGCATCGAAAGCTGACCCAGGACAGCCTGGCTCGAGCGGCCAAGATCAGCACGGCGTTCCTCAGCCAGATCGAAGGCGGCAAGCGAACGGGCTCAGTCGAGACGCTGCGTGCGATCGCCAAGGCGCTCGATGTGCCGATGGATGTGCTGACTATCGAGTACGAATAAACGCAAAAACCCGACGGCATCACTGCTCATCGGGCTGGCTTGCCAATGCTGCGGGCGCAACTGTGGCAGGCGCATTGTCCCACATTGCGGCACGCTTTTGCGAAACCTTCCATCGATACAAGGTCGCACCGCCCGATCTGGTCGGCTTGTACTGCACGACGTGAACCTCGATTAACGCCTGCAACGCACGGCGCACACCCTTGCGAATGCGCTCGCGTTCCTGCTTGCCCGTGTGCCGGGCGCGGCTCACATGTCGCACGATCTCGTGCATTCGCCACTCGCGCCCGGGCAACGCGGCAAGAAGGTCGATCACTTCGCGTGCATAACGGTATCGCACCACGCGCGCTCTCAGGCCGCTTTGCCGAGGTTATCGAACTCCCGTTCGACCTGGCGCGCAGCCCCCGCCAGCGCCTCCTCGTACATGCTCAGGCTGATGCGCAACCTGCGAGCAGCGCCGGCACGCCCGTAGTGGAACCGACCCGAGACGAAGCGGCGCGGATACTCGGCAGCCAGCACGAAGCGCTCGCGCTCGGTAAGGCGCGTGCGGTAGACGCGCTCCACGACGCAGGCGCGATCGTGATGCGGGCGAAGACGCGGCTGCTGCGGCTCGTCGCCCAGGTTCGAGGGCGAGAGAAAAGCGCCCTCCGCGCTTGCGGCGCGCGCCTTGGGCAGCGGATGCGGCAGCTCGCCGGTCCACGACCAGATGCTCCAGTTCACGAGTTCGGCATGCAGCCAGGGCGCCATCACGGGTACACCCGCTGCCTGATCTCGATGCGAACCTCGAACACGTAGTGGCCCACCTCATCGAGACGGTCCAGGCGGTGGCGCTCGATCGATGCGCCGATCTCGCCCGGGTACGCATTCAAGGCCGACTCCAACTCGCTTGCAGCGCGCGCGACGCGCTCGGCGGCCTGCTTGGTGTCTTGGGTCAATGTCGCCTCCTGTGCTCGTTCGCTGTCCGCTGCGCAGGCCTGGTCGGTACGCAGCCTGGTTGCCGATGGCTCGTGGGTGAGCAGGTCGTGGACCGGCGTGAAGTGCGCCACGATCCGGCGCCAACGCTGCTTGAGCCATGCCTTCATCGTTCACGCTCCGTAGCTACTTTTTGCCTGCTCGCTGCCGGCCCAAGGAGCTGGTCTCCATCCGGTACGGCGCGGACGTGCTGGCGGCGTTTCGTTCCGGCGGCCCCGGATGGCAAACGCGCATGAACGAGGCTCTGCGCGAGCGGCTCGAGACCCATTCGCCGGGCATGGCAACCGCCGTCGACCCGCCAGCCATCGACGACGTAGCCTGCGCACAGCCAGGGGTCGGCATGAACACTCACGGCAGCGCCGCCTCCAGCTCGAGCGCCTCCTGCAAAGCGGGCGCGAAAGATGCGATCGTCACGAGCACGCCCGGCGATTCGACGTAGCGCTTGCGCTTGCACACGTCGACGACCTGGACGTCGTCCTTCCAGGCGACGCCGTTCAGCCCATCGAAAATCGATTTCTCGACGTTGTCGATGTCCGGTTTCGTCGTCGGATGGATCTCGCCGGCGAGCGCTGCGCGGCGCTTCTTCGCGGACCAGCTCGCCGGCACCTGGCAGCGGATGTCCAGCGTGACCGTGACCGCGCCATCGAGCATCGAGCGGCCGGCCATCGCACCGTGCGCGGCAAACGCGACCAGGCTCTCGTAGGCCACCGTCTTTTGCGGCGAGTAGAGCCGCACCCCGGCGCCGAAGCGCGACGCCTTGGCCCGGCCTTTGCCGATCGGCTTGCCCGGAACGAGAAACGAGATCGCCTGCCCGCTCACTGCTGCGCCTCCCAGGGCCTGCCCAGGCAGCGCTCCCAGGCCAGCACGCAAGCGTTCGGACGCTGGGCCTTCGGGTGCGCGCAGATCGGCACCGCGTAGGAGCTCCGGTCCTGGTGCAGGCAGGTGGCGCAGCGCGCTGCGTTGCTCATGCCAAGACCTCCTCGAGCACGCCTTTGCGTCCGGCAACGTCCTGGTCGTGCACGCCCTCCTCGCTGGCGAGCGCACCGAGCGCGCGGATCGCCGCCCTCGGTGCGGCCGATCGGCAGTCGGCGCCGCCGTTGGCGCGGTGCGCGGCGAGGATCTCGCGCAAGCGGTGATCACCGGCGGCTCCCCGCACGAGCAGCAACACGGCCTGCGCCGACTTGGGCCTGCGCGCCCACAGCAGCGGATCGTGGCGCGCCGCGTGGTTTGCCGCACCCACCATGGCGTCGACCTTGGCGACGTTTGCGCGTGCCCGCTCGGGCGTCGTCGCCGCGCCCGCGTCGTGCCCGATTCCGAGCTGCCCGGGCGTTGTCGCGAGCTCGCGCGCCAGTGACGCCTGGCGGCACAGCTCGACGAACTCCGGCAGCGTCGGCGGCCAGCACCGCCACCGTCCTCGAGGCCCCGCAGCGCCGCCCCGATCGTTGCGGCCTGGTAGCGCCCGAGCGCCTGGCGCCAGGTTGCCTTCACGCGCCCGATGTCGGCGTCGGCCCACATCGCGGCGAGCTTTTGCGAGCCGTACATCGCGCTGAACCGGGCGAACAGGTGCTCAACCCACTCGGTGGGTAGCGCGCTCGACTGCCTCGACATCGATGACCTCTGCGGTGTGTTGCGGTTTGCGCCCGGTGAGCGCGGCGATGACTGCTGCGTTGCGGCCCTCTCGCATCGGCGGGCCACGGTTGCGCTGCGCGCGCACCGGCTCGGCGTGCTCGGTGCGAACGAAGTTGCGCCACACCGCCGGCCAGTCGGCGCGCACGCCCTTGCTGCCCGCCAGGCTCGCCCAGTAGTCGCGGAATTTCTCGCCAAGCGCCTCGGCGTCCAGCTCCGGGCGCTTTTGCCTGCACCAGCCAAGCTCATCGCTCGTCGGAAAACCAGCGGGGAGGCGCGAGCCGTCAGGCGAGCGGGCCGGTCCGGCCTCGGCCTGGTCGGTCGGCGCCTCGCGCGCGACGGTGGTGGAGGTAGGACTCTCTCCCTCTCTGGAATCCGGAATCAGTAAGGGGGAATCAGGAATCAGGAATCCGGAATCAGCCGGGCCGGTTCCATGCTCGCCCGGTGCAGGGTCTGCCGATGCCTGTACGGGGCGCGCGATGGCATCGGGGAGGGCTGCACTGGCAGGCTGTTTCGTCGCGTCGTTGCCCGGTGCAGGGATCGACGACTGCGGCTCCCTCACATGCGGGTTCTGGTGCTTGGTGAACTTGAGGATCTGGATGAACCGCTGCCCGCTGCTTGTGTAGCGCAGGATGAATCCGCGCGCAGCGAGCTGCGACAACAGCGAGTCGACATCGCAGTCGTCATACGGAAGCGCCTCGGCCTTGATGCGCTTGGGCCGATCCTCGATCCGCCCAGCCCGGTCGGCGATCGTCCAAAGCGCGATGAACAGGAGTCGGCCGAGCGGCGCGATCTCCGACAGCTCGTCGTTTGTGAAGAAGCCTGGTTTGATGTTGCGGGCGCGCGCCATCCGTCTAGTCCCTGCCGAGATACATCAGTGAGGAAGGCGTTACGCGCTCCTCGGGGGCATCACCCCACGGGAACTCCTTGATGCGCAACGCGTCCGACATGCCGGCGTTGGACTTGTAGTAGATCCGGCAGCCCGCGGCGCGCGCCGCGGTGTGCAGCCTCACCATCCAGTCCAGCGGCGGCACCCATTCCGGCGTCTGAGAGCTGCGCGAGGAGCCGCCGATGACGACCCAGTCGAAGAGATCGAGGCGGGAGAACTCGAGCGGCTGCAGCATCGGCTCGAGAGAGAGCCACTTCACCTCGCATTCGATACGCGAAAACGCCGCCTCGGCCGCCTTCACGCGTGCCTGCAGATCCACGGTCGTTCCCATCCAGGCGTTGCGCGGGATCTTGAACTCCGCCATGCGCTTGGGGAATTTCGTGAGGAAGAGGAAATTCCACTGCGGGTTATCGCGCACCTGGTCGAGCACCGCCTCGATCCATTCGTCTGGCACCCAGCGCCCGAAAAGGTCCGCCATCGAGCAGGTGAAGACGTTGCGGTAGCTGATATCGCCCTCGGCCGCCGCGGGCACCTTCGTGTGCTCCGGAGCGCTCAGGCGAGCGGGCAGGATCGACGGCTCGAAGCCCTGCGGGTAGAACCGATTGGCGATGTCGCGGGCGTAGCAGTAGCTGCAATCGTGGCGGCAGCCGGTGATCGGGTTCCAGGACCAGCGCGCCCACTCGATCGAGTCGCTATCCTGCTTGTTGAAGGTCTTGTCTCCGGGCACGGCCAGCACGGCATGACGCTGCTCATCGGTAAGAACCTTCCACTCCTCAAGCGTGGTCCAGTCCTTCTCGCGCGGCGCAGGCGTTGCCTTGATCGGGCGAACGCCTTCGCGAATATCCTTGGCTACCTCGACGGCGTGCCGCGGCCCGGATGCGACGACGTCGTCCTGCTCGTCCGCAGGCAACTGCGTGATGGCGCTGGCAGCGTGGATCGATATCCCACCGCGCCTTGCCGCCTCGGCCAGCGGCGGCGCCGCGGTATCGAGGATCCTCTCGACCTTCCTGAGCGTGTCGTGACTGACGCCTGCGCTCTCGGCGAGCACCCGGCGGGTTTCAACAGGAGTGGATATCGCCGCAGAATTCTGCCTCGATTTCGACGGCCTTCCGACGTTCGCCTCGTAGCTAGCCCTCGCCCTCGCCTCACTCGCCCTCGCCTCAACGATCGGCCTCATGCGCAGGGCAAGCTCGGCGCGCTGGAAGTCGGTCAGGTTTCGCCGGCCCAGCTGGTTACGCAGGATCCACAGCAGCGCGTCCTCGCGCGATTCGATGCCGGTGACATTCACCGTTTTGAAAGGGATGTTCAGCCGCGTGCAGATCTCGTAGCGGTTGTGCCCGTCGAGCAGCAGGTAAGGCCACTGTCCAAAGACGTACTGCGGCAACGGCCACAAGACGAGCGCATCGCGGCACCCTTCGGCCACCAGGTTCGCTTCGAGCTGCGCGCGCTCCTCCGACGAGAGCGGCGGAATGAGCGCCTGGAATTCCGGGTCGATCTTCAGGGCGTCGTCATCGATCACAAGCGCTTGGATATCCGTGATCGCATTCACTCGCTCTTCTCCTCGATCTCGCAGTGGCATTGGTGGCAGACAGGCATCAGCGCGCTGGGCGGATCAAACAGGCCCCAGCGGCAATAGGTATCGGGAGCAGGCATCCAGTGGTGCACCTCAGTCGCGGGTCCGGAGCACCTTTCGCATCGCCCTTTCGTTCGATCCATCGCCGTCGCGCGCGCGGCGCGAAACACCGGGTGCCGCAGGTATTCGCGATAGGAGCGGTGATGCTCGAAGTGAAGCGGCTTGTTTCGCATAGATCAGAATCCAAACGCCAATTGCGGAGCCGGCTCGTTGCGCTCCCGGCGTTCTATCCTGTCCAGGATCAGTTGGCCCTTGTCGGATTCCATGTGATGAATACCGAGCGCCTGGTGATCGCCAGCCCTTAGATTCCGCCCGATCACGATCACGAAATGATCGCCGCCGCCCGGGTTCCTGATATTCGAAATGAGCCAGTGACGTCGGCTGAATATCTCGCCGAACAGATCGAAAGAAGGCCACAGCTTCGTCGCCCACGCGCCGAGCCCGGCAAACTTGTGAGGGCGGCCCATCCAGTAGACGCGTAGATTCAGATTCATGACGAGATCGAATCGCGGATGAACCCTGCAAAACTTGATTAGCGAAGGAATCGGAACCGTCTTCTCACAAAGGAACCCGTTAGGGTCGAGAAGAAGCGAGCCAACCGCCATTTCAGGGTTCTTCTCACTCGCACGAATGAGCTGCGAAACGACCGGGAGCACTTCGTTGTTATCCCAGTTGATGCAATAGGCGCCGCTCTCCAGGACGGTCGGATGCATGGCGAGCTTCTCGATCGCCGTCCCGCTCTTGTCGCATAGAAAGGTATGTATCCGCCCGGGCCGGGCGACCTTGGCCGCTTCGTTCAGAAAGACGAGCGGGCTGCCTTCGCACCTGGCGTTGTCATTCCATCCGCTTCCGCAGTTCAGATCCACGTGGTAGTACGGATAGCGTCGCACGCTCGGCGCATTGGCGAGATTCAGCGACACGCTGAGCGCCGCTCCGAATCCGCGCTCCTTGAACTCCGTACCTCGCCCCTGTCCTTGACCGGAATCCAGATTCACCACCCCACCCCGCAAGCCCGGTTGATCGCAATGCGCGCGCGCTCGGCCTCATCTGGTGTCGGCGCCGGAAAGTCCCGCTCGAACTCAACCACCAGCCGATCGCGCAGCCGCCAGTCCGGCGCATCCGCACTCGCGGCGCCCAGGTGCGCTACGAGCGCCAGGAACGCATCGAGGCGATCGAGCAACGGAGCCGGCCGATGGCGCTGCGGCGCACGCACGGGCATGCCCTACTCGAACCGCCGGACGGCGACTGCACTCCCACCGGCGCCAGCGAAAAGGTCAATCACGTTCATGCCGCCGCCTCCGCCCGATCCAGCCGCCGACCCACATCCAGCAGCCCCGCGGTGATCTGGTCGGTGCGCAGGTACGGCAGCTCCCAGTCGCAGGCGGCAACCGCGGCGCGCAGCGTCACCAGCTCCGGGCCGGTGCAGCGCCACTTGCCTGTGCGCGCATGCCGATCGAACACGGACTCGAGCGCCTTCTCGCCGGCTGCGATGTCATCCTCGGCGCCGCGGCCCGCGCAGACCTTGCGCATGTAGCTGAGCGTGGCCGCCAGCTGGTGCCAGGCATCGCGCAGAAGCTCCGGATCGTCGCCACTGGCGAGCTCCGTGAGCATCGCGTAGACCGGCGTCATCAGGTCGCGGCGCATCTTCTCGAGCACCGGGCGGCCGATGGCTTTGGGGCGGTACTGCTTGCGCGGGCGGGCGGAGCGGGCCATCAGGTCTTGGTCTCACGCAGCCTGTTGGCGCTGGGCGCAATACCGCTCGATCTCGTCGGCGTGCTGATAGCAGCCGGCGCCCATGGCGCGCAACTCGGCGGCCTTTGCTTCGAGCTGGACATCACCGGAGGTGCAACGGCAGGGGTGTTACGCATCTGTGATATCTCCCCCGGGCGCCCCGTCGGCTCCCTCGCGCCCCCGGAAAAGCCTCGCGATCATCTGGTGCTCGTTCCACTTGTTCAGGTACCAGGCATGCACGATTTCGCGGATGAGCTCGGATTTATCCTTCCCGGAGGACCTCGAACAGGCATCCAGCATCTGATCGCTCACCGCCGTGATCTTCGCCCGCACATCGCGCAGCTCGTAGTCGACGAGAGCCATGGGTCAGGAATCCATCCTCGTGCCAGAAAAGTAATGGCGCAGCTTGTCCAAGGTCTTCCCGCGAGGGTTCAGGGTCACGCCATAGCGGATCTTCTCAAGGGTCGGAACCGGGATCCCGACGGCCTCGCTCAGCTGCCTGAGACGGGGCTCATTCAGGGCGCGCACGCGCTCGATCGTCTGTTCGGTCGTCTCAAACATGGCTAAACCTACCGCATGTGGTGTCACATGTCCATCCCAATCGGTACGCCTTCCGGGCTACCGTTTACGGATGGCGCGAGAAAACCTGAAACGCTTGTTATGGGAGAGCACGCTCCGGCTGATGGAGTGGCGCTACGGCGAGGAAAACCTGTCACGGCTGGCCCGCGATTGCCAGTTCGGGCCCGGGACTCCCAGCCGCATCAAGGACCAGAAAACCGAGGTGCGGTTGTCCACGATCGAAACCCTCGCGAACAGATTCGGGTTCGAAGCGTGGCAGCTGCTCGTGGCTGGATTCGATCCGCAGGATCCGCCGCGGTTGGCGAGCAGCAAGTTGCCCAGCGACGAGGAGGAATTGCTGAGGTTGTATCGCGCCCTGGATCGAGATACGCAGCCTGCGCTGCTGAATCGCGCCGTATCGCTTCAGGAGGCGGTGGTCAAGTCGAGAGTGCCTCGAAAAAGCAAGGTGGCCTGAACAGTCCGCGAAAATCTATCGGTTTCCCAATGAAAGAAGTACCGACACCACATACACACACAGCAAGAAGCGAGCCAATGCCGCGTGATCTTCCTTCCAGCAAAGCCTCGGCGTAACGTCCCCACTCCCCCCGCTTAAAAACCGGGAAACTGTTTCGTTTGTGTAACACCAGCCCGCCTACATGGCGGGCTTCTTGTTGCCCTCAAATACGCTATGCACCGCTTTTGGTTGCGTTAGCCATCCGTATACGGTAGGCTCCTTTCGTCCACGCGAGGAAGCCTCCATGCCCACCGAACCGATCTTCAATGCCACCGAAGGCTACGGCGCATTGCGCTCGACGTGGGCCTCGTCGTCGGACACCGCCAGCTTCCGGATCTCGGTGCAGTCGTGGACACACCGTGTATCGGTAGGCGTGAGCACTGACGGGATGGTCGCGAACTTCGATGTGTCGCCCGCCGTCGCCCGGGCCCTGGCCGCCGAACTCCTCGCCGCCGCCGATGCGTCGGACATCCCAGAGTTCGACGACGCGGTTGAGTGAACGCGATGTCGAGCGCCGCGCCGATGCCTGGACCGAAACCCTGCAGATCGCCGAGGAGCGCCGCGAGGAGCTCGCGCAAGCAATCGAGCGCGAAGCGCTGCGCCTGGCCGGCGAGATCGTGCGCAACGGTCAGGAACTCGGGCGCTGGATCGGGCGCGGCGATCTGCTGCCCCACGAATTCACCTTCCGCCACCCGACGCTGGAGCGCGACGTGACGCTCGAGCAGGAGTTCGTGCGCCTTGTGGCCGCCCACCGCGGCCCGGTGCAGGACGCCATCATCGCCGCGCTTGCCGAAAGGCCTGACGTGCGTGAAGTCGCCCGGGCGAGGGTGCTCGATGAAAGCCCTGAGGGAGATCCCCACTGATGCGCTCTTTCGTCAAGACCGTGCGCGGCGCGCCAGGCGGCTACGTGCGCCCCGAGCCGGCGCTGCTGCGTGCCGCCCGTCCGGCAGATCCGGGCCGCGCGCGCGAAGCAGCGCATGCGCTGGTGCTCCTCGCGCTGATGCTCGTGATCGTCGTCACGGTCACCGCCGCCGCGGTCGCGCTCATGGACTGGGCCGAGGGCCGCGCCCAGGAGGTGCCGGCGGCGCTGGCGAGAGTCATCGACCATTTTGGAGGATCGCGGTGAGCAAGGTGATGATCGGAAAGCACGACATGCCGCCTCGCAGCTTTCCGGGGCAGCGCACCGGCTCGGGCGTCTACAGCCAGGCGCTGCCGCCGATCGCCGGCGACGAGGAACTGCTGCAGGGCGCGCTCCTGGGCCTACCCCGGCGCCGTGGCGCGCAGCGCATCCTGGCGGTGGTGCTGAGCCTCGTCGTGGGCCTGCTCGTGATGGCGCTCGCATGAGCGAGTTCGCGCCCGGCGTCCACGACGGCATGTCTGCCGAGGAGTATCACGCCTCGGCGGCGCTGAGCTCCTCGGGCGTGAAGAAGCTCGCGCGCTCGCCTGCGCACTACATCGTCGAGCGCACCGCAGCGAAACCGCCCACCGACGCGATGCGGATCGGCACGGCCGTGCATACGCTCGTGCTCGAGCCGGATCGGGCCGGCGAGATTGTCGCGCTCCCGGAGTTCAACCTGAAAACGAAGGCCGGACGCGCCGAGCTCGTCTCGTGGGCCGAGGTTCATGAGGGCTGCCAGGCGTTCGAGGCGCCCACCTTCGAGCGCATCCAGGCGGCCGCCGCCGCAGTGCGCCGCCATCCGGGAGCCGCGCGCCTGCTGTGCGACGGCGTGGCCGAACGCTCCATCTTCTGGCGCGACGCCAAGGAGGGTATCGAGTGCAGGGCGCGCTTCGACTGGCATCGCAAGGACGGCGGCATCGTGGACCTGAAGACCACGCGTGACGCTTCGGCCGATGCGTTCAGCCGCTCGATTGCCGCCTTCGGATATCACGTGTGGCTCGGCGCCGAGCACGTTTTCGGTGAGTCGCCCGCCTTCTGGGCGTTCGTCGCCGCCGAAGTCGAGCCGCCATTCGGCGTTGCCTGCTACGTGCTGGATGCGGCGAGCCTGCGCGCCGGTATCAACCATTGCGGCCGCGCCTACCGCCTGTTTCGAGAGTGCGTCGAGTCCGGCATCTGGCCCGGCTACTCGGATCTCATCGAACGCATCAGCGTGCCCCGGTGGGCACTCACCATTGGAGAATACGCGTGAGCGCAGCAGTAACCGAAACGCAGCCGCCGAAAACGAACCTCCTAGCGAAGTTCGCCAGCAGGTACGACATCGAGCCGGCGCGGATGCTCGAAACGCTCAAGGGCACCGCATTCAAGAATCCGAAGGAAGGGCCGCCGGTCACCAACGAGCAGCTTGTCGCGCTCATCATCGTGGCCAACCAGTACGGCCTGAACCCGTTCACGCGCGAGATCTTCGCGTTCCCGGACAAGCAAAACGGCATCGTGCCGGTGGTGGGCATCGACGGCTGGTCGCGCATCATCAATTCGCACGCGATGTTCGACGGCGTCGAGTTCATCGACGGCCCGGCCGATCGCGCCGGAGTCCTCGAGTGGATCGAGTGCGTGATCTACCGCAAGGACCGCGAGCGCCCGACGCGGGTTCGCGAGTACCTGGCCGAATGCAAGCGCGGCACCGCGCCGTGGCAGAGCCACCCGCGCAGGATGCTGCGCCACAAGGCAATGATCCAGTGCGGGCGCCTGGCGTTCGGCTACACCGGCATCTACGACCAGGACGAGGCTGAGCGGATCGTCCAGGCCGAAGCGCACGTCGGATCCAACGACGCGATCGGTGCGCTGAACGCGAGCATCAAGCCGGCGCTCGGGCAGCGCACCGACGTGGTCGATGCCGAACCGACCGACAACGGCGAGAAGCCGCAAGGCGACGCGCCCGTCGTGACCTACGCCATGGTTCGCCAAGCGCTCGAGGCCGCCGCCAACGCCGAAGCCCTGGATGTCGTCGCCGACACCATCGGCGCCATCGCCGACGAAGGCCAGAGGGCCGAGCTCGTGCAGCTCTATCGCGAGCAGCAGGCGAGGTTCGCCCGATGACCACCGCCGCGGGCCACCTGGTAGTCGGGGTAGCGAGCAGACGTGCACGCCAGGTGAACACGTCGAGCGCGACCTGTTCGAAAAGCGGCGAAATTTATACATCTCCGGCGCAACGCCGCGCAGGGGTTGCACCCTTAACGACTCGCGATCTGCCACCAACCGCCCTCGCCACTGCTGGCGATCCTCCGGAGACTTGCTCCTTGGCCCCGACACGAATCTACGTGGTGCGCGACACGCACTCCTGCAACGAGACGCTGGTGCGCGCACCAAGCGCTGCGCAGGCGCTGCGCTACATCACCGCCGACCAGTTCGAGGTGTCGGTCGCCATCCAGTCGCAACTGGTGACGCTGCTCACCGGCGGGGCGCAGGTCGAGGAAGCAAGCAGCCAGGCACAAGTGCCCGAGGCCGCCGAGGAACACGAGGAGCAGTCGTGACCGCCAAGCGATCGGCCTACACCTTCACGTACCTCAAGCCGGACGACGTGCTGTGCGTCACCGACCTGAACGCGCCTGGCCGCTCTTCGGTGACCAACGACGTCGAGAACGTCGTCGAGGACCTGCGCCACGCCGGCTACGACCTGTCCACCGCCCGAATCGTCTACCGCGACTCCGACGGCACGTGGGACGAGATCCTCGTAAGCGACGGCCGCTTCGCCCGGTTCGGATCGCTCGGAGCCGAATCCGAGAGCGAAGCAGTGGCCATGCTCGAGCCCAAAACCGACTGATCGATCACCGGACAGCCAACGATATGCAAAACGACATCCGCAGCACCGCGCATCAGTTCCTGATCGGTGAAGTGATCGCCGCCGCCGCCCGCCACTTCCAGACGCTCGGCAAGCCGTTCAAGAACCTGCGCCAGGCCGAGCAGGAGGAAGTGCTTCGCGACATGCGCGATGACGTCGAGACGGCGACCCGAGCGGCCGTGGAGCTGATCGCAGCCGACGGTCGCCACGTGTACCGCGCGCACTGCAAGAAGGTGAACTTCGGCGAAGACGGCGTAAGCGCGACGATCGAACTCGCCAACACGCCCGAGGCGCATGACCTGGCGGACCGCGCCGGCCAAACCGTGCTGGTCATCAACGAGGACGGTCGGCGCTACCTGGGCGGCGACGACGTCATCGAGGCCGAAAAGGACGAGCCGCGGCTTTTCGACTCTTCGGCCGATCCGGCATGACACCGGGCGATCGCTTCGCCTACCTGGTGGTGCTCGAGCCGGCCAAGCCGCGCAACCACATGCCCCGCTATCGGTGCCTATGCGCCTGCGGCAAGGAGACGGTGCAGGACGAGCGCGGCCTGCAGGAGCGCGTGGTCGTTTCCTGCGGCTGCATCGGCCGGCTCGGGCGCATCGCCGCGTTAAACGCGCGCCACGTGCGGGCGGCACACGAGGCGCTGCTCGATCGTGACCACAAGGCCGCGGCCGAGGCGGCACGGCGCGAGGCGATCGGCGCGCTCTATGCGCTTGGGCGCAGCTGAAACATGACCCACATGACCCACATGGCTGACAACCAAGGGGACTTCGGCGCATACAAACCCTCCGAGGGCACGGGCTGCCGAGAGTGCAAAGGGCCCAACGTCCGTTATCGCATCTGGGAGTCGAGCTGCGGCGGCTACGAGGACTGCAACTACCGCTGCTTCGACTGCCTTGCCGAGTGGTGGGTGGACGGGATTGATTCATGACCGGCGCTGAAATGGAGGAAGGCATGGGTAGCGCTGATGCCTACCGCGCAGGCTTCGCCGATGGCGTTGCGGCCTACGCGCACATGAAAAGCGGCGTGAGCTATGTCGGTACGACCGGGCGCACGCTGAAAGAGGCAATCGCGAACGTCGAGCAGACGTGGAACTACCGGCCGCCGGAGGCTGACCACGACAAGCTGGCCGCCGATTCGCGCCGCTACCGCTGGCTGCTGCCGATCCTGATCGGAGGCGAGGGCGGCGACCAGCGCACCCTGCACATCACCGCGGCGCTCATGCGCGGCCTGGACGGAGACGCGGCGATCGATGCGGCGATGGCGGCACATACGGGAGATCCCAAATGAGCGCCGAAAAGACGGTCGAGCAACGTTTCATGAACGACGTTCGTGATCACGTGATAACCGTGTTGCGCGACGACGGCGTGGATCGCCATCTTCGATTCAAGCGCCCGAATCGCGGAGCCTACTGGTTCGACCTGCTGACATGGCCGGGGGCGCTGTGTATCGACGGCGACTGCGGCACCTACGTCTTTCGGCGTCTCGAAGACATGTTCGAGTTCTTCCGGACCGACCGGGAGCACAAGAAGGGCGACGGGCTGGCCATCAATCCGCGCTACTGGGGCGAAAAGCTCCAGGCCGTCGCGCGGCATGGCGGCTACGAGGAATTTTCAGAGGCGCGGTTTCGCGCGAACGTGAAGGACTACTTCGACAGCTGGTGCAAATCGAACGACCCCGACGAGGAGCGCAAGACGGCCTTGCGGCTGGAGATCACGGACTCGGTGCTCGCTTGCAGCGATGAAGGCGAAGACGCCGCGTTCAGCGCCGTGCGCGACTTCGAAAGCGACGACGGAACCTTCGGGTTCGTGGACTTCTACGATTACCGGTTCACCGACTACACATCCAGCTTCCTCTGGTGCTGCTATGCGATCGCCTGGGGCGTGAGGCTGTACGACGCGCAAGGCGCGCAGCCGGGATGCGAGCCGCGATGAGCACACTTCTGCCCATCGTCGCCCCGAAACACCCTATGGCGGTCGAGGAATAAGAGCGCGCGACCTGGTGGCGCTGCCCGCCGCAGTTGGCGGCGCTCGGCTACCCGGTCAACGCATGGTTTCATCCCGTGGCCCGATTGTTCGTGCTGTCTGCCCTCGAGGTCGCAAACGAGGAGGGGCAACTCGAGATCGGACCGGAATATCACCTGAGCGTTTCCCGACGCGATCGACTCGACCGGCCGGAGCGGTGTAGTTCCGCTGATGCTCTGTGGGTGCTTGATCAATTCGGACTGCCGGACGCGCGTGAGGACAACCATGTGCCGGGCGGCGTCGTTCGCAATTTCTGGCGCCCCGTTGCCGACAACCTTTCGGGATACAAATGCCCGTGCGTCGACGACGAGCCGGCGATCGTCGAGGACAAGGGCGATTTCGTTTGGCGGGGAGTGACGCGATGATCGACCGGCGAGGAACCGAACGCAGGCCATGACGAAAGGAAACAGCACATGCCGATAGGCCCAGGCAAATACGACGATGAATGCACGATGCTGCGCGAGAGCACTGAGGCTCAGGGCGTCATCGTCATCGTCATCGGCGGCAAGCTCGGGAGCGGATTTTCAGTGCAGGCCGATCGCCATACGACGCTGCTGCTTCCACACATGCTGTAATACATGGCGGCAGAAATTCGCCAGAGCTTCAAGGACGGAAAAAAGAGCGAGGAGGCCGAACCGCAGTGAGCCAGTACCTCTCACGCGACGAGCTGGCGGCGCTCCTGGGCTGCTCGCCCCACAGCTACGCGACGATGGCCAAGCGACTGCGCAAGCTCGGCTGGCCGCACCAGCCGCGGCCTGGTGCCTGCCCGGTCGTGCTGAGGGCCGTGCACGATGAAATCCTGAGCGGGCAGCGCCCCACTCCGGCGCGCCTTGTGCGGCCCAACTTCGAGGCACTGGCGTGATCCGTCGTCGCGACACCAACAACGGCCTGCCCTGGCGCGTGTACGAGCGCTACGGCACCAGGATCTGGCACATCTACTACCAGCCCGCAACCGGGCCGCGCGTCGTCCTGGTCAAGTGCTTCGCTTCTGACATGACCAAGGCCGAGGCGCGCGCCGCAGCAAAGCTGCGCTATCAGCAGCTGTACGGTCACACGCCGGACGCGATCGTCGAGACGCTGACCTTCCAGAAGCTTGGCGAGCGCTACTTCGACTGGCAGCAGGCGATGCCAGGGAGCGACGACCAGCGCAAGGCGGACTCAACGCTCGAAGGCAACGGGGTCGAATTCCGGACCTTGTGCAAGGTGTTCGGCGAGATGGAGCCGGACGCGATCACGACCGCGGATTGGTACACCTACCAGGACGCTCGCCGCAAGAAGGGTAACGGGCCGAAGGCGAACAAGGAAATCGCTCTGGCGAGCGTCATCCTGGAGTACGGCCGTGCGCGCGGCCTGGTGAAGACGAACAGCGCCAAGGGCACAAAGCGGGTCAAGACCCGCCCGCGCCAGCGCCGAGTGACGCTCGCCGAGATCGATGCGCTGCTGCAGGTCGCTCGCAGGATGGGGCCCGGCGCCACGGTCCAGGTGCTTTGCGCCCGGGCGGCAATGCTATGCCTGCGCCGCCCCGGCGAGATACTCGCCCTGCGGCCGGCCAACGTCACTGAGGACGGCATTGCGTTCATCGCCACCAAGCGCAAGGCCGGCGAAATGGAGCGGCGAACAGTCATCGAATGGTCCGATGAGCTGCGTGCAACCATCGCCGAAGCGCAGGCCGTGGAGCGCCGCGTCCACATCAGCCCGCTCATTTTCGGCAACCTGACCGGCGGCATGTACACCCGCTCTGGCTGGGGCGCGAGCTGGCGCCGGTTGATGGGCAAGGCTCGCGACGAGATCCCCGGCTTCGAGTTGTTCACCCTGCAGGACTGTCGCCCGGGCGGCGTCACCGACAAGCGCGAGCGCGGCGACACCGACGTTCAGGACGCGACGATGCACGCGGACGTGCGCATGATCGACCAAGTTTACGACCGCCGAAAAACGCGCCGGGCGACCCCAGCGAAATAATCGTATTGCAAAACTTTGCAATATACAGGCTGTACGTTCATACAGCCGGGCCAATTTTCACCAGAGCCGCGATTTTTATTGCTTTTGAATCAATGACTTGGATGGGGTGGCTGACGGGGCTCGAACCCGCGACAACTGGAATCACAATCCAGGACTCTACCAACTGAGCTACAGCCACCACGGAAACTGGCCTGCCCGAC